>ERZ795056.4811-NODE-4811-length-13816-cov-7.582516_pt1 | contig 13816 bp, 9 predicted proteins | sample MGYA00375140_ERZ795056 | MGnify/ENA primary metagenome ERZ795056 (study PRJEB30185, sample SAMN05720227) | activated sludge metagenome | isolation source: Anaerobic digester | place: USA | collected 2015-03-09 ...
AAGCAGCCATCCTGATTGACCTCGGGTTGCACAGCGGCAGTAACCGGTGTTTTGTTGTGCGCCTTTCGGATGGTAACATCCGCCTGAAGGGGCTTGTAACCCATGGAAGCGGCAAATCCGGGCTATTGGCCGGCGAAAGAAAGTATTCAAATGAAGAAGGCAGCCTGCTTTCATCGCTTGGTAAATACAAAACCGGGGCATCGTACATGGGGCAGTTTGGGCTTGCCTACAAATTATACGGACTTGAGGCTACCAACAGTAAAGCTTACAGCCGGTACATTGTGCTCCATGGTCACGAATGTGTTCCTGACGCTGAAATGGATGACCTGCTTTGTCAGAGCTGGGGATGCCCCACGGTATCGCCTGAATTTTTGAAGCAACTGCAGAAGGTGATTGATGTTTCTTCCCGGCCTTTGCTGCTATGGGTTTATGATAGCGGGAGGAATTGAGAATAAGAAATAAGAAATAAATAATAAGGAATAAGAAATAAGAAACAGGTAGTAAGAATAAGGAATAGTGAATAAGGGATAGTATAAGGATAGGATATAAAAAATGACATGGTGGGGATGCCGGATAGTCGTAAAATAGCATGTCCAGTTAACCTCTTTTATTCGGGGGTATTTTCCGGTGTTTTCTCCCCAACTTTACTTTAACATTCCTTACTCAATTTGGGCATATCCGCAGAGGTTACCTTTTTACCCGATCAGCATAAAATGAAAAGACTGCATATAGATTTTGCAGTGCAAATTTCCTGATTTTATAATTACTGTAAATGGTCGAAGGCAGCAGAAATTTTGATTCTGCAGCTAACGCCAATGCTATGCCGTTATGATGAGTATTAACATATTTTCAAAGAGCCATAAAATCAAAAATTACAAACCATGCAAACAGTAAAGGTCATTTCAGTACTTGCTATTGCCGCTGCACTTTCCGGTTGCGGCCGGTCGGGCGAAGGAAAATTGGAATTGAATGAAGCAGCTGACAGCACTTCAGATGCCGTAATTTCATCATCGGCTGCGGTTGAAAATAATAAAGACACCACCCGAAAGTTTATTCGGACAGCCGACCTTAAATTCAAGGTTAAAAGTGTGATCAAATCTACCTACGACATTGAAAACATAACGAGCCGGCAGGGTGGTTTTGTAACTTATACCAACCTCTCAAGTAATATTGACCATGTGTCCAGCATTCCGGTTAGCGCCGACTCTTCGCTTGAAACAACTTATTATTCTGTTACCAATTCTATTACACTAAGGGTACCAAATACCAGGCTCGACACCACCCTGAAGGAAATTGCCCATAATATTGATTACCTCGACTACAGGATCATAAAAGCGGATGATGTTGCACTGCAAATGTTGTCGAACAATATGGTACAAAAGCGTTCTGCAAAAAATGAAGAACGGCTTGCCAGTGCCATTGATAACCGGGGAAAAAAGCTTGGTGAAACCGCCCTTGCGGAAGAAATATTATTAAGCAAGCAGGAGGAATCGGATCAGGCGCAAATCTCCAATTTATCCTTATCGGACAAAATCAAATTCAGCACGGTTAGTATATTCATCTATCAGCGGCAAACCCTCAAACGGGAACTGTTGTCAAATGATAAAAATATTGAATCATACGAGCCCGGTTTTGGATCTAAAATCCTTGAATCATTGGAAGCCGGCTGGGATATTTTGGAAGTATTCATTGTCTTCCTGGCAAAGTTTTGGGGGCTTATTTTAATAGCCATATCAGGCTATCTTATTTTCAAAAGGTATGCACACAAAATAAAATAGGATAATGTTGGAAGGATGAGAAGGTAGAAATTCTGCGTTATATTCCTAAATATCGCCAAAATGCTTCATGTAAAGTATTATTAGCCTTTTTTTTTGAGCAGTTGGTTGAAATAGATGGTTGATGAATTAAATGGGTTATAAAAGAAAGGTCCAAACAAAAAGTGCACCGGCAAATAGCAAAAAGGCCAACCAGAATGGAACACGCGGTTGTTTAATCAGTTGATAGGGTATCAGCAATATACCGAGCAATACGAGCCACCAACCCTGGTTATTAAACGCCCTTGATTTTTTCCGGAAAGAAGGATAATCCACTATCCATGTTTTATCTTCTTTTTGCAGCAGCATTGCTTTATAAAAATCTTTACGGGCTACTTCGTTATTCCATTTTTCGGCCTCTTCTTTTTCGAGCCAGGCAATAAGTTTTTCTCCTTTTTTCAGGTTAAAAAGCTGGTTGGTATCCGCTACTGCAAAGGCGGCGGCATCAAGCGCCAGTACCCTGGCATGGGTTAAGGGCAGCAAAACGGTTTTTGTGGCTTTGGGTGTACGATAAGCAGGAGCCTGCACTTCAATGTCTATGGAGCTAAGGTCCTCCATGGTTGGAGTGCCCGAAATGGCGATCATGGCAATGCCCACCAGTATAAGTACACCAATTCCCAGCAAGCCAAAATAAGCGCTCATTCCTTCCAGTTTCAAACCTTCGCCCATGCCTCCCGGCCGGCGGGGGCGGTAAAAGCGGTACGGAGTTTGGCCTTCATGTTTCATCATAGCAGGTGCAAGTAACTAAAAAGCAGGATACCTTTTCATGATATCCTGCTTTTTTGAATAATTGATCAAATTACATCTGTTTAACCACTCTTCTTGTTTCCTTCAAGCCGTCGCCCTGCAGCCAGAGCGTATAAATACCATTGGGAAGATTGGCGATATTTACCCTGAATACGTTTGAATTGTTTCCTGGCATGCCCTGTTTCAGCACTGCGCGCCCGGCTGCATCAAGCAAGGTTACCTGCATGGCTTGCTTTGGCGCATCATTCAGGGTGAAAATAAGGTTGGTAGAAGCCGGGTTAACCACATGGGTAAGTTGGAGCGGCATACCATCCTGTGTAAGTTTTATTACCTGGGTAAAGGTTGATCTTCCATTTCTGTCGAGTTGCTTCAGCCGGTAATATTGTACCCTTTGCAAGGAAGCCGGATCGGTAAAACTATAAGCATTTCTCATGGTTGACGTTCCCATTCCGGCCACAAAGCCAATCCGGTTGAAACTGCGCCCATCGGTTGATTTTTCAATTTCAAAACCCCGGTTGTTGGTTTCGGTTTGTGTAACCCAGTTCAATTCGGATTTGCCCTTCACAATTTGCCCGTTAAAAGTGCTGAGCCTTACGGGGAGTATTGCATCGGTGGTAAACAAGCCGTTTCCATGTGTAGCAATCAGCAGCCGGTTGTCTGAGGTTCGCAATTTAATGTCCACTACTACTGCATTTCCAATTGTACCAGCGCCTTCTTTCAGCCATACGGTTGAATTGCCATTCAGGTTGGCACAACTGTACAACCCGGTTGTTGTGCCCACATAATATTCCACATAATCAGAATTTATTACAATGGCAGCACTTCGTATGGAGGGTAAAGAAAGATTGCCTTCAATGGCTGTCCAGGTTGGGTTAACCGAAGTGGCATTACCGCAAAACCAGATACTGGTAGTGCCATAGTTTGCAATAGTTGCAATAATGGTATCTGCATTCCGCGGGTTTACCCCAATACCCATTATAGCGCCTGCGGGCATGCCTGATCCATTATTGATTACCACAGGAAAGGTTGCGGGTGCTGCATCTCTCGGATCATCTAACCTGAATACCCTGCCGTCGTTGGTGCCAAAATAAAGTTTTGAAGTAGCAGGATTGTAGGTTCCCCTCGAGGTAGCAAAGCTTCTTATACTTACGCTCCCAAGCGCGGAGGCAACACTGGTCATTTCCTTCATTCTGTCGGCCTGCAGGGCGTTCAGTGGAACCGTATCTGCCCTGGTATTTCGCCAGATCTCATTGAAATCGGCATAGTAAAGAATCGTACTGTTGTCGGGATCGAGGTGGAATAGGGTAACAAACAGACGGCTTGCACTCAGGCTGGGAGGAGTGAGGGTTGCATTGAAAGAGTTATTGGCAACATTGGGCCCTTTTCGGTAAACATTGCCGTTTTGGCTGCCCACATAATGGGCCAGGTTATTATTGCTGATACCAACCGATACACCATCACCACCAAAAGTTTGAACATGGGCATTGTTCCCATCCTTCCGGTAGTTGGTACCATTGTCCTGTGTTCCACCTATGTATTTATCCGATCCGGCGGTAGGGTCTATTGCAGCATAGTAATATTGAAAAGTGGTAAAATTGGTATTCCGGTTTACCCAACTTACAGAAAATGCAGTTATATCCCCTTCATGAAGGCCACCATCGGTACCGCACAACATCATGTTTGGATTAGATGGCATAAAGGCAAAAGCGTGCACATCGGCATGGTGATTGGGGTAAAGGGCATAACCGCCTGACGAATTATACCCCCCGATCCGGGTTGTATTATTGGGTGTGGTAAAACCATCGGTGGAACGGTAGGCGTTGGTTCCGCCAATAAATACCACCGAAGGATTATCGGGTTTTACGGCAATCACAAGGTCGTAACCGCTTTGAACAGCAAATGGGTCGTTACCATCACTGCAGCCGCCTTCATCGGGAAGGTTAGCGCTAAGGTCGGTCCAGGTGGTAGTGGTGTGGTCATAAAATCCAAGTTCGGCCTCGGGTGCAGCGGTGCCGGCACAAGATGAGGCAATGCCGTTAAAATAAAGTGCATAAAGTTGGTTGGCATTGCCGGGAACGGTTGCCAGGACAATTCTTCCCAAACTATTGCCCGTATTCCACCAGGCCGGAACCGGGGTAGTTCCTTCGGCAATTCGTGTCCAAATTCCAGCCTCTTTTCTCCAAACACCCTGATCGGCTGCCGGGGCTCCACCTCTGCCATTAATGGCTGCATACACAATTCCGGTTGAAGTTACCACCACATCTGTTATCCCATTTGAGTTGCCTCCAAAGGCCCCCAAATCGGTATTCCAGCTTGTTCCTCCATTGGTTGACATGCTGATAGAATTGAGCGTGGCGGCATAAACATCACCATTAACAGGATTTACCACAATTTTACTCACTACATCAAAGCGGTTATCAAAACTAAACTGCGACCCCCCGGCAGTTGCAGCCAATTGGGTCCAGGTAATACCATTGTCAACCGATTTAAAAATGCCATGGCCATAGTAAAATGCCGCACCGGAAGCGCCTGCCGAATTGCCAAGGTTTTCACCGGTGCCAAAATACCAGGTATCCTGAAAGCCCGGGCGCGGGTCCTGTGCTACAGCAGTTACACTATGTATATTGTTAAGGCTGCTGACCCTTGTCCAGTTGACGCCGCCATCGGTACTGCGAAACATGCCGCCCGAAACTCCGCCGGCAAGTACCACACTATTGGCACCACCATTAAAACGTGCATCATACGCCACTGCACGGCAGCGGCCCCCAAAATTATTTGGCCCCTGAAAGGTATAGGCATTACCACCCATCAGCGAAACCTCTTCTTTTAGTGGAATGGTAGCTGCCTCGAGTAATTCAGCTTGCCTGATGCCTTCCGGGATTTTACCGGTAACCGGATTTTTGAGCATATCAAATTCCTCTTTTGCCCTTCGTTCCCAATTACTTTCCGCTTTTTCAAACAATTGGTCTTCTTCTTTATTTATACTGCGCTGATTGCATCCCCACAAAGTGGCGGAAAGTACAAGCATCATGATCAAAAAAACATTGGGTACTAAATGTTTCATAGGTTCATTTTTAGTGCGCCCCGAGGTATCGGGGCTTTTTTTTAATTGTTATATGGAATCCCCTGAAAATTATATGCTCCGGGCTTTCACCCATTTGTGGGGATTTCATAAAAGAAATTGAAGCGATTTAACGATTGAAGGATAAAAATAGTAATTTCAAAGTGTAAATAAAAGGAACTTCATTTTAACCAGACAAGAACTTTTTCTAAAATATAAATAACACGGTTAAATTCCGGACTAAATTTTTTATTATGAGCGTTTCGCGGCAACTACTTTTGATCAGGGGTACCGATTTGTTTTCGCAAATGGCGGATGAGGTATTTGACAGTATGGAGTTGGTGCATCATTTTAAAGAAACACTGAAAAACGATTACATCTATTTTGAGGCTCATCTTCACAACGCCCTGTATTTTTTAAAGGAAGGTTATGTGAAAATAGGTTTCTATGATAAAGAGGGAAGAGAAGTGATTAAGGAAATTATCGGGAAGGGCGATGTGTTTGGGCAAATTACCCTGTTGCCCAATAACCTTGACGGAGAATTTGCACAAGCCTATAAATCGGATGTAAGCCTGTGTATGTTTCGGGTGCAGGATTTTGAACAATTGTTGCAACATCATCCGCAAATTGCTTTAAGGTTTACCCGGCAACTTGGGCAAAAAATGGTAAGGGTCGAAAACCGGATGGTAAGCCTCTTGCAAAAAACAGTACCAGACAGGCTGAATCATTTTTTCATTCATCTTACAAAACAATTCCCTGATTATGAAAAAGAAGGCGTTTTTGAGATGCCCAATATTTTTACACATGAAGATATTGCCCGCCTGATTGGCAGCAGCCGCCAAACCGTAACCACCCTTGTTAACGAATTGGAAGACGCCGGTCTTATAAAATTTGACCGAAACACCTTTAAAATAGCCGATGTGAAAAAAATGCTAAACAGCTAGATTGTCGCGTAGCCGACAAAGTTGCTTAAAATCCGGTGTTAGGTTTGAATCGTAAATATAGTTTAAGACCTAACTGATATGCGTAAACTTATCATTTTCACAGTTTTTCTTTCGGCCTTTGCCCTGATTTCGATATGCGGTTTTACACAGGGGTGCAGCGATGCGGGCTTTTGTACCATTGGCGCGCTTAAACCATTGCCCTTTTCGGAGGAAAAAGCTGAAAATAAGGCAAAGCACAAGATTAGTTTTTTTACCCCTCTTGGACAGGGAGACGAAGCAGTACTTGTTTGGACACCAGGTCTGCAGTACGATTACTTTTCAAAAAACAACCTCAACCTGCAGGCGAGGGTAACTGCCAACTATGCCCATGGGAATCTTGGAACAGCATTCGGAATGGGTGATGTTTACCTTTCTGCCTCCAAATCCAGGTCGTTAAAGGGTGAATGGAATTTAACTTCTACCCTTGGGGTAAAAATTCCACTAAGCCAATCCAATATAAGCGAATCAGGCATGCCTTTACCCATGCAGTACCAAAGCAGCCTTGGCACTTTTGATCTAATTGCAGGATTAACTTTTTCAGATAAGCATTGGCAATTCAGTGCAGGATATCAGCAGCCATTAAGTGGTGAAAACAAGAATGGATTTTTGCCGGAGTATTGGAATGGAAAACCCGAATCAATGAATTACCCTTCTACTTTTTCTTTTAACAGAAAGGGCGATGTATTGCTGCGCGGGGCAAGAAGCTTTTCAACCGGAAATAATCTTTTTTTTAATGCCGGCCTATTGGCTATATATCATCTCGGCAAAGACAAGTATACCAATCCTTTTGAAGGAAACCGTGTAATGGACATTGATGGTTCACAGGGGTTAACCCTAAACCTGACCGGCGCAGCTTATTGGCAGGCAGGAAAAAGGACGCGGCTTGGTATTTCAGCAGGCATACCATTGGCAGTTCGCGAAGTTCGACCGGATGGTCTTACGAGAAGTTGGGTAATGGCGCCTGAAATCAGTTGGACATTTTAGTAACTTTAAAACACACATAAATGAAAAGATTTTTTTTGAAGTACCCCATTTTTCTTGCCTTTTTACTGCTGACAGCCTCCTGCAAAAAGGAAGCCACCCCAACTGAAGACCTGATGGAAATGGAAATGACGGGCGCAAACCGCACACATACCGGTTTGTTTATTAATGGACCTTATGGAAATGTGAGTGGCGCAGCGCATATTGTGCGAAATGCCGATGGAAGCGTTCAACTGTTAATCGAAAATTTAAAATCATCCAATGGTCCCGACCTGAAAGTATACCTGAGTAAAGAGGTGCAGCCGGTTAACTTTATTAACCTTGGCGCTTTGAAATCGGTTAATGGCAACCAGGTATATGATATAACCGGTATGCCCAATATTATGGAGTACAAATATGCGCTGATTCATTGCCAGGCATTTAATCATTTGTTTGGCAGTGCGGAGTTGATAAAGAATTAATTTCTGCACTTGTATGTAAGGTCTTTTTGTTGTTTTTACAATTACCTTATATTCGGCTAATGAATCAGGTTCCGGATGGTTTAATAATGGGCATTTCAGGCATGCATCCATTACCCGTTAAGGAAGCAGCGCTTTTTTTTGGAAAATGGAAGCACTGGTCTTACCCAAAAGAATTCCATTTTCTGCGCGAAGGGCAGATTGCTGATTATATCTGGTTTATTGAAAGTGGCGGCATCAGGATTTTTTACAAAAAAGACGATAGGGAAATCACTGAATGGCTCGCGCTTGAAGGGCAGTTTTTTCTGTCTATCACCAGTTTTTTTACACGAACACCAAGCCGGCTGATGATTCATACCCTTGAACCAACCGTTTTATGGGGCATTCACCACAACGATTTTATGCGTCTTACTGAGGACCATCATGAAATTGAAAAGCTGTTGCGCAAAATGGTTACCGGTTCGCTCATTCTTTCGCAGCAACGGATGGAATCCATTCAATTTGAAACCGCACATCAGCGTTACCAGAAGCTATTGCAGGCATCTCCCGGTATTATTCAAAGGGTTCCCATGCAGTATATTGCTTCGTTTCTGGGTATTACCAAAGAAACATTGAGCCGGATAAGGGGTATGCACTAAATCCGGTTTTTGATAAATATCAATTCAACATGTTCCCAGGCCGCTGACTTTTGTGTTTCAAAAGAATGCTCCTATGAAAAAGTTTTCTATTGCCATTGGCTTAATGGTTATTGCCATTGCAGGCCGGGCCCAATCAACTGAAATGAATCAAAAGGCAAAAACGCTTGTAGGGAAGATGACGTTGGAAGAGAAAGCCAGGTTGGTAGTAGGGATGGGCATGAACCTCGCCGGGATTACCACCCAAACCGGCCCGGTGGTTGGGCAAACCGAAGATAAAGTGCCAGGTGCAGCAGGAACTACCTATGCTATTCCAAAACTTGGTATTCCAACTACGGTTTTGGCAGATGGTCCTGCAGGCCTGCGTATCGCACCGTTTCGCAATGGCGACAGCAGCAAGGGTTATTACTGTACCGCTTTCCCGGTTGCCACCCTTATTGCAAGTTCCTGGGATCCGGTGATTGCGCGAAAGGTTGGCAAAGCAATGGGTGCCGAGGCCAGGGCCTACGGCATTGATATTATCCTTGCGCCTGCCCTCAATATTCACCGTAACCCGCTTGGAGGAAGAAACTTTGAATATTATTCCGAAGATCCGCTGGTTTCGGGCAAAATGGCCGCGGCTGCCGTTAACGGAATCGAATCCAATGGGGTAGGGGCCTCTATCAAGCATTTTGCGGCCAATAACCAGGAAACCAACCGTAACCAGGTAAATACCATCGTAAGCGAAAGGGCTTTGAGGGAAATTTACCTGAGGGGTTTTGAAATAACGGTAAAGGAATCACAACCATGGACAGTGATGAGCTCTTATAACCGTATCAATGGGCTTTATACTTCGGAAGATTATGAATTACTTACCACCATTTTGCGTAAAGAATGGGGATTTAAGGGATATGTAATGACCGATTGGTTTGGTGGTTTTGATCCGGTTGCCCAGATGAAAGCAGGTAATGATATGCTTATGCCAGGTTTGCCTGCGCAGGTAAAGAAAATAATGGAAGCGGTTAAAGGTGGAAGTCTTGATGAAAAGGTTTTAAACGAAAATGCTGAAAGGATACTCGCGGTAAGTATGCAGGGGCCAAGCTTTATGGGTATTGCTGCCACCAATAAACCCGACCTGAAAGCACACGCCAAAGTAGCAAGGGAAGCAGCAGCCGAAGGTTTGGTTCTGCTTAAAAATGAGGCGGCAACACTTCCTTTATCAAAATCTGTAAAAATGGTTGCGGCTTTTGGCAATACTTCTTATGATTTTATTTCAGGCGGAACTGGCAGTGGCGATGTAAACGAAGCCTATACCGTATCGCTGGTGGAAGGTATGCAGCATGCCGGCTATGGATTCGTCAAAAATCTTGAACAGCAGTATCGGGCACATATTAAAGCCGAGCAGGCAAAACGTCCTGCAAAAAAATTCTTCTTTGAATTACAACCGCCCCTGCCTGAAATGAAACCAACGCAGGTACAACTGGATGAAGCGGTAAATGCTGCAGATATTGCTCTGATTACCATCGGGAGAAACAGCGGCGAATTCCAGGACAGGAAGGTGGAGAATGATTTGAACCTTTCGGCCGATGAACAGCAACTGATTGCTTCGGTATCAGAAATTTTTAAGGCAAAGGGAAAAAAGGTAGTGGTGGTACTGAACATTGGCGGTGTAATAGAAACCATCAGCTGGCGCGATAAGGCAGACGCGATTGTATTGGCCTGGCAGGGTGGTCAGGAGGCCGGCAATGCCCTTGCCGACGTATTATCGGGCAAGGTGAATCCTTCAGGTAAATTAACCATGTCGTTCCCGGCAAATTATGCAGATGTACCTTCTTCGACGAATTTTCCTGGGAAAAACCTTTCTGAAAAGGAAGTTATTGGTGCATTGGGAATTCCCATGGGGAAGGCAAGCGAAGTGGTATATGAAGATGGGATTTATGTGGGATACCGTTATTACAATACTTACAAGGTACCGGTGTCCTATCCTTTCGGTTTTGGGCTTTCTTATACCAGCTTTGGATACGGGCCGCTTAAGGTAGAAAGCCAGGATGGCAGGGGGAATATTACTGCCTCCATTAGCATTACCAATAAGGGGAAAGTTGCCGGTCGCGAAGTGGTGCAGATTTACCTTTCGGCCCCGGCAAAAAATCTTGACAAGCCTGCCGAAGAACTTAAAGCTTTTGGCAAAACAGGTTTACTGAAGCCGGGTGAAAGCCAAACGCTGCGTTTCCAATTGGTTCCCAAAGACCTTGCCTCTTTTAATACAGATGCCACTTCATGGATTGCAGATGCAGGCACATATACCCTCAAAGCAGGTGCATCCTCCATTGATTTCAGGCAGCAGGCAACCGTAACCCTTGCGCAGGAAATAGTTGCTGAGAAATGTAATAAGGTAATGGTTCCGAAAGTGGTGATCAATGAGTTGACAGGAAAGTAATTATTGTAAAGGTGGTCAATGATAATTGAATCTTCAGGAAACTTACCGGTCCGTTTGTTTAATTAACCAACTTTAAATGATTGAATTCAGTTTTGGTAAGGTTAAGTTTCTGGATTGAAAAGGTAAAAGCTGACCCGGGATCAATTACAAGCAATAGTTGCCATGTATAATTTGATAGATATTTTAATGAATTGATTTTCTGCCACTTATACATTTTGATGTTCAGCGCCTGGTTCAGGTATTTTTGAAAACAGGAATCGCAATTAGCCTGTAAAACCTCCTTGTAGCATTTCCCTTTTTGGTTGAAGTAAAAATGCTGATCAAGGTTTTGCCAACCAGTATCCCTCAGCAGAAAGGTAACGGAAGAATCGGTTTCACTTATGGTTGTATTTATTTTCTCTTTTTTTTCATAGCCGTTCAGTTTTTTCAGCACTTTTTCTTTGTTTTTATCAATGAATTGCTGTGAAAAGGCAGGATGGAACCATAATACCAGAATGAACAATAAAACAGGCTGTAATTTTTGCATGGATGAGGCATTTTTCAGGATAAGGAATTCAGGATTATTTCTAAATAAGTTGTAAGTATAATTACAAAATTTATTAAAATGATCTGTTTCTGTAATTATGTTTACAAAAGAAGTGCCATGGAATTTCCATGGCAACTTTAAAAGATCAGTAAGTTACGACCTGTAAAGAAACCTGCGTGAACATTTTTGTTTTCAACTTCCTCTTCCTTTCTATAATTAATCTCCGAATTTGGGCACCCTTCTCCCGCGGAAGAAGGGCCGGGGTTGAGGGTCAATTCCGCACCGGCTTCCCACCCTTCAGCACACTCTGAATACGCTCCAGCGTTTTCTTTTCGCCGGCAAGGCTCATAAAGGCTTCCCGTTCAATATCCAGCAGGTATTGTTCGCTTACAAGGGAGGCTTCGCTCAGGTCGCCGCCGCACATAACATAGGCAAGTTTGGTGGCCACTTTTACGTCGTGGTCGGTAATATAGTTGCCAAGACGCATGCCATTTAACCCGGCAAGCATAGCGCCAAGGGCCCCGCGGCCAAGAACTTTTACATCGGTACGCATAACCGGTTGCACATAGCCTTCATTATATATTTCGATTACACTTCGTTTTGCATCGGCAATACGGCGGCTTTGGTTCATGCTCACCTCATCAATGCCTTTCCGCATAATGCCTATTTCAAATGCTTCATAGGCGCTTGTAGCAACCTTAGCGGTGCCAATAGCAAAAAACCGGCGCTTCAATGGTTCAATTTCAATTTCCCCGTCAAAATATTCATCACCTGCACGCAGGGCAAATTCTTTGGTGCCGCCACCGCCGGGTATAACCCCAATTCCCATTTCTACAAGCCCAATATAGGTTTCGGCCGCAGCCTGAATTTTATCGGCATGCAGGCTGAATTCGCAACCACCGCCAAGTGCCATGCCATGGGGGGCAACCACCACCGGCACGCCACTATAGCGCAGGCGCATGCTTGTGTTCTGGAACATACGCACCGCCATATCAAGTTCATCGTATTCCTGCTCCACTGCCAGCATAAAAATCATGCCCACATTGGCTCCAAGGCTGAAGTTGGGTCCTTCGTTGGCAATTACCAGGCCTTTGTATTTTTCTTCGGAAATGGCCACACTTTTCTGAATACCCGCGAGTACATCTCCGCCAATGGTATTCATCTTGGTATTCCAGCTAAGGCCTGCCACGTCATCGCCCATATCTACCAGGGTGCAGGCGCTGTTTTTCCAGATGGTTTTTTCTTTTAAATCAGAAAGAATAATAAAAGAATCGCCGCCGGGCGTTGGCTTGTATGTTTTGGTTGCAACATCGTAGTATTGCCGCTTCCCGTTTTCAACTTTGTAAAACGTTTTGTTGCCGGCCGTCAGGAAATCATCAATCCAGGGTGCAACGGCAAAACCCGCGGCCTTCATGGCTTCAGTGGTTTTGGCCACGCCCAGCACGTCCCAGCTTTCAAAGGCCCCAATTTCCCAGCCAAAACCCGCCATCATGGCATCATCAAGGCGGTACAATTCATCGCTGATTTCGGGGATGCGGTGGCTGATATAGCTAAATAGGTGGTAATGAAACTGACGAAAAAATTCCCCGGCTTTATCCGTACCAGCCACTACAGCTTTTAACCTTGTTTTCAGGTCATCAATTTGCTTTGCTGCCTCAAGGGTGGCAAATTTTGATTTAACCTTTGGTTCGTATTCCCCGGTTTTCAGGTTAAGCGTGTACAGGTCTTTTTTACCGCCTGTACGATCCATTTTAAAGAAGCCGCCACCGGTTTTATCACCAAGGCGGTTATCCGCCACCATTTTTTCCAGCCAGGCAGGTATGGTAAACAGGTCCCTGGCTTCGTCGTCAGGACAGTTATCTTTTACGCCTTGTGCCACTTTTACAAGCGTATCAATGCCCACCACATCGGCGGTACGGAAAGTGGCGCTTTTGGGCCTTCCCATAGCCGGACCGGTAAGGGAGTCTATTTCATCGGTGGTAAGCCCCAGTTTTTCCATGACATGCATTACGGCCATCATGCTGAAAACGCCTACACGGTTGGCAATAAAGGCCGGCGTGTCCTTACAGAGAACGGTTGTTTTTCCCAGATACAGGTCGTCGTACTGCATCAGGAAGTCAATAACAGACTGGTCGGTATGCTGGGTGGGGATTATCTCGAGCAGCCGAAGGTACCGGGGCGGGTTAAAAAAGTGG
>ERZ795056.4814-NODE-4814-length-13811-cov-7.618639_pt1 | contig 13811 bp, 8 predicted proteins | sample MGYA00375140_ERZ795056 | MGnify/ENA primary metagenome ERZ795056 (study PRJEB30185, sample SAMN05720227) | activated sludge metagenome | isolation source: Anaerobic digester | place: USA | collected 2015-03-09 ...
AGTCGGCAATGCCCTGTTTTACCAGTTCATCCACTATGGCATGCAGGTCCACCACTTCCAGGTTGCCCCAATCGCCGCTGATGGCTTTGGTGTAGGCAAGACCGCGGCCACTGCTTCCACGGTAGTTTACATTTACCACCGCATAGCCGGCCGCTGCCAGCATTTGCGATTCCATATCAAACCCAAAATTATCCTGCGCAACCGGGCCGCCATGGATAATGACAAGCAGGGGCAGCATTTTATTTTCTACGGTATCCTCCGGCTGATATAAAATGCCATTTACTATATTGCCATCTTTAGCAGTTGCGGTTACGCCCGATACTTTGGCAAGTTTTAACGGCGCGGTAAAACTATCGGTATGGTGGGTTAACCGGCGGAGCGAATCATTTTCAAAAGCAAAAATTTCAGCGGGTAATTCGGGTGAACTTGCCAGCATTACCCAATCTTTTAGCACGTTGTGCGTTCCCATAACCATTTGCATGCCTTCTATCAGCCGGGTCATTTTGCCTGTTCTATCATCAAACAGTGCAGGATATTGATACCGGTCGTCGGTTACCAGGGCCATAATAGCATGCCCGTCGGGCTGCCAGCGGGGATTGGTTACTCCCCGGTCTAGGTCTTTGGAAAGCAGGGTGGGTTCACCGCCATTTTTTGAAATAACCGCAAGTATCGGATGATCATACATCAGGTAATTTTCATTGCCTGCTGATTGGGTGTAGCCAATCTGTGTACCATCGGGGCTCCATTGCGGGCTGCTATCGGTACCTGTCCAGGTGGTCAGTACTTTTACAGTAGCACCGGGCCTGGCTTCAATGGTACAAATATCTGTATTGCGGTTTTTGTCAGGATCTTCCGTACGGTTGCTTACAAAGGCAATGGTGGTACCATCCGGGCTGTAAACGGCATTGCTGTGGTTGAAATTTCCCCGTGTGAGGGTATCGGTTTTTTTCTTTTCAATATCAAACAGGTACAGGTGGCTGTATAGTTTTTTGTAGCGGTAGCCTTCCACATCCTGCTTAATCTGGTAGCGGTCCATTACCATGGGTTTCGGGCTTTTTACCTTACCGGTATCTTCAGGCGAAGGGTCTGTAATGGTCAGCAGCAGTTTCTTGCTGTCGGGGCTCCATACACAGGCCGAAACGCCCGATTTATAGTTGGTAATCCTTTTGGCCTCGCCGCCCTTGCGGTCGAGTACCCACACCTGGTTGCCCTTGCCCTCCTGCCGGCTGCTGAGGAAGGAAAGATATTTACCATCCGGGCTCCACCGGGGCGAACTTTCTCCTTCCGGCGAATGGGTAAGCTGGATATTGGTTTTGCCGTCGAGGCTTACCATCCAAACATCGCTGCTGCGGTTGTCCTTTATGGAATCTACAGTGGTAACGGTATAAGCCACCCACATTCCGTCTGGAGACAATTGCGGATCGCTAACCCCGGGAAGTTTGTAGAGGTCGGCGGGTTTCATGGCGCGCTTTTCGGTTTGGGCATGCAGTAAAAAAGGGAGAAAAAGGAGAAATGCGGAAAGTGCAGCGGTACTTTTCATTATAAATCTACTTATTTAATTTTTTTAGATGGGTGTAAAGATATTGGGGAAAAGGATTGAATGCCGGACTGGATTTTGGGTAATTCCATTTTAGAATCGCCTCGTTTTTTTATTAACCGGAGGAAATCAATAACAGCCTGAATATCAAACAGATTACTACTCCTATTATAAAGAAATAAGGAAATTGAAGTTTTAACCAATTATATTACAATCTTTTCCCTCAAATTGCAGTTTCAAAGCATACTGCTATTTATTGAACGAGATTGCTGCTATACAAAAGGGAGATGAAACTGTTTTTGAATTGGTGTACGAAAGATACCATGAAAAACTGTATTTCTATATCCTAAAGAAAACATCCTCTGCTTATATTGCAGAAGAGGTAGTGCAATTAGCCTTTATTAAGTTGTGGACTTACCGTCAAAGTTTATCATTTGAAGTACCACTCGAAGCGCAAATCTTCCGAATAGCCAGAACATCTCTTATTGACCTGCTGCGGAAAAATGCAAATCAACGAAGTTTAATAGAAAATTATAAGGACATTGTTCCTGTTGAGGGTGAGAATGTTATGTCTTCCCTTATGAAAAAAGAAATGAGCGAACGGATTTCCTCTTTAATAGAAGAAATGCCTGCTGTTCGCAAAAAAGTATTCAAGCTGAGCCGGGAGGGTGGATTGTCAAACAAGGAAATTGCTGAACAGCTTTCGCTAACCCCCAAAAATGTTGAAAATCATATTTCAAAGGCTATTAAGCAAATAAAGAAGGCATTGCTGATTTTCTGCCAGCTTTTGCTCCTGTTTTTGGTAATTATAATTTTTGGAAAAAATATTTTTTAGCAGAGGAGGGGTAATTGATTTTGTAAACGTATTAGTAAATGTACCAGTAAAATAGATGAATGTAACGGAAGAACATATAGAACGATTTTTTCAGGATAAATGCAATGCAGACGAGGTTGAAATAATTGTTGCTTATCTGAACGACCATCCGGAGATTATGGAGAAATATCTCGGGGAGGAAGATTGGAATGGATACAGCACTTCAGCGAGGCTTCATGCCGTTGTTTCGGAAAAAATGCTTTGTGTTATCCGTAAGTCAACTTACAGCAAAGGCAAAAACAGGCTTTGGGTAGGATATGTGGCTGCAGCGGCAATATTAGTTATGGTTGCCTTTGGGGTAAAATACCTGGTGAATACAAATGATGCTGAAAAAACCAATGAAATAGTAAATGTTCCTTCTGTTAAGGTATCTCCTGTATTGAAAGTGATAAAAAATATTTCGAAAAGTAAGGATAAAATATTGTTGAAAGATGGATCTGTAGTTGTGCTTGAGCCTATGAGTGAGTTGAGTTATTATGAGCCCTTTGAGAGTGATAAAAGAAGACTTTATTTAAAAGGGAAAGCGCAGTTTAAAGTTGAAAAGGATTCATCGAAGCCTTTTACTGTTTACAGCAATGAAATTTCTACAACAGCTTTAGGTACAGAATTTAAAGTAACTGCTTTTGAAAACCAGGATATTATCAGCGTTAAACTATTTGAAGGTAAGGTAGTGATCAGACAGGCTGATAATAATAAAAAGAAATGGGGAAAGGATTATTACCTTTTTCCCGGCGATGAATTTTATTTTGACAGGAGGACCCAAGCAGCAAAATTCGTGTCCAATAATCAGCCAAAAGCAGTTGAAAAGGTTAATAAGAAAGTTGAAGGTAAGAATGATGCAACCAACTGGTTTATGTTTAACAATCAAAATCTTGCGCAGGTTTTTGATCAATTATCGGCTATATACAATGTAAAAATTGACTATGCTGCTGCAGATTTAAAGAATATGAACTTTATCGGAAAAATTGAAAAAACGGATTCAATCGAGACAATTCTTAACGATATAGCCTTGCTGAATAACCTGTCAGTAGTAAAAAATGAAAGTGGATTCTCGATAAGAAAAAAGTAATCACTCACAAATACAGATCATTATTGTAAATCGCTGATTTTTCAGCGAACGGGGATTTTTTATGCTAAAATTTCAAACTGCCAAAATGAGAAAAAGTATGCTTGCTAAATGGGAAAGATTATTACCATTACTGACTTTAATATTGGTTTTTACCCTTCCCGGTATTGCCCAGGAAAAAACAAGTAATGTATCCGGTATTGTAAAAAGTGAATCCGGCGTGGCAATTTCTAATGTATCTGTCATTGCCAAAAACAGCAGTACAAATTTAGCTTCCGGTACACAAACTGATAGCAATGGCATGTTTACATTTCTAAAGCTTCCTGTTAACGGGCGATACAGTTTTATCTTTAGTAGTATTGGTTATGAAACACAAACCCTTTCCGGCTACACATTAAAGGATGATGCCACTACGTCTATCATCATAAAGTTGAAGGATAGCAGTACGCTTTTAAAAGATGTGGTGGTGATAGGGTACGGTACAGCCAGAAGAAGTCAGATTTCAAGCTCAATCTCAACCGTTAAAATGGAATCGGTAGATCAGGGCAGCGGATATAATCCGATGAAAATGCTACAGGGCAGGGCTTCAGGTGTTAACGTAATCAGTCCTTCCGGCCAGCCCGGTGCGCGACCGATTATTCAGATCAGGGGAGTCAGTTCTATCAGTGGCAGCAGTTCTCCTTTGTTTGTAATTGATGGTATTCCCAATGAGAATTACCCTAACCTGAACCCCAATGATATTGAATCTATGGAAGTATTGAAAGATGCGTCGGCATCGGCTATTTATGGTTCAAGGGCCAATGGTGGCGTAGTGATTATTACTACTAAAACCGGAAGGTCAGGTAAATCAAAAGTTGAATTTGATGCGCGGGTTGGTTGGGGAACCGTTTTAAAGGATATTGAAATGGCCAATTCGGAAGAATATGCCAGGGTAATGAAGGCAGCAGTAGATAACTTCAATACACAGCGCGGTACTGCTCTTGCTTATTATCAGCCTGCACCCAACGAAATACAGGAAACAAACTGGGTTAAGGAAATATCGAGGGAAAAGGCAAAAACCTCTACATATAATGTCTCCATATCAGGTGGAAATGATAAGACCGTTTTTTATAACTCCTTTGGATATTTTAACCAGGAAGGAGCTTTGCAGCGCAGCAGTTTCGAGCAGTTTTCATACCGCCTTAACCTTTCGCACAGGTTGAATTCAATATTTAAACTGAATACCAATTTGTCTGTAACCTATGCCAAAAATAATTTATTGGAAGAAGAAAACTCTGGCTTGAAGGTTTTGCGCACCGCAAGGGAAGAGCAACCATGGTACAATCCTTATCTTCCTGATGGCGATTATAAAGTAAATGGTACGTACATCATTCGTCACAATCCTGTAATGCTTGTAAACGAAGAAACCTGGTGGAGAAAGCGCTATGAGGGGCTTGCATCCATCAGTTTGGATGTAACGCCATTTAAGGGTTTTAAGTATACGCCTGCTGTACGCCTGTATGGCATTTTGGATGATGAAAGAAAAACATTGACTGAAAGAATGGTGGCAAGGTCGCTGAGTGCTGGCTGGGGAGCAGTGGCGCAAGACCGCGATTTGGGCTCAAGGTATGTTATTGAAAATATGTTCAGCTACAATAATAAAGCAGGTAAGTTAGCATATAACTTAACTGCAGGGCATAGCTTTGAGGAGTATGAATACGAAGGATTTGGCGCATATAGCGACAACTATGCCAACGGTGCATTTCCTTCATCGGGCTTCGAAGTAATCAATGCCGGCCCCAATATTTTTCCATCAGGAGGTATTGGATATAATGCCTACGCTTTGGAGTCTTTTATAGGCAGGGCAGGGTTTACCTATAATGATAAATATGTATTAAATGCCAGTGTGCGTACCGATGGCGCATCCAAATTTTCGGAGGATAAGCGATATGGTACATTCCCTACAATATCGGCAGCCTGGTTGGCTTCGAAAGAAGCTTTTTTAAAGGATATAAGCTTTGTGTCCGATTTGAAAGTAAGGGCGAGTTATGGTATTACCGGAAGCATACAGGGCGTAAGTAATTTTGCTGCATTATCGCTAGTAAGTGCAGGCGGCAATGCATACAATGGTCAGGGAGGGTTTGCTGTTAGTCAGGATGGACAGGATATTACCTGGGAAAAATCTAAACAGGTTAACCTTGGATTAGACATGTCATTATTTAGAGGAACCCTTGGTTTCTCTGCCGATTTCTTCAAACAAAGAACCGAGGACCTTCTCTACAATCGCCCTATTCAGGCCACTTCCGGTTACACTACCATTCCCGGAAATGTAGGTACACTTGAAAACAGCGGCATGGAGTTTTCGGCCAATGGGAAAATGACCTTCGGCGCATTTAAGTGGGACCTGAATGCCAATATTTCTTTAATTGATAATAAAATAGTTTCAATACTTGACAATACTCCTTCACTGATTGTGCCAAGCTCCGGCTCTAATTTATATGGAGGTCAGATGCATGCCCTGATTAATGGCCGCCCTGTAAGCGCCTGGTATATGTGGGATGCTGTTGGCATTTACCAAAATGATGCTGATGTGCCTGCGGCCCTTGCTGCCAAAGGTGTAAGAGCCGGGGATGTTATTTACCGCGACATGAATAAGGATGGTGATATAACCGATGCTGACAGGGATTACGCAGGCAAGGCCGTTCCTGATTTTTACGGTGGCTTTACTTCCAACTTAGCCTGGAAAGGTTTTGAGCTGAATATTTTTGGACAATACTCTTATGGTGGCAAGATAATGGCTTCGTGGCGGGGTGTAAATGGCGTGGAAGGTACCGATCACCTGGGCAATGCTTTTGCCAATGTAAGAATTGATAACAATGTTACTACCGAGCAGTTTTTTAATATCAGGAAAGATGTTGCATACGGCTATTGGAATGGTCCGGGTACGAGCAATACTACCCCACGCCCGGTGCGCCGGGGTGTTTTCACCGGTTATGGTACACAGGGGTACAACTTCCTCACCTCTACCCGCTTTTTAGAAGATGCTTCATTCTTCAGGATAAAAACACTGACACTGGCCTATAATATTCCACAAAATGTATTATCAAGGGCCAAAATAAGCGAGATGCGCGTTTTCGTATCCGCCGACAACCTGTTGCTGAGTACAAAGTATTCCGGCTACGACCCCGAGCAATCACTGGAAGAAAGACCCGGGCATCCCAACTACGGTGTGGACTTTGGCCTGCAACCTTCGCTGCGCACAATTTTGGTTGGATTAACCATGAAACTCTAACAAAAAGGATACACCTAAAATACATTCAAGATGAATAGGAATATATTACTGACAGGCATTTTATTAGTGATCATTACCGGTTGTTCCAAGCAATTGGACGATGTTTTTCCAAGGGACAGGATTGCTGCGGAAGAGTTAAATGAAAATGATATTTCAAAACTGCGAAACGGCCTATATGCCCAAATGGAGGATGGGGTGTATAGTTTTGCTTTTGACTTTGATGTAAGGGGCGAAAACTTTAGAGGAGGCCCGGGTTTTGCCCTGGTGGATCCTGTAAATATGAATCCCGATGATTCACGTGTACTTTCTATGTGGAGGAGTGCGTATAACCGGATAAGCAGGGCCAACTTTTTAATTGAAGTTATTGATAACCTTGGCAGCGCAGCTACCCCTGCACAGCTTACTGTAAGGGCTGAGGCCCTTTATTTCAGGGCTTTAATGTATTACCACATGGTTACACGGTGGGGCGGTGTTCCTCTTTTGCTAAAAAGATCTTTTGATATTGTACCGCGCAGTTCAGAATCGGAAACCTGGGATAGGATTGTTGCCGATTTGCTTGAAGCTGAAAATGTGCTTCCAGCTTACACATCTGCATGGTATGTTTCAAAGGAGGCTGCACAGGCCATGCTGGCGAGGGTGTATCTATCGCTTAATAATAAGCCTAAGGCCATTGAATATGCTGACAAAGTAATTAACACCAACAGGTTTTTGATGGCTGCCGATGCCAATGGATACGCTTCTATGTTCGTAGCATCTTCTACCAGCAGGGAGCATGTTTTTGCCCTTATCAGCAATAACCCATCCAACCGTCATTTATATTATCAATTAGTAAACGATGTGGATCCCACCTGGGATTATTCGCCATCTGTGTCCCTATATAATAACCTTTATGCCAATACCTCTATAAAAGCGGGTGACAGAAGAAAGACGGCTGTTTTTCTTTCCAACGATACAAGGCTGACAAAGTTTCCCAATGGAAGAACAGGGCAGCAACTCGTAACTACTTCCAATGCCGATTTTACACCCATATCTATTTCAAGGATAACTGAATTATTACTGATAAAAGCTGAGGCCCAGGGCAATGGCTCAGCAGCATACACAACCCTAACCCCTTATTTTACCAACCGGTACACTACACCCCCCACATCGGCCCAATTGTCCGCTTTGTCCGACAAGGAATTTCAAGACCTTATTCTGGATGAAAGAAACAGGGAATTTTATGGAGAAAGCTTTCGTTGGCACGATATAAAAAGGACAAACAGGCTCGATCTGCTGCCTAGTCTTGCAGGACGGACCTATCTATTGTATTATCCCATACCGCAGGTTGAAAAGGATTTGGCGGGCTACGAGCAAAATCCGGGGTACTAACAGCCAACGGTGCTAAAAGCTTCTGATGTTTACAAATTTTAAAAATATCATCCATGCAAATTTTTATCCGGGGTAAAATGCCAGCCATTTTTATGGGTTTTGCTTTTTTGTTCTACTTCTCCTGTACAAAAGATAAGACTGATAATGGTGGAGGCCTTGGCACTGCCCCGGTAGCCAGGTTTACCATTAATGTAACAAAGGGTACAGTAGGACAAACTATTACGTTTTCCGATGGTTCAACTGATGCGGATAATGACATTAAATCGTATAAGTGGGATTTTGCAGATGGCAGTACAGTAGCAACTTCAAAAAATACAACTTATGCTTATACCAGGGCAGGCAGCTATTTGGTTACCCTTACTGTAACGGATAGCAAGAATAATGGAAGCACGGCCACCCAACGCATACTTGTAATAAATAGCGCTGCACCAGATTATGGAAGCCTGGGAAAGGGGATTAAGGAGGCTATTGCAGAACTTCATCCAAAAACCTTTATATGTGCGCACCGGGCAATGCACGAAACCGTGCCGGAGAATTCTGTTCCTGCCATAGAAGCTGCAATTGCCAATAAAATAAATGTGGTGGAAATTGATGTGAGGCTCACCCTTGATAAGGAGGTAGCCATTATGCACGATGCCACTACTGCAAGAACTGCAAATGGTAATTTATCAGTAGCGCAATCTACCATGAGCGAACTAAAAAAACTCAAACTGCTGTTTAACGGTGCCCCCACTTCTTACGAGATTCCAACGTTTGAAGAATGCCTGACTGCCGCTAAAGGGAAAGTATATATGGATGTTGATATGTCGTGGGACAATTCGCTTTCCTACTACAATAAAATTTACAATGAGGTAGCTGCCATGAATATGGTAAGCATGGTATTTTTTTATACAGAAAGCCCCGATGTTGCAAAAGGCATGATGGAATTGGATAGCGATGCAATAGTGCTGCTTGGTGCAGGAAATGCTACCAATTGGAATAATGCTAATAGTATGAACCCTAAAGCAAAGTTATGGCATCTTTCATCCGGAACATTAAGTCCTTCTTTTACAGCGGGGCCCTTTGCTGAGGGTATCAGGCTTTTTGCCAATGCCTATGTAAATAGTACTACCTCACCCCCTTTATCCGGTGCAGACGCTGTGGTAGATAATTTGACAAACAACAGGGTTTCTATTATTCAAACAGATTTTCCGGTAAGGGTAAGAAATTATTTGCAGGCAAAAGGGCTTTGGACTCCATAATAATCGCTCTTTCAATTAAATCAGTAATTAGTTCATAAGCAGGCAGTCGATATCTTAACCCTAACCCTTTTCATTTTTGGCAATCTTTCTTTTTTAAAATTAACTAAAAAAAACACTTATGAAAAAACTTTACTTTGTATGTATGGTGCTTTTTTCTGCATCATTTATTTTTGCACAACATACTTTGCCAATTTATGAACCCTTTGATGGGGTGGTGGGTAGTTTGGCCGGTCAAAAAGGCTGGACGGGAAACCTTACCCCCGGTAATGGTGCGCAGGTAACCGATTATGCCCTGTCATATACTGGTTTACCGCTAAACCTTACGTCTAAATCCGTGCTGTATGGCAATCAGCCAAGTGGCGGTACACAGGCATTGGGATTTAATGCACAAACGGGTACAGTATATGCATCCTTTTTGTTTGAGGTATCAAGTATTCCGCTTTCTCTTGCAAACAGCCGGTATAATTTTGGATATGGCAGTTCCGCCACTGGCGGCACATTTGCAGGCTGTTTATATGTGGTGCCAACAAGTGAAACAAAATTCAAGATCGGGTTCAATGGAACGAATGCGCAGCCATCAGAGGCAAATACTACGGTTGAGGAGTATGACCTTAATAAAACTATTATGATTGTGATGGCTTACACTCCGGGTGCTGCCGGTGCCGGTACCGTTTCAGGATGGATAAATCCTGATGCGTCCACCTTTGGCGGTACAGCGCCTGCGCCTGATTTTGCAAATGTTGCCGGTGGAAATGCTGCTACCGTTGCAAGTGTTTTTATCCGTAGTGGTAATAATACCAACCCCATGGTGATAGACGAATTAAGGGTTGGTACTTCATGGGCCGATGTTACTTCGTATAATGTACCACTGCCGGTTGCCATTACCGGCCTTAGCCTTACTAGCAAAAATAATGTAAGCAGGCTTGAATGGGAGTCTAAATCCGAAGTGAATTTTGATAAATATGTAGTACTGTACAGCGAAAACAGTGTTGATTACAAAGAAGTGGGCAGCGTAAAGGGACGGGGAAGCAATGTTGCTTATAGTTTTGAATATGCCCATAAAAGTAATGCCTTTTTTAAATTAAAAATGGTTGATAAAGATGGTCAATTCAAATACTCAGGCGTATTACTTGCACGTTCTTCGGGTGAATTCGCTGTATTGGCTGCCCCTAATCCTTTCAGCCATCAAATTACGCTTTATAATTTACCGGCAGGCGCCAATTCAATTACCTTGTTTGGTGCTAATGGTGCGCGGTTGAAAATGGCAAACGTAAATGAGGGTAACTATTCATTGTCAGCCCCTAACCTACCAGCGGGTAAGTACTACTTAACGGTTATGAACAATGGCAAATTAGTTTACTCGCAGCCATTCATGAAATTGTAATATATCAATTTCACTTTAATAGCTGCAACAAAATTTTGCTTACCAAACTTACAATTCCATTGGACTTTTAAAATTTATTCAGGACGAAAAAAAATCAGGTAATATTATTTCTACCCTTATTTATCCCCCATATTTTATAATCCATTAAAGTATGGGGGATTTTATTGTACAGTCATTATCGTCATTTTTATGAAAAGGAGCTATTCGTTATTTTTTTTACTCTTGTTGTGCCTGACAAATGAATTACATGCGCAGGTTTTTAGCCGATCGGAAAAATCAATTAAAAAGCAGCTTAACTGGGTGCAGGCGCAGCTTAAGAATCCCGGCAACGGCAAAGTGCTTTTTGCTGCTCATCGCGGCGACTGGCGTAATGCTCCTGAAAACTCCATTCAGGCTTTGATTTTTGGCATAGAAAAGGGCTTTGATATAGTGGAGTTTGATTTGAAGAAAACAAAAGACGGGCACCTGATAGTCATGCACGATAAAACCATTGACCGTACCACCACTGGCAAAGGCAAACCTGAAGATTATTTGTTAGCTGATTTAAAGAAATTGAGGCTTACAAATGCAACCGGGCACCCTACGGTACATTTAATTCCCACTTTGGAAGAATATCTTGAGGTGGCTAAAGGAAGGATAGTGTTATGCGTTGACAAAGGCTTTGAGTATTTTGATAATGCCATGGAGATTGTACAAAAAATGGGCATGCAGGATCAGGTAGTTTATAATGTACCCAATATTAGCTTAGATAGCCTTCAGGCACTGGGTTTGAAATATTTTAATCAATCTCTTATGCTTAATGTACTTGGCTTTCCTGCAGATACGGTTAAGGCTGCAAAAATAGTTGCATCATATGAAAAAAGAGGGAATGTGATTTTTCATCCCACATTCAGTGCTGACACTATTCCGTTTGTTTCGTGGTTACCCACCCTCAGGCAAAGGGGTTTTCATGTATGGCTGAATGCACTGTGGCCCGAACATAACGGTGGTCACGATGATGACAAGGCAGTTGAAAGCGGACAGAAGGATGAAAGCTGGGGTTGGCTTGTGCAAAATGGCGCCACCATCATACAGACTGACCGTCCTGTTGAATTGAAAGCTTTTCTTGTACAAAAGAAGTTACATCCTAAGTTTTAAGGTTATGATTGAATTTGTTAAGCGGTTTTTTGCCCCATTGCCTCAAGCACCTGTAATGTTGGGAAATGATGAAGCTAAAAAGAATTATGGCATATACAAATGGAGTGTTTTTCTTTCTGCAACCATTGGTTATGCATTGTTTTATGTATGCAGGCTTAGCCTGAGCGTGGTTAAAAAACCACTTGTAGACGAACAGGTTTTTACGGAGGGGCAGTTAGGCACAATTGGTTCAGCCCTTTTTTTCAGCTATGCCATCGGTAAATTGGTGAATGGTTTTTTTTCTGACCGTACGAATGTAAACCGGTTTATATCATTTGGCTTGTTGCTGACAGCTTTTTGTAATATAGCACTTGGATTTTTTCCCGGCTTTTTTCTGTTTTTAGCCGTGTGGGGGCTTAGCGGTTGGTTTCAGTCGTTGGGGGCTGCGCCCTGCGTGGTTGCCCTGACAAGGTGGTTTAAAAGCAGTGAGCGGGGAACCTACTATGGCATATGGAGTGCAAGTCATAATATTGGGAAAGCCATTACTTTTTCGCTGTTGCCGGTTTTGGTAGGAATAGGCGGCTGGCAATGGGGTTTCTGGGGAGCTGGTGTTTTGGGCATAGTCGGTTCAATTATGGTTAAACTATTTTTATTCGACAGCCCGGAAAGTAAAGGTCTGCCCTCTCCCGAAGAAAACAAAACCATTGTGAACCCTACAGATTCTCCTGCTGATGATTCTGTTGCGTCCTCCCAAAAATCTATTGTCAGGAATCCGTATATCTGGATGCTGGCATTATCCAGCGCCTTAATGTATATCAGCCGCTATGCCATTGAAAGCTGGGGTATATTTTATGCACAGGCTGAAAAGGGTTATTCTAATGTTCAGGCTGGCGAGATAATAGGAATGACAGCTATTACCGGCATCATTGGAACGGCCATTTCAGGCTTAATTTCCGATAAATTTTTCAGGGGAAGCCGCAATGTACCTGCGCTAACGGCGGGGTTGCTTAATATTCTTTCCATCGGCTTATTCCTTTTTTACCCGGATGGTAACTTTTGGATGGATGCAGCGGCCATGTTAATCCATGGGTTTGCCATTGGCGTGCTTATTACGCTTTTGGGTGGCTTAATGGCGGTTGATCTGGCGCCCAAAAAAGCTGCCGGCGCTGCCATGGGCCTTATTGGTATTGCCAGCTACATTGGCGCAGCTTTACAGGAAATCATCAGCGGGTATTTAATTGGCAGCAGCAAAACAAGCATCAATGGTATCGTTAATTACAATTTTGAGGTATCAAGGTACTTTTGGTTTTCGGCTTCTGTTCTTTCTGTTTTGATTGCCCTTTTTGTATGGAAGGCAAAGCGAAAGCCTGCTAATTAAATAATTACAGCTTTGCAAATCCTTTATTTTGAACCTTTTATTTGAAATTCATTTTTAAGGAATTGGGTAAAATTCCTAATAATCATCCTCACCACGCCCTTTCATAAATCATCGTAAAATCCTCCAACCTAACCGGTTTCGGATTACTTGGATGACAAAAATCTGCCAAAGCCAACTGCGACAAAGGTTCAATATGATCCTTTTGTACCCCAATTTCCCTAAGCTTTGTTGGCAAGCCCAATTTTTCGTTTAGCGAAAGCAAAAAGGATGGTACCGCCTTGTGCCCGCCGGAAATACCCATTGCCTGCACCATTTCATCAAACTGCTTTTCCATTCCGGGCAGGTTAAAGGCCATCCCATACGGCAGGTTTACCGCATTGGCAAGGCCGTGGTGCGTATCGAGCAGGCTGCTGAGCGGGTGGGCGAGTGAGTGTACAACACCGAGGCCTTTCTGAAAAGCTACGGCACCCATCAGGGAGGCAATCATCATGTTGGCGCGGCTTTCAAGATCAGGCTTAAGCGTTGCGGTTACAATGTTTTCGGCTACCAGTTTCATGCCGCGCAGGGCTATCCCTT
>ERZ795056.4815-NODE-4815-length-13810-cov-10.628281_pt1 | contig 13810 bp, 10 predicted proteins | sample MGYA00375140_ERZ795056 | MGnify/ENA primary metagenome ERZ795056 (study PRJEB30185, sample SAMN05720227) | activated sludge metagenome | isolation source: Anaerobic digester | place: USA | collected 2015-03-09 ...
CAAACAGATAACGAAAACCAATCACGCTTAGTACAATAATCCACTGAAATTGAAATGCGAGTAAGACAATCGGTATCAATAGAAACAACAGTTGACTCAGGTAAAAAATCCCAAGCTGTAGGCGATCGAACGGTTTGTAATACGCCGCCGTAGACACATGTCTGCGCTTTTGGGTAAACCATTCCTTGAACGAAGTCTTGGGTGTAGAATAGGTAAAGCTCTCCACCGACGTACAAATAGTGGTGTTCTTGGCCTTCGCTGCCTGGTTGATAAACAAATCGTCATCGCCCGAGCGCACTTTCATATGATCCATAAACCCGCGCACGTTGAAGAATTCTTCCTTTTTATACGCCAGGTTGCGACCCACGCCCATATAAGGGCGTCCCATTTTGGCCCACGAAAAATATTGCACGGCGGTAAGCATCGTCTCGAAACGGATGATTTTATTTAAAAAAGATCCGGCGATTTTCTCATACGCACCATAACCCAAAACAATGGTCTTTTCGGCGGTAAACTGCGAGCTCATCTCTTTGATCCAATCTTTCGAGGCTGGATAGCAATCGGCATCGGTAAACAAAAGGTATTCTTTTCTAGCGGCTTTGATTCCAAGTGTCAGCGCAAACTTTTTGTTGCCCCAAAACGCCTCGTTATTCTCTACTTTTACGAGCCGGATGTTGGTGTATTCTTTCTCAAACGACTCAAAAACCTCAAGGGTTTCGTCGCTCGAGGCATCGTCAATCAGGATGATCTCAAAATCGGGATAGTCCTGCGCGGCCAGGATCGGGATGAACTTCTTGACATTCTCTTCTTCATTCTTGGCGCAGACAATTACCGAAATCGGGATGCGCTTGGGCGTACTGGCTTGCGGTTTGGCAAAGGCAAACTTTCCAAAAACCACCACATAGTAAAAAAGCTGAATCGCAACAACGCTAAGGAACGCAAAAAAAAGTACAGTCAGGATAATGTTCAACATATAGGCACGGTCTTTTAAAACGTGGGCAAAGGTACAAATTCCATCCACACAGCATTTTGATTGTTTATAAAAAATTTTTGGGCAGCTATTCCAACTGTCCATTACAAGTTTTACCTGCAAAAGCGGTTTTTGAAACGCCCCAAAACAGCTCCGGCCGGTCGCTTTTTGGGGCGGCAAAAACTAGCTTTTTCAGGCAAAAGCTTTCCATTTCCATTTGGGCTGCGGCTTTGGTGGTAGCTGGAGGTTTTTTGGGAAAATCGGCGATTGGCGTTTCGTTTATTTCAAGTCACGCGCTTTTAGGAGATCTTCGAGTTCCTTTTTATTAGCATTGGATTTGTTGATTAATTTATAGACAAGGAACAAAGGGATTAAGGTGAGGAATCCCCAGCTGTTTTTGATGACACTGTAGAATATGATTCCCGCGAGAAAACCAATCAACACAGCGTTCATTGTCGCCGTTGATTTTTGTTTTTTGGCTTCGAGCAGCAATTCTTCGTTGGTGAGTTGGGATAGTGGTTTTTGGGTGTTCATGGTTGGGTACTTATTGTGACAAGTAACGTTATTTGATTATTTTCTGGGAAAGATATTTAAAATCATTAATATTTTATGCAGAAAATCTGTTTTAGAATTTGCTCAGGAATTGTTAGTTTGGCCTCAGGGGAGGGGCCGCTGCGGTCCCTAAAGAAAAAATAGCAAACGCAGCTGTATAAAAACTGGAGTTTTTGTTAAAAAATAGAATCAGTGATTACATAAGGCAAAAATTTTTTAGCGAACGTTTTAAAGTTTAGGTCTTTCGTTGAAAGACTGGGCTTGACATAGTGGTGTAAATCGATGGGTTGATTTGCAATCCGCTCGGCTTTTTTTGTTTGATACAATTGGGACTACTAGGTATAATAGGAGGTGTGCGGGTGTCAAATCCAGGCGATTTCGCAAACGGTGGCATTTTTCTATTTTGAATAAGAATTTTTTTGAGGCAGGATTACTGCGTGATCCTGAGTTGGGTGTCGAAGCTGAACCCTCGTGGCTTTGCAACCGTTGTATTTTTTTGAAAAGAAACTGGGGTTTGAGGCAGGATTATTGCGTGATCCTGAGTTGGGTGTCGATGCCAAATCCCAGCGGTTTTCCAACCGCTGCATTTTTTGTTTTAAAAAAGAAATCAGAAAATGAATTTTCCATTTCTTTTTTAAAACAAAAAATCCTTGCCGAAAACGGCAAGGATTTGTCGGGGTGGCAGGATTCGAACCTGCGGCCTCCTGCTCCCAAAGCAGGCGCGATAACCGGGCTACGCTACACCCCGAAGCGGCAGCAAAGATATAATTATTTTTGGCTTCACCAAGCAATTGCTGCAAATAAAAAGACTGTTCATAAAATTTGCCTGTTTGTGAATACTTCGATAACCAAAACCAATAAAAGACTAACCGGATTTAGCGAAATATCACTTACTTTTGGCGCAGAATTTACACCCAATATCATGTCAGCAATAGAAAAAGTAAAATGTTTGATTATCGGCTCAGGACCTGCAGGTTATACTGCAGCCATTTATGCAGCCAGAGCCAATATGTTTCCTGTACTCTATCAGGGGACGCAACCCGGTGGGCAGCTCACCACCACTAACGAAGTAGAAAATTTCCCAGGTTACGTAGACGGCGTGACAGGGCCGGAAATGATGGTACAGCTCATGGAACAAGCCAAACGCTTCGGAACCGATGTGCGCGACGGTTGGGCCACCAAAGTCGATTTTAGCGGTCCCATCCACAAAGTCTGGATCAACGATAGCGTAGAAATCCACTGTGAAACGGTGATTATTTCAACGGGCGCGTCAGCCAAATATCTGGGCTTACCCTCAGAACAGCACTACCTCAATATGGGCGGTGGCGTGTCGGCCTGTGCGGTCTGTGACGGATTTTTCTACCGCAACCAGGAAGTAGTTATCGTAGGTGCCGGAGATTCGGCCTGCGAAGAAGCCCACTACCTTTCCAAACTCTGCAAGAAAGTTACCATGCTCGTGCGCTCCGACAAATTCCGAGCCTCCAAAATCATGGAAGAACGCGTGCGCAAAACAGAAAACATCAACATCTTAATGCACCACGAAACCGAGGAAGTCCTTGGTGACGGGCAAGTGGTTACGTCGGTAAAAGCCAGGAACCGCGCCACCGGCGAAATCACAGAAATTCCCGCCACCGGATTTTTTGTTGCCATTGGCCACAAACCCAATACCGATATCTTCAAGGATTACCTCCAACTCGACGAAACCGGTTACATCATCAACATAGCCGGTACTTCAAAAACCAACGTGCCCGGTGTTTTCGTAGGCGGAGACGCTGCAGATCATGTATACCGCCAGGCGATTACCGCTGCGGGAACGGGTTGTATGGCGGCTTTGGATGCCGAGCGGTATTTGGCAGCGATGGAGTAGACACGCTTCGCTTTAGACAGATCCGAATAAATGAGAAAGGCCTGACTATTATAGTCAGGACTTTTTTTATAACGGGTTTTTTCTGAAAGCGCAGCGTGTCTAAAGGCGCAGCCGCGTCTATTTCAAACTTTTCTTCAACAAAGCCGCATTTTCTGCAAACTTCCTCAAATCTACGCGCAAAGTTTCACCATACAACTGGATTTCTGATTTCCCAGTCGCATCTATCGTAGCCTTGTTGCTCACCTGGATGCTGCAAGTGGTGTAGCCTTCCACGACGATTTCGGCGTTTTTGGCGGTGAGGTTTTTCCCGGTAAAATTGCTGTTGTTGTCGAGCCTTAGTTTGAGGTCGATCACGTCGCCTTCTACTACGGCAGTCGATTTCTGGTACATATCGAACTTCATTAGCGGCGTTGAAATCAAGGCCTTGAGTTGGGCGTTCTTACTAAGCTCTATGGTCGTTTCATCCGATTTGAGGTTGAGCTCGGATTTACACTTATCATTGGCCATCAGCGTAAATTTCCTTGAGTTGACGTTGGCGAAAAACTTAGACGAATCGAATCCCTTGAACGTAAAATCGCCCAGGTTGATGTCGGCCAGCGCGGTAATGTTCGCCTCGTTCTTGGCCATCACCATTCTTAGGTTGTCTGTATAAGTGATGCGGATGCTGAATTTTTTGGCGCCGGTCACCTGCTTGGTAGCGGCCAACCGCAAGATTTTTGCCTTGAGGTCTATTTCGATGGCGTCGTGCAGGTTGTCATCTGCTTCTATTTCAAGACCACTCTGGTCGCCTTTGATAAGGAAAATCTCGAGGTTGTCTTCTATTTCAAGCGTTTCAAAATCCCCGATTTCCTTTTGGGAGATCGTCACAATTTTCGAACCTTTGACTTTTTCTTTCTGTTGGGCCAATGCCATCGAGGTGAAGAGTACCACGGCCAGCAGTATGTTAATTTTTCTCATGTGGTTAGATTGAAGTTGGGCAAATATACAAAGCGTTGTTTTAAAACAAATCGGGCCGTTAACATTTGTTGCGGTTTTTCTGCTTTTGAGATTGTTCGGGAATGTGTAGATTACCGTAGGGGAAGGGGCCGATACGTCCCTGGCAAAAATAGATGAACCGCAAATGTAGAAAATCTGGATTTTTTCCTAAAACTTAATTATAGGAGTTTAAAAAAACAAAATAGGTACCTGCTATCGTATCCTGTCGAATGGAATCTAAAAAAAACATCCCGGACTCGCGGGATGTTTTAGATTACTCTTCTACTTGTTTGATGTTGTCTTCGGGCACACGGTCAATTAGGTAATTGTACGGATCCACACCAGCCTGATAAGGCAGTTCCTTGGTGCGAAAAGTAAACACATTGTCCTTTTTGATGACCTTGACACGTTTGCGCAACAATACCTTGCCGAGTTTGGCATCGCCCGTTGGTTTGGCAAAAATACCCACATCCACGTAATCGGAAATTGGGATTTTGGTTTCTGAACCAATAGAATCACAACGGAATTTTTCGAAACTTGCTTTTATCTTCACCTCATATTCACCGCCGACTTTCTTATACTTCGCCTCGAGCGCGCGGTTGTTGAAAATCGTGATGGTCTCAAACATATCGTGGATCAGGTATTGCAAACTGTCGGGCGTGACTTTCCTGAACTCGGCCACCGCAGCATTAGCCGTAGGATAAGGCGGGCTTTTGTACGCATAGGTATCAATCAGATTCTTGAGCGCGGTGTTCACGTTTCGCTCACCCACCATTTCCTTGAGGTAGTACATAACAACACTCGCTTTCTGGTAATGGATGTATTGCTGGCTTTCTGTTTTCATCAGCGGGCGTTCGGCTTCGGTTTCAAAGCGGCGTCCCGAGAGGTATTCGTCCATTTCATATTCAAGAAATTTTTTCATCTTGTCCCTGCCATATTCCTTCTCCATGACCATAAGTGCCGAGTATTGGGCAAACCCCTCGCTCATCATCTCGCTGCCCTGCATGTTCGCGCCGCAAACCTGGTGCGCCCAATATTGGTGCCCCATTTCGTGCGCGACGATGTAAAATACCATATCAATGTCGTCCTGTTTCACGGCGCGCAAATCGGTGATGAAACCCACACTTTCGCTGTAAGGCATTGTGCCCGGGAAAGCCTGCGCGAAATCCTCATAACGCGGGAATTCGATGATGCGGCACTGCTTGTGGTAATACGGTCCGAAATTTTTGGTGTAATAATCGAGCGATTTCTGCATACTGTTCAGCATATTGGGTACATTGTACGCATGCTGCTTGTCGTAATACACCTCCAGGTCGATGCCTTTCCATTTGCGTCTCGCCACTTCATATTTGGCCGAAATGAACGAATAGAAATTGAGTGCCTTTTTGTCAAGTTTGTAGTTGAAGTATTTGCGGCCTCCCTGATTCCAGCTTTTCACGAGTGAACCTGGCGCAATGGCAATCTGGTCTGGCGTGGTGCTAATGGTAGTGGTCACTTCTACATAATCGGAATCATTGGAGATATACGGGTTAGATCTTGCCGCCGCATTATGGTCATCGAGTTTGGGCTTGCGCTCGCGCTTGGGCAACTTGAGTTTTGCGCGTTTGTTCTTGCTGCTGATTTCGTAATCGGTGTTGTACCCAAAGCTCGGCATGATGTCGGTATTGTTGAAGAACGTCCCGTTTTGGGTGAGTTGCGCAAACGAAACCTCGTTCTCGAATCCGGGACTTTCCTTGTGTAGCCTCACGTTGATTTTAATCGAATCGCCTGCGAGCAACGGTCGCTCTAAAGTGTAAATCCTATAAAGCAGCTCGGTGTCGTTGGTCTTGATTTTGGCACCGGGAATGTTGATTTTGATGCTGTCGGTGAGCAACGGCATCGTGAAATGCAGTTCAGTGATCGGTTGGCCCGAGATATTTCTCGCCCAAGCGTCGACATTGGTTTTCACACTGCGGCTTTCGGGAAAAATATCAATCTTATAATCGAGTTTGTAAAACCGCGGTTGGGTAAGGTGCTCGTACTTTTTGTATTTCTTCTCGTAAGCCACCTGGATGTCTTCGGACTCCTTAGCACTATCATAGGTGTTGAGAATTTTGGTATTGTAGTAAACAAAACCGCCACAGACCACAAAAGCCACTAGGCTCAGTGTGAGCGCCAATTTCTTTTTCCCGAAGTCGGTCTTGGCCTTCGTCCAGCGGTATTTAAACTGTTCTTCCTTGCCACGGATGTAAAATGCCGTAATCACCAAACACAGGACCAAACAGAACAAACTCCAATACAAACCAAACCATAACGTTCCCGGTACAAACGGGCCATAACCGTTCATGTCAGAGTATTCTATTTGCGGCAGGAAGCCAAACGCGAGCATATTGCTACTGATTTCGAGCAATCCCCAAATGAATCCGTTCACGACAATAAAGGCGATAAACGCAAACCACGCAATGTACCGGTTGTTGATCAGGTAATGGAACAGCAGCGAAAGCACCGTTAGGAAAATCAATTTCGTCAAGCGGATGCCGAACAATCCTTTCACATAAACATCAATTTCATAACGCGAGTAGCCGTAAAGCGTCTGGGTGATGATGCCCAGCAGCATCGATACGAAAAACACCAGCGCAATCGCCGCAACCACCGCAATCAGTTTGGAGGTAAACAGCATCCCCGATGGTATGGGTGTTGCGTCCTGGATCTCGTTGATTTTGGCATCGCGTTCTTTCCAGACCAGTACGCCGGTGTAAAACGCAATGAATCCGTAAAGGAAAATCGCATAGGCATCCACGATATTGTCTACGATAAGGTAAGTCACCGGATATCTTGTGGTGCCAAAAGCACTCGTGAAGGTGGCGAAGTTGACAATGAGAATGATCAGCCCGATACTCATGATGATGATGTACACCGGGTTTTTGATGATAGACTTGGTCTCGAATTTTACAAGGTTCCAAAACGTGCCCAACGCAAACTTTCCGGCTTTGTTGGGGGTAAAAACGGTGTTCGAGACAAAGGGAATCGTTGAAGGCTTGGCGCTCAATTTCTCCTTGGGCTGTTTTTCCTTTCGGGTGTTGAAAGAAAACCGAAGGTATACCAAAACCAGAATCAAAGCAGCGATTCCCAGCCAAACCAACCGGTTGACTAGCAAGCCGCCCTCAAACCGAACCACCTCGAAATTGCGTTCGGCTACCGTGAGGTATTTCGTGACGTTTTCAAAAGGGTAGGAGCCAAAAGGATCAAGCAGGTTGGCCACCCATTCGGTTTGGATGTCGCGCGTGTAATTGCCCGATATGATGTAAAATACGAGCAGCAGCATCGAGCCCACAAAAGACACAATCGTACTGCGAAAGAGAATCGCAAGCGAGAACAAAAACACCCCAGAAATAATGGCATTTGGGATAGCAAACTCCAGCAGTCCCAGCCCATGCGCCGACCAGCAAATATCCCCGAAGCGTTCTGCGGGTGCCATATCAAAGACCGCAGCCAAAGGCGGCCCAAGCAACGTCCCGATAGAAATACCGATTGCAGGCAGCGCCGCGATGAGTGCCGCTCCAATGAATTTCCCAAAGAAATAATCCCGTTTTTTAATCGGTGAAGAGAACACGAATTGGTGCATGCCATATTCAAAATCACGGTTCGCTGTGGCATTCATGAACGCTGTGGTCATGAGCAGGCAGATGATAGAAAAGGCGTTGTAAAAGTTTTGGATCTGGAATGGCGCGTTTCGGAAAATATTTCCCGAACCTCCGCCAACCTGTACATTATCAGAAGCCGTGGCAAAGAAAGCGAGCAGCGCGTAGATAAACATGAAGATCCAGAGCATTGGCGTCTTGAGCCAGTATTTGAGTTCGTACCGTATAAATTTCCACATAATGTCTGTTGTTTATAAGGTTAGACGAGCTCGTTGAGTTTGGCAAAAAATACATCCTCTAGGTTTTCTTCGGCTTTAGAAAAACCACTATCCAAAGGCATTTCAGAAAAAACGTGGATCAACGGTTGGCCGCCCACGAGTTTGTTAGAGATGACCTTGTATTGCTGTTGGTAATCGGGCAATTCGGCTTTCGACACTTTTTTCTCCCACACTTTTCCTTTGATTTCGAGTAGTGCCTCATCGGTGTTACCGCTAAACAACACGCGACCCTTGTCCATAACGGCCATCTGTGTGCACAGTTCGCGTACGTCCTGTACGATGTGGGTAGAAAGGATTACGATGATATTTTCGCCGATCTCGCTCAGGATATTGTAGAATCGGTTGCGTTCGCCGGGATCGAGGCCTGCTGTGGGTTCGTCTACAATCACCAGTTTTGGGTTCCCAATCAAACATTGTGCGATGCCGAAACGCTGGCGCATCCCGCCGCTGTAACTTTTTACCGCTTTTTTACGGTGTTCCCAGAGGTTGACCTTGACGAGCAATTCCTCTACAATTTGTTTGCGCTCGGTTTTAGAGTCGAAACCCTTGAGCATGGCCAGATGATCGAGCAAATCAAAGGCTGAAGTCCTTGGGTACACGCCAAACTCCTGTGGCAAATAGCCCAGTACTTTGCGTACGGCTTCCTTGTCGGCCAACACGTCGATATCGCCGAGTGTTACAGAACCGCTGTCGGCGTCCTGCAAGGTGGCGAGTGTGCGCATCAGTGAGGATTTTCCGGCACCATTAGGGCCAAGCAGCCCAAACATACCTTTGTTGATGGTCAGGTTCACATTGTTTAGTGCGTGAACGCCGTTGCCATACTTTTTGTCTAAGTTTTTGATGATTAACTCCATTGTTTGTTTGATTTTTGATGATGGTGGTTGGTCTCCATCGGGGTTGGTTTGTTACGTTTGGTGCAACAAAATAGTTTTTTTTAAAGCCATGGGAACATTATTCGCCAATGAAGGGTAAGCGTTGCAATCGTTTGGGCAACAATTTCACACGGTAATTGTCGAGGACAAAAACAAACTTGTAGTTTTTACGCGACAAAATCATGAGCCCATTGACGACTATCGGAGGGTATTTTTTAAAACGGTTACAAAAATGGTCATTCACTACGTTGCGGTAATTGTCGATCAAAAAAGGGAGGGTGTCCTTAGAGTACACCCAAGCGAGCCGTTCTGGTCTGGGTGGCACATAACCAGAGAAGAACTCAAACGAAACAGGATTCCCGGCGCGCAATGTGCTGAACAATTCTACAGCAGAAAGGTATCGCTGGTCGGCATTTTTGAAAAGAATGCTTTTGTGGATGTCGATGGCAATCCATGTTTGCCTCTCGGGCGAATAGATTTCGTTGAACGAATGGCCAAAACTTCCATTGTATAGACTGTCTACACAACCCCATTCCTTGACTTTGATGTCATTGATAAGGCAGAAAATGCAGAAAATCTGTGAAAAATCCGAGCAAACCCCGCCTTTTCCCTCGAGCATCTTTTCCAGCGTTTGCTCAGAAGACAGACCCAGGCCGCGCCCACCTTTGACGTTAGCCCTAAGGTAACGGCCTATTTCCAGCGCCTTTTCGAGTGTTTCCATTTCAGGATTTAGATTCATGCTGCGGTTGACCTCAAAATACCGGGCGGGAATCGAATCTTTGGTATTGATGTCGTTGAAACAACCCAAAAACTCTATTTTATCGGCTTTGCCGTTCTTTGACAACAGCAAATACCGAAAATAATATAGCAACGGATGCCGGGTGATGATAGTGGTGAGTTTGTTTCGTAGCCGCATGGGTTTTCTCAAGCGTTGGATATTTTGGACAATCGGTTACTAAAAATAGTAAAAAAGAACAACAGCAAACAAAAAAAGCATCCGTCACCAGACGAATGCTTTAAAAATTAGTTTTTAATTCATTATTGCTTTGAAATCGAACCACCCGAACTCGCGTGCCTGCTGACGGATTTGGGCTCGTTGTGGTAGTTGACCACACTGCCACTCGAAGCATCAGCGTCAAGGCTCACCAACGGATGTACTTCAATCACGCTGCCCGAAGAGGCATTTGCCTTCACCTCGTTGGCCAAAAGATGTTGCGCGTCTATGCCGCTGCCGCTCGATGTGGAGGCTTGAAAACGGATGGCTTTTCCGCTGACCTCGATGTGGCTTCCGCTTGAGGATTCGCAAACGGCTTGCTCTGCTTCTATTTTGAGCTTGACATCGGCACCGCTGCTCGAGTTGACTTCTATAGAAGCATTGGTCAGTACGTTGGTCGATTTGACCGAAGAGCCGCTCGAGGCCTGCAATGATTCGAGCGCGGGAATCTTGACCGTGATTTGCTTGGCCGTCACGTTCCTGTAGCTGTTAAAATCGGATTTAATGATGAGTACGCCGTTTGAAATCGTGGTTTGGATGTGTTTTTGCAAATTGTCGTCGGCTTCTACTTCAATTTTGGTTTCGGTAGATTGTTCGAGGACCAGATCCAATCCGCTGCTCACCTCAATACTTTTAAAAGCGCCGGTGACAGGCCGGTTTTCTGTGGTCACGTTTCCGCTGCCGGTAATGCCTCTGGTTTCGCAAGCCGAAAAAATCAGCAGGAACATTGCCGCTGTGGCAGCTTTGGCTAAGGTTGCAATGTGCTTGGTCATGGTTATTCTGTTTTGATGGTGATACCGTCTTTGTTGATCTTGACGCTCTTGACTTCCTTGACTTCCTCGGTTTTGTCTTTCTTAATCAGGATGCCGTTTTCATTTAGCGTGATTTTGGTAGACGTGCTGTCCTGGTCATTGTCAATGTTGATGCTGCCTTCTACGTCGTTCCATTCGTTTTCATCGGCCGGGCAGGTGAGGCATTTTACCTTGTTGCCTTCTACTTTGTAGAGGTAGTCGCCAGAATAGTGGAGGTTGAAGAACTCATCATCCGAGTAATCGTATTCCTGCACGCTGCTGTCGGGTTTGAAATATGTTCCGGTGGGCAGGTAAAGCGTCAGTTCTACTTCCTGGTCGCGGTATTTGTTTTTGAAATCGCTGAGCAGGTAATTGTCTAAAATTAGTTCATTTCCTTTAATCTCGTAGCCGTATTTGATTTTTTCGGCTGTTTTTTTAGCTGCCGACAATGATTTTCCTTTGGCTTCTCTTTCAATCTGAAGGTAAGGCAATTTCTGGTCGGTTGCAACGATTCTGAGATGTACCTGGTTGGAGTAGATCACACGGTTGTCAAGCGAATCCTCGGTGACGATAAAGTCGCGGTGGTCGTTGACTCCTTTTGAGAAGTATTCGCTGTGCCTGAATTTGATACGTAACGTGTCTGTAGGTGAGAGATTGATGGTTTCTTTTTGTACCATGCGACCATCCACTGCAAATTCTGTAGCTTGCTGGATGCCTAACGAAGCGAGGATTCCCACAGCAATCAACCACAAAGCCAATAGCGTAAACGAAGCGATTCTTCCGATAGATTTCATGTTGGGCGACAACAATTTGAATCCGAGCAACAACAAGAAGAAAAATGGGATTCCCGCGGTGAAAAACATCAGTAAACCAAACATCCAAAGCGGGTAGTTAGACAAACTTCCGGCCAGGAAGAAATCCTGCCAAGGGAAATCGATAACTGCAGAAGTACCCAAGGTAAATACGCCAATGAACAACATTACCAAAACGGCCATGCTCGTCATAATCAAGATAACGCCCAGGAATTTGGCGCAGATTTTAAGGCAGGTCAGGATGAAGTCGCCAAATGAACTCCCAATCCGATCGGCGTTGCTTTTGACTTGCGCGCCTACTTTTCCGCTTTTAAAGTTTTCTGAAAGCGAATCGAATTCCTCGCGCACTTTCTTTTCGATGTTAGAAATATTGACGGGTTCGCCCATCATTTCTAATTTTTCGGTTGTGGTGACCGCTTCTGGCATCACGATCCAAAGGATGATGTAGGTAAAGAAACCAACACCGTAAACCCAAAGCAAAATAATCAGCAATACGCGCAACCACACTTTGTCAATCCCGAAATAGTAGCTCAATCCAGACAGAACGCCTCCAATCATGCCGCCTTCTTTGTCGCGGTAGAGTTTTTTGCGGCCGGTTGGGTTGGCGGCGGTATTGAAGTCGGTGGCTCCTGTGCTGGGTTCATCACCATCCGGATCAATGCGGTAATCTTCTGGCTGGCCCATGACGGCTATGATTTCGTCGAGTTCTGAAAGGCTGATGACTTGCTTCTCGCTGGTGTGTTTTTCGGCTACGAGTTCTGCAATGCGCATCTCGATGTCCTTTATGATTTCGTCTTTTCCGTTAGAATTGGTAAGCGAGCGTTTGATTGCGTCGAAATAACGGGTAAGCTTCTGATATGCATCTTCGTCAATATGAAAAAACATACCGCCTAAATTTATATTTACTGTTTTGTTCATGACTGTTATTTTTGGTTGGTGATTAGTGCAACGGCGTCGGACAATTCGGTCCAGGTGCCATTCAATTCTGTTAAAAAGGTTTTGCCGATTTCGGTGAGTCCGTAATATTTACGCGGCGGTCCCGAGGTGGATTCTTCCCAACGGTAGTTGAGCAATCCGTCATTTTTGAGCCTGGTAAGCAGCGGATAAACCGTCCCTTCTACCACAAGCAATTTAGCGTTTTTCAAGGTGTCGAGTATCTCAGAGGTATAAGCATCTTTTTCTTTTAAGACCGATAGGATGCAGAACTCGAGAACACCTTTACGCATCTGGGCTTTTGTGTTTTCAATATTCATAATTTCTTTATTTGGGATGTCATATTCAATTTTTTACTCTTAATAGTTGTAAGTCACCAACTGTTCTTTTTTTGCTTTTTTGTGTACCGTGGCGTTTTCATTGAGACGCAGTTCATTTGGTGTACCGTTATAGGTGACTTTGGCGTCTTCTATCACGGCAATACCCATATTTTTTCCGCCGTATACCGTTACTTTAGAGGTGCCATCGGCAGAAACCTGGAGGTCATCGGAGGCAAAATTTCGGGCATGGCAAAGCACATTGCTCTTGGCATTGATGGCCGCGACATTGGCTTTTCCAGACAGAATGCAGCGTGCGTTTGCGCTGAAGTTTGCGGTGAGTTGGTCTGTTACTACCAATCCCTTGAAATAGCTGTTCTTTCGGCCGACAATGGTGGTATTCGCGTTGGCCAGGCTACCGTTGAAAACTGAACCCGAATCCAGCGTAAGTGTAACGTTGGTAGTAATCAGGTAGGTTGCGGTACATTGGGCTTTGTTACTCAGTTTAAAATCGGCTGCTTTTCCGGTGACGTACACTACGGTTGCTTTGCCGGCATTAATTCCTTTGATTTTTAGGGTTCCGTTGACCACTTCTGTATGGATGGTCTCGGGCGTGTCGTTGTATTCTGACGCAATTGTCAAAGAACTGTGGTTGCTTTCGGTGTAAATGACTTTGGCGTTTTTTACTTCCATTTTGTTGAAATCAGTGATGGTTCTGGTTTCGGTGTTTTGCCCTTTTGCTAAGATCCCGAATAGGAATACGGTTAGCGTGGTGATTAATTTTAACATGATTGATGATTTTGATTGATGATTTGATTTGATTTGATTT
>ERZ795056.4818-NODE-4818-length-13806-cov-11.878045_pt1 | contig 13806 bp, 5 predicted proteins | sample MGYA00375140_ERZ795056 | MGnify/ENA primary metagenome ERZ795056 (study PRJEB30185, sample SAMN05720227) | activated sludge metagenome | isolation source: Anaerobic digester | place: USA | collected 2015-03-09 ...
ATACTAATTGCATGCCTTAAACATTCCTTGCACCTGCATATCTTCGGAAAGCGGAGTATTAAGGAGATTGTAGCGCAAACAGGCAGGAGATATCAGACCGTTATCCTGAAAAATATCTTGAGAGTGATTTGTAAATGGAAGAGGACCGGATACCTGTTTCACTTTGAATTGCATTGTAAAGTGGCCGTCTGGCAGCTTATAACTGCTGTCTTATCAGTCTATTGATTAACAGCTTGCTTCCTTATTCGTTTATTTACCAACGGGCGATGAGATGGAGAGTCAATTACCTTAGAAAGGTCGATCAGGTTTTCAATCTTACTGCAGGTATATACATGTTTCAGCTGCAGAGTATCGTCATCTTCATGAACGCCAATAGACTCCACGGGGGCAAAGCTTGTCCAAATACCTAAATCATAGTTCCATTTAATTGCATGAAGCGTGACGCCCTCTTTCAGCAGCTGGGCAACTTCTTTAACAGACATTTTTACCCCGCTGGTAAAGCCTTCTTCAGTATTCTTATGCATTAACAACGACACTACATTGCCATTATTTCTCCAAACGCCGGATACAAAATAATTTACGATCATAGTAACATAGATTAAAAAAATGATACAGTCATGTGTTAATGGAAATCTTAGTAACAAAACTCGTGCAGTTGACTGAAATTATTACTGAGCAGGTGAAATGTCAGAAAGAAAAAGTGGAAATCTATAAATCCTGTGAGTTAATGGCTGGAGCATATCGCTGCACTTTTATAACAAGCTGCCATGTTGAAACTGAAATTATTTTGTTCATCAACCCACTGCCAGAACCATTACCCGTGCTGCCATTACCATTTGTATTGTCACCGCAGGAAAAAAGTGCAATGCTTAGTGCAATAATTAGAATCATCTTCAAGATATTTTTTTAAAACGAACAAACCTGTTGCCAGGCCTGCCAGATGTTTCTTGATAGTTAAAAGGCTGTCGGGTGTTATGTATTTGTATTTTTCCTGGTTACACGGTACCCCTCAATGTAGTGTTGCCCTTCCATGTTTGAAGCTGTTTTGGTACATCAATATGTCTGGCCATAGTTGCAGAATTTGTTAGAATGTACAATTCATTCTATAAATGTTCAGCAGCATAACATTTAATTGAATCGTTTTAATAGGCTTTAATTTTTATATACCGGATTATTTCGGATGATACTTATCATAACTGTCTCCATTCGTTCTCATTGTTGTTTTCCAATAGTGGCACGTACTTTATTGTTTGAGCAGCGTCCTCTTTGCTCTTCCTGGTGAGCAGCGTCCACCTTGCTCCTGATGCTTGTAATATCCTGTTGAATACCGCCTGCTTTAATTCATAGAATACATGGTAAACCATCAATAGTAAGTTTATGAAAAAGACATTTCAAATGATACTCCTCTTGAGCGGACTGTATTATTCAGCGCATAGTCAATTGTCGGGTAGTGGTAATGCATTGGCATTCGATGGAATTGATGACTACGTAAATATCGGCTCCAATTTTACCTACCAGCAGTTCACCGTTGAAATGTGGGTGAAGCCAGGCGCTGCGCAGGTAACAAGGGCTAATATCATTGATAATTACCACTACGATTCCCGCAGTTGGAATTGTCAGCAGGACGCTGCAAACACAAACCACTACATTTTTGGATGCGCTACCAGTAACGGAACGTTGGTGAGCCATTTTTCCCTAAACGCAAATGTATGGCAGCATGTAACACTTGTAAAGAGCGCTACCGCCCTGGAAACTTATGTTAATGGTATACTCAGTGAATCGACACCCTGGAGCGGTACTATTTACTATCAAGACCAGTTTTTGAGATTAGGTAAATGGGGTGGAGGAACTGAAAACTGGAACGGAAGTTTGGATGAGGTCAGGATATGGAGCAAAGCGCTGAGCCAGTCAGAAATAAGGGAACGCATGTGCCGGAAGATTAACAATGCTGATCCATTGTTTTACACCCTGGCAGCCTGCTACAACTTTGATGAAAGTTCAGGTGTTGTTGCGGTTGATGGTACATTAAATGCTGCAAATGGGATTTTGATCAATGGTGCCGCCCGGGTAATGAGTGGAGCAGCTATTGGAAATGCAAGCGCAAACAATTATGTTACTACGGGTTTGCCAGCTGTAGGGATACGTTTTAATGAACAGGACAGTTTTAGTGTAGTATATACAGGGGGAAGCTATAATGGGGTGGCAGGCACTCATGTGTACGTGGTGGATAAAAAACCAAATACTGAAAATGGTTTTAAACCGGTGGGCAGCAATGACCGGTATTTTGGGGTGTTTAGCGCAAATCTCAATCTACCCTTGTATGAAGCCAGCTACAGTTATACCGGCAATCCTTTTGTAACGGCAACGAACGAGTCTGCCATACAATTGTTTAAACGGGCTGATAATGCTGCGCTCAACTGGTCCAATGCCAATGCTGATCTTAATGTTGCTGCCAATACACTTACAGCAACCGGTGAAAACACAGAGTATATTCTCGGCCTGCCATGTGGCGACATTGCAGCAAATATCAGTGCAGATGGTCCTGTTAGTTTTTGCGAAGGAGGAAGCGTAACCCTTACCGTTAGTAACGGTGCCGCTTATTTGTGGAACACTGGTGCCGGCACCCGGAGCATCACAGTGAGTAATACAGGTAGTTTTTCAGTAACAGTTTTAAACGCTGAAGGCTGTAGTGCCGGTGCTGCCATTGATGTTGTGGTGAATCCCTGCGCTTCTCAACAGGCACCCGGCAGTGGAAAGGCCTTGAGCTTCGATGGAACAGAAGATGAAGTAGATTTAGGTACATCTTTTACTTACCAGGAATTTACAGTGGATATGTGGGTGAAACCGGCCGCAACACAACAAGGCAAGGCCAGTATTATCGATAATTACCTGACAGACTTTAACAATTGGGGCTGCCAGTATGATGCGTACAACAGGTATAACTTTTGGTGTATTACTTTAAGCGAAAAAAAGTGGTCCGTTTTTTCTCTGGCAGCAGACAGGTGGCAGCACCTAACCATTGTGAAAAGCGCTACTGCTTTGGAGACCTATGTGAATGGAGTTTTACAAGAGTCCACTCCGATAAGTGGAACTATCAATTTTGAGAATCCACACCTAAGATTTGGAAGATGGAGAGACACAAGGCAGTACTGGAATGGCAGCATGGATGAAGTGAGGATTTGGAACACTGCTCTTACCCAGTTGCAGATCAGGGAACGCATGTGCCGGAAGATCACCAATGCCGATCCATTGTTTAACAACATGGTGGCCTATTACAATTTTGATGAGCATACAGGAGATATCGTTTTCGACCAAACAACGAATGCCCTCCATGGAAATTTAGTGAATAGTCCGGACAGGATAGTAAGTGGCGCAGCCATAGGTAATTCCAGTTCATACAACTACGTTAGTACGGGTTTACCTGCTGCCAGCCTGGGATATAATGGACAGGATAACATCGGGGTAGCTTATACGGGCGGAACTTATTCAGGCCAGGCAGGTACACATGTATATGTAGTCAACGAAAAACCAAATTCCGAAAATGGTTTTAGACCCGGAAACAATGACCGTTATTTTGGTGTGTTCAATGTGAATCTTGATACCCCTGTTTATACAGCCATTTATAATTACACAGGCAACCCTTTTGTTACAACTATCAATGAACCGGCTATCAGTTTGTTTAAAAGAAATGATAATTCTTTTGCAAAGTGGTCCATTGCCAATGCAACGCTAAATGCCAGCGGTAATACATTGACCGCAACAGGACAAAATACAGAATACATAATCGGTTTGCCATGCGGTGATATCGCTGCAGAGATAACTGTAAGCGGGGGGCTTCTTAATTTTTGTTCCGGTGCAAGTATAACACTTGCCTGCAGCCCTGCAGCCAGTTACCTTTGGAGCAATGGTGCCAACACTCAAAGCATAACGGTAACCACTACCGGCAGTTATTTCGTAACAGTTACAAACACTGCAGGTTGTACGGAAACTTCAACTGTTGTAAATCTTAAGGAAAATCCATGCAACGTTCAGCATGCACCGGGCAGCGGTAAGGCAATAAGTTTTGATGGGGTGGAAGATGAAGCAGATGCAGGAGCATCTTTTACCTATCAAAATTTCACGGTGGATATGTGGGTGAATCCGGGAGCCACACAAGTGACGTATGCAGACATCATCGATAATAATCACAACCAAGGCCAGAACTGGTTTTGCCAGCAGGTTGGGGAGAATACCAACGAGTATTACTTTGGATGTTCCTTCGGTGAAGGGCAGGTATTTTCTCATTTTTCTATTAAAGCAAATGTTTGGCAGCATGTAAGTCTTGTCAAGAGCGCAATTGCATTAGAAACTTATGTGAACGGCATCCTGAGTGAATCAACTCCCTGGAGTGGCGCCATTAACTTCTCAAACCAGTTTTTGAGATTAGGCAAATGGGGCGGCGGAGGAAGAAACTGGAAAGGCAGCATGGATGAAGTAAGGATTTGGAATACTGCTCTTACGCAGGCGCAGATAAGGGAACGCATGTGCCATAAGATCACCAGTTCCGATACATTATTTACTAACCTGGTGGCTTACTACAACTTTGATGAAGGCGAAGGAAATATTATTTATGATGGTACGGCTAACGCTACCAATGGAATTTTAATCAATAGTCCTGCCAGGATAACAAGTGGTGCTGCTATAGGAAATACCAGTTCCAATAATTATACCACTACGGGTTTACCCGGTACCAGCCTGGGCTTTAATGGTCAGGACAATTTTGGAGTAACCTATACTGCTGGAACTTATACCGGGGAGGCAGGCACACATGTGTATGTTGTAAACGGGAAACCAACTGCTGAAAATGGTTTTAAACCTGTAGCCTCCAACGACCGGTATTTTGGTGTGTTTAATGTAAATCTTGAAGCACCTGCTTATACAGCCATTTATAATTATACTGGCAATCCTGCTGTAACGCCCGCTAATGAACTGGATGTACGCTTATTTAAAAGAAACAGTAACAACATTGTTAACTGGGCAAATGCCAATGCCAATCTCAATGTAAATGCCAATACGTTGACAGCAACTGGAGAACATACCGAATACATCCTTGGTTTGCCCTGCGGTAATATTGACACTACAATAAGTACGAGTGGCCCGGTTACCTTTTGCGAGGGTGGTAGTGTAACACTTACCTGCGGTCCGGCAGCCTCCTGGTTATGGAGTAACGGCGCCACCACGCAAAGTATCACCGTTACAGCAGGGGGCAGTTATTTTGTACAAGTTACTAACGCTGAAGGTTGCACGCTTACATCAGCCGCTGTAAAGGTTAAGATCAATTGTTCACCTGGCAGTGGTAACGCAGTAAGTTTTGACGGAGTAAATGACCGTGTAGATTTAGGGTCTTCCTTTAGTTATCAGAATTTTACTGTGGATATGTGGGTGAAGCCAGGAACAACGCAGGTGCGTAATGCGGATCTCATCGACAATAACCAAACAGGTTTTTATAATTGGCATTGCGAGCAGGACGGTAACCTTACAAACAGTTATTTCTTCAGGTGTGCCAATACATACGCTCATGTATCGTTAACTGCAGATGTTTGGCAACAGGTAACCCTTGTAAAAAGTGCTACAGCTTTGGAAACCTATGTAAATGGTATACTGAGTCAATCCAATCCATGGAGCGGTGATATTAATTTATCAGCTCAGTTTTTAAGATTGGGCAATTGGGGAGGTGGTGGAAGAAACTGGAATGGAAGCATGGATGAAGTAAGGTTTTGGAACACGCCGCTCACTCAATCGCAGATAAGGGAACGCATGTGCCGGAAGATCACCAATTCCGATCCCTTATTTAACAACCTGGTGGCATATTATAATTTTGACGAGCGTACCGGAGATATTGTGACCGACCAAACAAGCAATGCATTTGATGGAAATTTAATCAACGGTCCTGCCAGGATAACAAGCGGAGCTCCAATTGGTAATACCAGTTCCTACAATTATGTCACTGCTGGTTTGCCTGCTGTTGGTCTCAGTGTAAATGGACAGGATAATTTTGAGGTAGCTTATACGGCAGGAACTTACAGGGGGCAAGCAGGCACACATCTTTATATGGTAAATGAAAAACCAAATACAGAAAACGGGATCCCCGGTGCAGGCAGCAATGACCGGTATTTTGGTGTGTTTAGTGTAAATCTTGCAGCACCTGTTTATAATGCTACTTACAATTTTAACGGCAACCCTTTTGTAACGGCAGTAAATGAACCTGACATAAGCTTGTTTAAAAGAATTGATAACAGTGCTGCAAACTGGACGAATGCCAATGCAGATCTAAATGCGTCGGATCATACTTTAACTGCTACGGGGCAAAACACAGAGTATATGCTGGGTGTGCTGCACTGCGGCAATTTTACGCCGTCCATTACAGCAGGCGGGCCTCTTGCATTTTGCCCCGGTGGAAGTGTAACGCTCACCAGCAGCGTTGCAGCAAGTTACCTTTGGAGCAATGGCGCCACCACTCAAAACATTGTTGTAACAGATTCGGGCAGTTATTCTGTAACAGCAACAAACACCGGAGGTTGTACGGCTGCAACAACAGCTGTTAATGTTAAGCTGAATCCTTGCAACCCTCAACATGCACCGGGCAGCGGTAACGCTTTGAGTTTTGATGGAGCAGATGACCATATAGACCTGGGAACATTCTTCGCCTTTCAAAATTTTACTGTAGATATGTGGGTAAAACCAGGAGCTTCACAAGTAACGTATGCGGATATCATCGACAATAATCACAACCAAGGCCAAAATTGGTTCTGCCAGCAGTATGGAGATAATACCAATGAATATTACTTTGGATGTTCCTCCGGTGGCGGGCAGGTATTTTCTCATTTTTTTATAAAGCCAAATGTTTGGCAGCATATAAGTCTTGTGAAGAGTGCCAATGCATTAGAAACTTATGTGAACGGCATCCTGAGTGAATCAACTCCATGGGTTGGCACCATCAACATCTCAGGCCAGTTTTTAAGATTGGGCAAATGGGGCGGCGGAGGAAGAAACTGGAATGGAAGCATGGACGAAGTAAGGATCTGGAACACCCCGCTTACACAGGCGCAGATAAGGGAACGCATGTGTCGCAAGATCCCCGGTTCCGATCCATTGTATAACAACCTGGTGGCTTATTACAACTTCGACGAGAATACAGGAGATGATATTTTCGACGGCTCTATAAATGCTTATAACCTGTCTTTAATCGACGGTCCGGCCAGGATAACAAGCGGCGCCGCAATTGGAAACAACAGCTCATACAGTTATGTCAGCACAGGTTTGCCTGCTGCTGTCCTGGGATATAATGGACAGGATACGCTAGGGATAACTTATACGGGAGGAACTTATAACGGCCTGGCTGGCACACATGTGTATATGGTAAACGAAAAACCAAATTCGGAAAATGGTTTCAAACCCGTGGGCAGCAACGACCGTTATTTTGGAGTGTTTAATGTAAGTGTTGAAGCACCTCATTATACTGCTGTTTACAATTATACGGGCAATCCTTATGTTACGGTGGCTGATGAACCGGGTGTAAGTTTGTTTAAAAGAACTGGTAACAATGCTTTGAATTGGACTAACGCAAATGCAACATTGAATACAAATTTAAATACATTAACAGTGACGGGGCAAAACACAGAGTATATCCTGGGTTTGTCGTGCGGAAGTATTTCCGCTGATATTACTGCAAGCGGCCCGCTTAATTTTTGCAATGGAGGAAACGTAACGCTTACGTGTACCCCGGCAGCAAGTTATTTATGGAGCAATGGCGCCACCACGCAAAGTATCACTGTTGCAACTGCCGGTTCTTATAGTGTGACAGCGTCAAATACTTCAGGTTGTATTGCCAGTTCTGCTGTGGTAAACGTGGTTATTAACGACTGTAATATTTATTGTTCGGCTTCCGGCAGCAGCAATAGCCACGGATATATCAATAAGGTATTCACCTGTTATGGTGTTAATAATACAAGTTGCTGGAATAATGGATATGCTGATTTTACTAATTTGGCTGCCACGCCGGCTGCATTCGGTCATGGGTTGGGAATAGAAATTACGCCGGGCTTTATTCCGGGCTGTACCAACCGGGGTGTGATCCTGCGGGTGTGGATAGACTGGAATCGTGATGGCGACTTTACCGACCTGGGCGAGTTGGTCTTCTGTCCGTATGCAAAAATTTCCATTAAAACAAAAGCATGGATAAAAGTGCCATTGACTGCTGTAGCTGGCAAAACCATTATGCGGATAGCTGTGAGGCAAGACCGGCAACCTTTAAGCTGTGGCAATTTTAGCTATGGTGAAGTGGAAGATTATACAATTAATATCCTTGCAAGAAAACCATCAGGGCCGCAGGCTAACCCGGCAGATTGGGAACAGGAGGAAGCGGCAGGCGACATTTTTACTATTTATCCAAATCCCGTTACAAACACCATGATCGTTGAACGCTCTGGATATAACGAAGCTGCAGTAGTCTATTCAAAAGCGGAACTAACCATCAGCGATGCTAATGGCAGTACAGTAGCAAAATCTTTGCTCACCAGTTTGGTACAGGCAGTTGATGTTGCCCGCATTCCATCTGGAATTTATTTTGTTACCATTAAAACGGCAACAAGTACTACAACCCAAAAGGTGGTGATCAGTCACTAAATCAGGTTCATACAAAAAAAAACCGGGCTTCTGTTTTTGAAGCCCGGTTTTTTTTAAATGGAATAGTTATTTACACCAGATACCGTTTATTATTTAGTAAGTATCCACCGAGAATTTTATATGACGGATGCTTAGCTGCGCCCTGGTTAAGGATTCCACACCCTTCAATGATGCGCCCCTCACATAAAAAGATAAGCTGGCATCTCTTAATTGTGGCAGGGTAAGGCCTAATGCCTGTGCTGCCCTTGTGGCATCCATATCAACCGTGCCACCTTCAGCTTCGCCGGCTTTTGAGTGCCTTGCATGGTGTTCGGCAGAAAAAAGATCTATAAGACCAGCGAAATGATTGCTCTGTGCAGAGGGCGTGCTGCCTTCTGGTAAATTGAGATACACTTCCACAGCGCCTTCCGGCAAATGTTCCACTGTAATGCCTTCAAATGTTACGATCAGTCTTTCCTGCTGTGCTGTATTATTAAAATTAAAAGTACTCCTGTTCTTCTTTTGAATAAACTGCTGCAGTTTTTCGCCGGAGGTTTCAGTAAAAGCCGTCCGCTGGGTGCGGCCGTTGATGGCAACAGCGGCTTCTTTGGTAACCAGTGTTTCCCTCACAGGCGGCGCAACCGGCCTTGACGCAGTACAGGCGGGTGCCATCGGCAGATCCTGGTATCTATAACGGAGCTGGTTAGCCGCTTCTACGATCTGCCTGCCGCTCATTGTAACAGCCGTTCCGTTTTCATCAAAAAATGTAAAGCTCTTGTTCAGCCAGGTGGCATCAGTTGGATTACTCCTGCCATTGCACATACCCAGCCATTTTTCCCAAAGCCGGTCAACATTAGAATGATGAAGCCAGAATACCGGGTCTTGTGCCGCGGTAGTAACAAAGGCCATATTACCGGAAATGGTATTGTGCACGGCACCATGCGGCCCGCCATTCAAATCATTTTGAAATGAATAGTAGGGGATGATATTGAATGAACTGTTATAGGCGGTACTGATAGTAGACGGCAATGAACCACCATTGTTCATCGTACTGTTCCTGGTGGCATCATACAACGGATTTACCGGGCTGTTTTCACGGTAAGAAGGTGGTATGGAAGGATTGGCCTGTGTATCCCAATAGGGCAGCGTTAAATATTCCCTGCCGGATTTGGCCCTGAGTATGCGTTCAAAAAAGTACAGGTACATCCGGTGCCAGGAAAAGAAAAAGTCGGTTTCGCCATTTTTGTGGCAGGTATTCCATGACGTTAGATTGTCATTCATAGTAGTGCCATGTATAGCTGACTGGTATGCCCAGCTGGTAGGGTCAGTATAGGGAAGTGCCTTCATTTTATAGATACCCACTTTCAAGGCATTGAGCTCAGCTGTTGTAAGTGTATACACGTTTTTTCTTACCCTGATAATATCTGAGCCATAGGTCTTTTTGAATGCTTCATCTGATATCGGTGCCAACGACATACTTATTGGCGGGCAATCAATCAGATCAGCCGTACGCCTTGCCGGGGCCGGAGCCATATTTTTTTCAGGTGAAAAACTGAGTAAAAGCGCAAGAACAGTTACTAAACTTGCAGCCGGCAGGATAAGTCGTTTCATCGCGGTATTGTAGTATTAGGTAGTAAATCCCTTTAAACGGGTGTATTTTTTTATAACGAAACAGTCACTGTTCTTAGTACAATAAAATTTTTTTTGTAAAAGAATAACGAAAATTGAATGATTTATTATATGTTTGTGTTATCCGTGTTTCAATATTGTCTAAAAAAGACATTTTTTTCTCCTAATATCCCTCGTATAACCGTACCTGTTTCACCGTAATTTGATCATATTTAATATCCTGCTGTAAGCCTGCTGGTATTCGACTGTTATATAAACACAACCGTACTGGCCCAATTATCCTCCCTTTCCTGGTTTTGTAACAAACCTTGAACTTCCAATCCAATACCTGGAACAGCCAAATGGTTTCAATAAGTTAATTGCGTTCCCTACTATAAAACATAAACCTTACCCAGATGAAATCTAGATTACTTGGATTCTTGCTGTCTGTATGCAGCTTGTTTTTATCTTCAAAGTCAGTAGCCCAGGCTACCTGCATTGCTGTTATTGACAGCACCCGTACCGAATTTTGCGTTGGCTCCGGCGCTGTTACATTTGTAAATGCAAGGGCCGTTGGAGAAAACATCGAATGGATATCATTAGGTGATGGCATCTTTGATGATCCCTTTGCAGTTAATCCAACCTACACGCCCGGTTCTACTGACAGGTCCAGGGGCTTTGCCTATATCTTACTGGATGTATATAAAGACGACACGATAGATTTCTGCTCACAGCTTCCCTGGGTAAAACTGAATCTTGGTTCTATGGCAGCAACAGCCACACCTGCCACTCAGGGTATTTGTACAGGTGCATCCATCACCAATATAGTTCTTAGCAGCGGCCTGTCGGGCGCAACCTATAGCTGGACAAGGGATAATACAAGTTCCGTAACCGGCATTGCTGCCAGCGGTACCGGCAACATCAGTGGAGCATTGACCAATAATACCGGGGCACCCGTAACTGTTACATTCACCATTAGCGCATCCAATGCCTCTTGTGCGGCAACGCCTGTTACAGCAACGGTAGTGGTTAGTCCAAGACCCAATGCCGTAGCTTCGGCAAGTTCTCAATCTATTTGCTCTGGTTCAAATATTACACCCATCACTGCCAGTGGCAATTTCCCAGGCACTGTTTTTAACTGGTCGAGAAATAATACTACGTCAGTGAACGGGATATCATCAAGCGGTAGTGGAAATATTACCGGGGTATTGACAAAACGCAGTGGCTCTACCACCACCACCGTTACATTTACCATTACACCAAACTTAAATGGCTGTACCGGCACGTCTGTTACTTCAACCGTTGCCGTGAGTCCAAGTACGGTGGCTGTATCAGGGTCACCTGCCACACAAACCGTGTGTTCAGGTTCGGCCATTACAACGATCGTTCCATCGGGCGGAAGCGGAAGCACTACTTACTCCTGGTCAAGAAATAATACGACAGCCGTAACGGGTATAGCTGCCAGTGGTTCCGGAAGCATCAGTGGTACTTTAAATAATACGACCTCTGCTTCGGCTTATGTAACTTTTACTATTACACGAAGCGGCAGTACTTGCACCAACAGGGCAACCGTTTTGGTGAATCCTGTACCGGTAGCCTCCGTTTCAACTTCTTCTCAATCTGTTTGTTCAGGTGCGGCAATTGCTGCGGTTAATATCAGCAGCAATATTGTGGGAACGGTTTTTAACTGGACGAGAAATAATGCGGCTTTAGTAACCGGTATTGGGGCCAGCGGTTCTGGCAATATAACCGGCGCACTGGTAAATACAACCAGTTCACCTGTTACAGTAACGTTTACCATTACACCTGTTTTTAATGGTTGTAGCGGAACACCGGTTACCAGTTCTGTTTTGGTTAGTCCCAATCCTTCGGCGGCCATAGTGTCACCCTTAGTACAGTCAGTTTGCTCTGGCAGCTCCATAGCGCCCATTATTGGAAACGGTGCTGGTATTGTCTTTAACTGGACACGGAATAATACGACAGCCGTAACTGGCATTCCTGCAAGCGGCACAGGAAATATTGAAGGTTCATTGATCAATACAGGTACTTCGGCAGAGCAGGTAACGTTCACCATTACCCCATCTGCAAATGGTTGTGTTGGATCCCCTGTAATGGCAACAGCTACTGTAAATCCTGGACCAACAGCTGTTATCTCCGGCAGTCAAACTGTTTGCGCTGCTGCAGCTGCCCCGGAATTGAGTATCGCTTTTACAGGTACAGGTCCATGGAATGTTGCCTATACAAACGGCTCAACTGTGGTTCCGGTAAGCACTAACAGCAATCCTTACCTGTTTACCGTACCTGCAGCAGCCGGAACGTATACATTGGTAAATATGAGCGACGCCAATTGTGCTGCTCAACAGGCAGGTATGTCTGGCAGTGCCGTTATTACGCAGCCATCTTACGCAATTACGGCAGCGGCTGGGATAAATGGGTTCATCACACCTGCAGGAATTACCAATGTAAATTGTGGAAACGATCAAACATACTTTATTACAGCCAACACTGGCTTTACAGTAAGTGACGTGCTGGTGGATGGATCATCCATTGGCGCAGTTTCTTCTTATACCTTTACGAATGTAAATGCGTCTCATACTATTAGTGCAATATTCGTTGCCAATGCTTTCACTATTAATGCCAATGCCGGCAGCAATGGAAGCATCAGTCCTGCTGGTGAAGCCACAGTTTCTGCAGGCAGCAATCATACGTATAATATCGTTGCAGATGCCTGCTATCGAATAGCCGATGTATTGGTGGATGGTATTTCTGTTGGTGCAGTACCTGCTTACACATTTACAGACATAAGTGCATCACACTCGATCAGTGCAAGTTTTACACAATTAAATTATTCGATCACTGCAACAGCTGCTGCCAATGGAACGATAAGTTCTCCGGGTGTTACCAGCGTAAATTGTGGCGGCAGTCAAACGTATAATTTTATTGCGGATGCCTGTTACCAAATAGCTGATGTGCTGGTGGATGGCGTTTCTGTTGGTGCAGTTGCTTCTTACACATTTGAAAATGTAACGGCAGCACATACCATCAGTGTAAGTTTTACCCAGTTAAATTATTCGATCACTGCAACAGCTGCTGCCAATGGAACGATAAGTTCTCCGGGTGTTACCAGCGTAAATTGTGGCGGCAGTCAAACGTATAATTTTATTGCGGATGCCTGTTACCAAATAGCTGATGTGCTGGTGGATGGCGTTTCTGTTGGTGCAGTTGCTTCTTACACATTTGCAAATGTAACGGCAGCACATACCATCAGTGTAAGTTTTATCCAGTTAAATTATTCGATCACTGCAACAGCTGCTGCCAATGGAGCGATCAGTCCGGCAGGCCTTGCTGTTGTTGATTGCGGCAGTACGCAGACTTATATTATCACCGCCGATGAGGGGTATAATATAGCGGATGTACTGGTTGATGGCGTATCTGCAGGTGCAGTATCATCATATACATTTAACAGCGTATCTGCCAATCACAGCATACAGGCTGTGTTCGGTGCAGGACTGCATAAAATAACTGCAACCGCAGGTGCAAATGGTGCTATTACTC
>ERZ795056.4822-NODE-4822-length-13799-cov-6.873254_pt1 | contig 13799 bp, 9 predicted proteins | sample MGYA00375140_ERZ795056 | MGnify/ENA primary metagenome ERZ795056 (study PRJEB30185, sample SAMN05720227) | activated sludge metagenome | isolation source: Anaerobic digester | place: USA | collected 2015-03-09 ...
TAGGTATCATATAGTTCAAAGGCTTTTCCTCCTTCTACTTCTTCTTTGCTTTCTTTCATCAATTCATCCATCCGGCGCAATCCGCCTTCAAGTGTGCGCAGGAAGGCCTGTTCTTCTTCCAGCACCACTTTTCCAACAAAATCTTTTTGCTTGAAAAGCTCAGGAAACACATTTTCAAACTGATCGGCGAGTACCGGTACGAGGTTATAAAGCAACGGATGTTTTACATCGAGGTAACTGTAATAATACCTGACTGCCCTGCGCAAAATACGGCGGATTACATAACCCGCACCTGTATTGGAAGGTAACTGCCCGTCGGCAATGGTAAAGCTGATAGCACGAATATGATCGGCAATTACCCGGAAGGCAATATCGGCTTTACTATCGGAACCCGAATATTTCCGGCCGCACAGCTTCTCTGTTTCGGCAATGGTTCCGGTAAAAATATCGGTATCGTAGTTGCTGTCTTTTTGCTGTAAAACCCGCACCAGGCGTTCGAGACCCATACCGGTATCCACGTGTTTGGCGGGTAAAGGTTCCAGGTTGCCGTCCTTTTTCCGGTTAAACTGTATAAATACATTGTTCCATATTTCAATCACTTCGGGATGATCGTTGTTCACCAATGAGGCGCCATCGCCCTTCGCCCTTTCTGCTTCGCTCCGGGTATCCACATGAATTTCGGTGCAGGGGCCGCATGGCCCGGTATCGCCCATTTCCCAGAAATTATCCTTTTTGTTCCCCAAAAGAATCCTGTCTGTATCTATCCATTTGGCCCATTCGGCTTTTGCTTCGTCATCGGCAGGTAATCCTTCCTTGCCATCGCCTTCAAAAACGGTCACATACAACCGGTCTTTGGGAATTTTCAGTACTTCGGTCAGGAGTTCCCAGCTCCAGGCAATGGCTTCGGTTTTAAAGTAATCGCCAAAACTCCAGTTTCCCAGCATTTCAAACATGGTATGGTGGTAATGGTCCACCCCCACTTCTTCCAGGTCGTTGTGCTTACCGCTTACCCGCAGGCATTTCTGCGTATCGGCAACACGGGGATTGGGAGGCGTTTTGGAGCCCAGGAAGTAATCTTTGAACTGATTCATTCCCGCGTTGGTAAACATGAGGGTAGGATCGTCCTTTACCACTATGGGTGCGGAAGGAACTATTTGGTGGCCTTTTGAGGCAAAAAAGTCGAGAAAAGCCTGTCGAATGGCAGAAGCGGTCATCATTTGTAAAAATATTCCCTTTTTTGGGTGTTAATCATGTTTTTAATGTTGGGTAAAAATTACATTTACCCTTTATTTGCGGCGTGCAAAGGTAACCAAATGACGGTTGCATTGGACTTTGTTCCCTGGCTTAATTTAAACCATACCACTAAAACATCAATGGAACCTGCATTTTTGATTTAAAAGGATGGATTAAAAAAAGCGTTATTGAAAAAAATTAAATACTTCTACAATACGCATACCCTGCGGTATGAAAAGCTGATAACTCCGCTCAGGGTAAGGCTTTTGCGAATTTTTGGATTTATTGCCGCCACTTTAGTTTCGGCTTTTATCATTTTATCATTAGGGCAGAAATATTTCCCGAGTTCCACGGAATTAGCGCTTCGGCAGGAAAATGCCAACCTCAGGTATTCGTATAAGGTGCTGAATGCGCAAATAAATGACCTGGAAAAACGGATGGTTTCGCTGGAAAAACGGGACAATCAGGTGTACCGGTCCATTTTTGAAAGCGACCCTATACCGGATAGTGCAAGGGCCAAAATGATTGCGCGGCTCGAAGAGCTTAAAAAAATTACCGGAATGAACCAGGAGGACATGGTTCTTTCGGCAAGTCAGGCGCTTGACCGGCTGCATAACCGCATCAACTTCCAGGGCAAATCTTTTGAAAAAATAACGGAGCTGATTGAAAAGAAGGAAGACCTTTTGGCCGCCATTCCTGCCATTCAGCCGGTAAGCAACCAGGAACTTGAAAGGGTAGCTTCCGGTTTTGGTTACCGGATAGACCCGGTGTATAAAATACCCAAAATGCATGCGGGGCTCGATTTTACAGCCAATACAGGTACGCCTATATACGCTACGGCTGATGGGCGGGTAACCGAATCGGGTTTTAACACCGGCGGTTATGGAAATCATGTAGTGGTGGATCATGGATTTGGCTACGAAACCCTGTATGCCCACATGGTACGGATAAAAGCGAGAAGGGGTCAGCAGGTAAAGCGCGGGGAGGTAATTGGCTGGGTAGGCAGTACCGGAAAAAGCACCGGCCCTCACCTGCACTACGAAGTGCATAAAAATGGCAGTCCGCTTGATCCTGTTTACTTTTTTTACAACGACCTAACCCCGGAACAGTACGACAGGCTGCTTAAACTAGCTGCTACCAGGAACCAGAGTTTTGATTGATGTATTTTGCATTAGAGTATTTAACTCACCGGATTGTAATTCAAAATATTTTTTACAGCATAAAGTGGAAAAATATTCACCTTATCGATCCTTGAAAAGTTTTCAAGTGAAACCCGTATTCCGCATGCTGCATTCTTTTCCTTTAAAAATAAATAAAGGCTTTGCATGGTACCTTTTGTTCCCGCCTTTACCTCTATAGGAATAATATTGTCTTGCTTTTGAATAACAAAATCAACTTCTGCCTGGCTACCCAAAGCTTCACGCTGCCAATAATACAGATCACATTTTTGGTAAACAGAAAAATTTTTGATGAGTTCCAAACCAACAAATAACTCTGCAATACTTCCTTTATTTATTACATCAAAATCTTCTTCAATAAAAATCTCGCCAATATTAAGGCCCAAAATCCTTTGAAAAATACCAGTATCAAAAATCAAAAATTTCCTTTTTTTGGGGTTTATTTCTGCGCCAAGAGGAATTCCATTGCTCGCAGAATGGGTTACAGGCAATACTAAACCTGCCATAACAAGTAGTTCAAGCGCCTGCTTTATTTGATTATGATTGAGCGTAGCATTTGTATAGGAGTAAGAAAATTTATTTCCAACCTGAGAAACAACAGCATTGAATACTTCCCTGATTCTTTGAGTGGGAACTTTGGCCTTATATTTTGCAAAATCTGCTTCAATAGAGATAATTAAATCATCAAGAACTCGCTGAATAGTTAGCATATCTCCATTACTTACATAATGGCTCACAGCCTCGGGCATTCCTCCAATTACTAAAAATTTCTTCAGGTAAATTTTCAATTTTTGATGCAGGATTTCAGGCATTCCATTCTGGGGGCTGGCTTTTTCAAGGACATTGATTAAGCTATGCTCTTTGTTGGCTTTCAAAAACTCATTAAAAGAGAAAGGGTACATAAATAAAGAACGAATACGCCCAACTCCAAATGAGGGTATTTCAGAAAGCGCAAATTCCAATAAAGATCCTGCCGCAATTACATGCAGTTTTGGCATTTTTTCATAAAAATACCGCAGGGAAGAAATTGCAGGTATGCAAACCTGTATTTCATCAAAAAACAACAAGGTTTTCCCTTCAATAATGGGAATATTCATAACCAACGAAAGTTGCTCACAAATTTCATTGGGATTTAATCCACTTTCGAAAATGGTGCCATATTTAGGATTTTGCTCAAAATTGATTTCAACAAAGAATTCGAACTTTTGGGCAAGATTTCTTACACTTGAAGACTTACCCACCTGGCGCGCCCCTCTCAAAAGCAGTGGCTTCCTTTGATCAGAATCCTTCCAAATCTCTAATTCTGAGTCAATATTCCTAACTAAATACATGCAATTAAAAATCGAAAATAATCAATTTTACAAAAATAAGACCAATAAATGATTTTTATTACAAAAAATGACGTCAATTATGCTAAGAAAAAGACATTTTTTGACATCAATAGAACCATTTCAGGAAAAAGGAACTTTAAAGTACTGCTAATATTAGCTGCCTATTGACTACCAGGTGCATAAAGATAACAGCCCGCCAAACCATGTTTACTTTTTTTACAACGACCTAACCCCGGAACAGTACAACAGGCTGCTTAAACTAGCTGCTACCAGGAACCAGAGTTTTGATTAAGGCGAAAGCTTACAGCTATTTTTTCAACCCCTTGTACCGCAGCAACGCTTCAAGGTAATAATAATCGGCATAAACAATGGGCGTGTTTATTTCGGAGCCTGCCGGTTTGTGGCCAACAGAATGTTTCAGAATAAAATGGTTATTGGTTCCTTCTTCGGCTGTGTATTCAGGAGACGACAGGCTGACGAGAATTTTTTCAGCAAAATCAATATATTTCTTTTTATTGGCCTTGCTGTAGGTTCCAAGTTCAAGCAAAGCCGATGCGGTAATGGCCGCTGCGGATGCATCCCTTTCTTCGTTGGGCAAATTGGGGGCATTAAAGTCCCAGTAAAATATTTTATCCTTAGGTAAATTGGGATGATTCATCATAAAAGCAGCAATCCCTTCGGCCTGCTTCAGGTACTTCGGGTCTTTGGTTTCGCGGTACATCATGGTATAGCCATACAATGCCCAGGCCTGCCCCCTTGCCCATGCCGATGTATCATTGGCCCCCTGATGCGTTTTTCTCCGGAAAATGGTTCCATCGGGATTATAGCAAACAACATGGTAAGAACTGAAATCGCTTCTGAAATGATTTTTAATGGTATTATCGGCATGGGTTACCGAAAGGTTGTAAAAACTTTTGTCACCGGATTGCCTGGCAGCCCAAAACAAAAACTCAAGGTTCATCATATTATCAATAATAACCGGATAGTTGCAATCATCATGCTTTTCCCAGGATTTTATAAGGCCTATTTGTGGGTTAAACCTGGTAGATAGCGATGCAGCGCCTGTAAGCATAGGTTCAATGTATTTTTGGTCACCGGTAAGCCTGTAGCCATTTCCAAACGGACAGTAAAGCATAAACCCCAGGTCATGCGTTTTTTTATTATGCTTTTGCTGTTCAACGGCCATTGTCCAGGTATCTGCTGCATTCCGCCACTTATTATCTTTTGTATATTCAAATATATACCAGAGTGAACCGCCAAAAAAACCACTGCACCACCAGGTTGCGGCACGATTATCGGGGCTGCCATCGGGTTTGGTAGATTGGGGAAATTTGGTAACATCGGTATGGGTAGCGAGCATACCCTGGTATTGCTTCGCCGCTATTTGAAAGGCTTTGTCAACATCAACCAAATGAGCCTTTTTTTGAGCAGAACAAGATGAGCATACAATGATTAAATAAGCAACTATACCTAAAAAGCGTAACATACAATTTGAGATTTGAGGAAGAAATCAGGCCTAAAAATAATGTAATGAATTAAAATCTGAACAAAAGTAAGGCGTTAGTCACCAGGTTGGTAACAACAGGGTGCTAACGCCTTTATAATAAACCACCAACCATTAATACCCGGGATTCTGCGGTTTCAGGTTCGGATTAATCTCCAGCTCCGTTTGTGGCAGCGGCATCAGGTAATCTCTTTTGGCATCAAAATTAGCCCGTGGTTCCAATGAGTTCGGGCCTTTAAACACCAGGTCGCCCAAATTCCTCCTTTTAATATCAAACCAACGTTTCCATTCAAAAGCCAATTCCAGTTTACGCTCCTCCATTACCAAATCAATCATTTGTTGTTTGGTTAAGCCGGCCAATGCAAGGTTTTCTGGGAATGTTGAAACCCTTCCAGGCCAGTTACGGGCCCTTGTCCGCACCTGGTTTACATAATCAACAGCCTCTTGCGCAGGGCCATTTGTTTCAGTAAGGGCTTCAGCAGCAATAAGCAACACTTCGGCATAGCGCATGTCGGCATAGTTGTAATCCGAGTACCTTCCATCCACATTTGCATTTCCCGGAAATCTTCTGAACTTGGCAATATGGGGCCGCTTTTCGTTTGGAAAAGCAGTGTAAGGAATCAGTACGCCTGCTGCATTTAAGGTACTATCGCTAAAACTTACCTTACGCCTGTAATCGCGGGCATCCCAATCAGTAAAAGTTTTCAGGGAAGGCACACAAACCCCAAATCCGCTTTCAGGAACATTCCTGATGCCAACCATTGGCGCCACCAAATCATCATTATAATTACCTACCGAAATCTTCGAAAGAAAATCAACGGCAAAAATGGTCTCTTTTAACGTGTTTGCGGTTTCGCCCCTGAATACATTCTGAAAATCGGGTTCTAAAAGGTATTTATAAGTAGTGCGGTTATCAATTACCCATTTGGCTTCTTCATAAGCTTTTGCAAAGTTGCCCGTAGTGAGATAAACAGAAGCAAGATAAGCGCTTGCAGTGGCCTTGGTAGGCCTTGTGCGAATATCAGATGGCTGACTTTCGGGAAGCCATTGCTTGGCAAATTGCAATTCAGTAATAATTTTTGCATACACATCTGCCTCTTTGGTTTTACTGATGCTCTTAACCTTTTCGGGGTCTGTAACAAACTCATCAATATAAGGTATATCGCCAAATACACGCACAAGGTGATAATAACCAAATGCCCTTACAAACCTGGCTTCGGCAATCAGTGGGTTTATTTCTGCTTCAGGTAAGCCAAGGCTTAGGGCCCCGGATTCAGCAGCGCTTACTGCACTTACCACCTGGTACCAAATGGGCCAAAACCGTGCAACCATTCCATTTCTGGCATCCATATTAAAGTCATTAACCTGAATCCTTTCTGCAGTTGTTCCACGGTTCCCTATATCCACCATATCATCCCTGAGCATAATGGCACATACATATTGTCTTCCAAAAAGCGGTTCCGAGGCAAGGCTTCCATAAGCCCCGAAAATGGCAGATTCAACATCACGCTTTGATTTGAAAAATCCTTCGGGTGATAAAATACCGACCGGGTTTTCTTCCAATGTTTTTTTACAACCATTCAGCAGCATGAAGGCGATGGTTAAAACAGCTATATTCAACAAATATTTTTTCATACTTAGTGATTTTTAAAATTCCATTAAAAGCTAACATTAATACCCGCAGTTACCGCTTTGGCATTTGGATAGCTGCCGTAATCTGTTCCTGCATTTAAGTTGGAACCCTGGTAATTCACTTCAGGATCGTAGCCCCTGTAATTGGTAAAAGTGAGCAAATTTTGTGCACTTACATACACCCGCAGACGCTGAATGTGTAGTCGCGAAGAAATATCGGCAGGCAGGGTATAGCCAAGTGCAATATTCTTCAGCCTTGCATAACTACCATCAAATATCCAACGAGAAGAAACCCTTTGCGGCCGTCCTGCTGCTGCCTTTGGAATATTGGTGTTGGTGTTGGAAGGGGTCCATCGGTTCATAATACTGGTGGTTTGATTGTTGATACCTGATCCGGTTTCGAGCTCAAGCAAGGTGTAACTCAGTATATCATTGCCTTGTGACCCCTGAAAGAATATGTTTAAATCAAACCCCGAAAAAGCAAATTCATTATTGAAACCCCAGATAAAATCAGGATTGGGATTACCAATAATCGTTCTGTCATCACTGTTTAACTGACCATCGGGTTTAAGGGTGGGTACTCCATTGGCATCTTTTGCCCCACTGATATCCCTGAAACTTTCACCGCCTACTACCTGTTCAAAACCTGCACCGGGAATAAATGCTGCCCCCTGCTGGTATACGCCATTATACTGCCATCCAAAAAAACTGCCCACCGGCTGACCTACCCGCAAAATTTGTGCGGAGTTGCCAATGCCTATCATATGGCCCGGTGCAAATGCATAAATAATATCGTTTCCACCCGGCAATTCAAGTACTTTGTTTTTATTGAATGCTATATTAAAATCCGTATTCCACTGAAATTTGCCCACCAGGTTTTTGGTATTCAGGGCAAATTCAAAACCCCTGTTCTCTATCTTTCCAATATTCTTTAATTGGGTGGTATAACCTGAGTATTGGGGAAGCTGTACATTGAAAAGCAGGTCATCCGTAGTAGCAATATAATAATCTGCTGTTACATTTAATCTGTTCTTTAAAAACCCGACATCAACACCAATATTTGATTGGGCAGTGGTTTCCCACTTAAGGTCGTTGTTGGCAATGGTAGTGGGTCTTACTGAATTAACAGGTACCCCATTGAGCACGGTAAATACCGGGGAAAACCGGGCTAAGGTTTGATAGGGACCAATTGCCTGGTTACCTGTAAGTCCATAGCTTAGTCTCCATTTAAACGAGCTGATCAAACCAATTCCCCTCATGAAATTTTCGTTCCCCATATTCCAGGCAAATGCAGCCGATGGAAAAAAGGCCCACTTGTTGTTCTTGCTGAAGTTGGATGACCCATCATACCGTGCATTTACGGTTAGCAGGTATTTATCATCGAAGTTGTAATTCAGTCTTCCATAAAAGGATGCGAGTTGCGATTCGGTTAAAGCTGAACTTGGCGGTTGTAAAACCGATCCTCCACCAAGGTTCCAGAAGGAAACCGCATTAGAAAGAAAAGACTGACTTCTTCCGCCCCATGTTTCGTTTACAAATTTTTGGTACGAAAAACCACCCATTGCAGAAACAACATGCTTACTCTTTATTTCGGTGGTATAGGTAAAAAAATTCTCATTGATGTAATTACGGACTTTTGCCCCGTTTACACTTGCTTCGCCCCCTACATTCCTGCCAGCATTAAGGGTGGTAGGAATAAATTCGCCATCGCGGGAGTCGTTTACAAAAGAACCATAAGTGGTTTTAAATTTAAGCCCCTTCATCAGGCTGAAATCAGCATACAAATTGTACTGCAACTGATCGGCAAGGGTTTCATTTTCCCTTTCATTGGCCACGGCTACCGGGTTGTCGTGCGGATCACCCACTACAGCAATTGAATAAGTGCCATCCGCTTTAAAAACCGGCTGATCGGGGCCAAACTTAAATGCACTTGCCACAACCCCTGTGCTGTTTGCACCACCTGAGCCTTCCTGCGTTCTTACCCCTTTTTGTTTGGTATTCTGGGTAAATAAATTCACCCCTATTTTCAGCCATTTGGTGGCATTAAAATCAAGATTGGAATTAATGGAAAACCGCCTGAAGGACGAATTTACGATAACCCCCTTTTGATCATAATAGGCTCCCGATACATAATAATGCAAATTTTCTGTTCCTCCTGAAAGCGATAACTGATAGTTCTGGATATTACCGTTGGTAAAAATTAAATCCTGCCAATCCGTATTACTTGTTCCTCCTGTATAGTTAGGATTGATTTCTTTAATATATCCTACAAACTGATCGGCATTCATTAAATCGAGCCTGTTTATTTCCTGTTGGCCGGAATAGGAAGCATTAAAATCAATCCGGGCTTTTCCACTTTTACCACGCTTGGTGGTTACCAATATTACCCCATTTGCACCCCTTGAACCATAAATGGCAGTAGCAGATGCATCCTTTAAAATTTCCATGGAAGCGATGTCTTCGGGGGGTGGTAAAATAGCACCCGGAAAACCATCAACCACAAAAATGGGATCGCTGCTTGCGTTTACTGAGGTTCCGCCCCGCACCCTTATTTTGTAACCACCGCCGGGGTTACCATTGTTGGCCTGAACCGAAACGCCCGCAGTACGGCCCTGCAAAGCCTGCACGGCATTGGTAGCCGGGTAGGCAGTAAGGTCTTTAGATTTTACAGATGCTACAGATCCTGTTACATCGCTTTTTCTTACACCACCATAACCTACCACAACAATTTCTTCGGTTCTGGCTTCTAATGGCTTGAGCATCAGGTTAAGTTCTCCTGACTTTGTTACAGAAACTGCCTGGCTTTCGTACCCCACATATGAAAATAAAAGTACATCTCCTTCCTCAGGCACCTGGATGGAAAATCTGCCGTCTTTATCGGTGGTAACGCCTTTATTGGTACTTTTTACCACTACCGAAACGCCATCCATTGGTTTGCCATCACTATCATTTATAATGCCGTTAATAGTGAGGGGCGGAGGGGGCGGTGTAGCTTCGGGTTCGGCAGTTTTGCCCATAACAGCCTTTTCTTTTACTGCAATATATTTACCCGAAAGGGTGTAGGTAAGGGGCAGACCTTCAAACAATTCCTGCAACACAATATCAAGGTCTTCATTTACCACAGAAACCGTTACAGGCCTGGCGTTAATCAATTGTTGCCTGGCATACACAAAGCTGTACCCGGTTTGCTTTTCAATTTCTTTAAATACCTTGGCAATAGGTGCATTTTTGGTATTGATGGTTACTTTTTGCCCAAGGCCATTGGCACTTGCATGCAGGCAAGTAGCCAAAAGTAATACTACCGATAATTTCATAAGCAGGCAGATGCGGTGAATTGGTTCCTTCCCGATACAAAAAGTACCGGAAAGCATGGAAGTTTTCATACTTTAGCTTTCGTTTTGGTGAATAAATAATTGATCTTTCGCAGGATTAAACATGAATGAACCGAAACTTATGGTCGCTCCGTTTCGCTGACGGGGCGGCTTTTTTTCTGCTCACTCCATTCTTTTATTTGGTAACAATAATTTTTCTTCCTTCTATTTTAAAGTGAATTAAATTGGTTAATTCCAGTATTTTCAGAAACTCGGAAACATTTACCTGTCTTGAAATTTTAGCTACAAACTGGTAGTTTACTTCATCACGGTATTCAACCTCCACATCATAATACTTCTCAATTTGCCGCATAATGGTTTTAATATCGGCGCCATTAAAATAGAACAGACCGTTTTTCCATGCCATTACTTCTTCTATATCTATTCCCTGTATCACTTTAATATTTTCTTCCAGAATCATGGCTTGCTGCCCCGGCTTCAATCCCTTTGTTTCCCCTCCCTGTTCTACTTGAACCAAACCCTCCAACAGGGTAATTTTACCTGCCTTTTCATCATCGTAGGTATTAATATTAAAATGGGTACCAAGCACCCTTACATTCAGTTGGTTATGAGACACCATAAATGGCATGGCTGCGTTTTTTGCCACTTCAAAATAGGCCTCACCTGTCATATTTACTTTTCGCTCTTTACCCGTAAATGCGGTGGGATAGGTAATGGAAGAAGCCGCATTCAGCCATACATGGGTGCCATCGCTCAATACAATCCTAAAAGGTTTGCTTCCCTTTGGCAGGCTAAGGGTATTGTAAGTAACCACGCCTGAGGCATTTCCCTGGTAGGCAATCTGTCCATCATCCTGCTTGGTAATGGCAATTCCATCCTGTTGCGCAAGGGTGCCGTTTCCTACACTGTCCAAATAAACTTTGGTACCATCAGCAAGCGTTAAAACCGCTAAATTGGCATTGGGTGGTGCAATATCACCCTTTGGTGCAACCTTTTTACTAATTTCTTCAACCTGCCCTTGTTGCACCGGTTTCAAAAAATAAAAAGCACCGGCAACCATCATCAGCAAAACAGCCGCAGCCGCCATCCACTTACGGGCAAAAGGATGGAAAAGGGTGAATGGTTTTAATACAGCTTGTTTATCAGTAGTTTGTTGTTTGATTTTTAGTTGAATATTTTGCCACAGCGCCTCTGCATCGGGTTCGGTCGCATCGCTGTTATAATCAGAATGACTCACAAGATCCCAATGTGCCGCCATCCACTGTTTAATGGATGTATCATTTTCGGGATTAAGCAGCCATTCCACCACCTGCTTTCTTTCAGCATGGGTAACTTCATTCAAAAAAAACCTTTCAAGCAGGGAATATTCCATGGCAAACATTCAATCGTGTAACAGGTATACGTTGAAATTTGATTTTACCCCTATTGGCCTTACAAGTTTTTTAAAAAAAGATTAAGTAAGAAACCGGTAGTTGGATTTTCAGGAACAAGCCATCATTGCCAGGAAAAACAATCCCATTTCCTCTTTTCTGAAATGGCCCTTTAAACTAGCGAGCGCCGCTGTCATTTGGTTTTCAACCGTTTTTATGGAAATATCCAGTTTTTCTGCGATGGCTTTATTGGATAGCCCTTCATGACGGCTAAGGATGAAGATCTCTTTTCTTTTAGGAGGGAGTATATCCAAAGCTTTTTGGTAAGTAGAGGCAAGGGTATGTTCATTCAGGGTATCTTCGGCAGTAAGGGTCGAAATAAAAGCAGCTTCCTGCGCATCCGCATTTAACCTGCCGCCCGGGCGCAGGGCATACTGCCTTAACTGGTCAACCACCATCCTGAAAGCAATGGTAAACAGGAGGCCATCAAAAGATTTGGAAGCGTCAATTGTTTCCCGTTTGTTCCAGATTTTGATAAATACATTCTGGGTAATGTCTTCTGCCTCTTCCCTGTTTTTTACATACTTATAGGTAAAATGGTACACCCTTTTGAAATAAAGGTCAAAAACCTGCCTGAAGGCGAACTCATTGCCTTTTTTCAATTGCAGCAGTAAGTCAAGGTTGGTTTCCATAACAAGCAGTACAGCAACTGTAAAAGTAATGCAAATGGGGATTGTGGGGCGAAACGGCCTTAATTATTACATCGGTATCAACCATTCCACGAAATCCCCTTGCACCAAGGCATTTTTACCCAATAATGGGGTAGCGGTAAGTTCTGTCCAGCGCAGCCGGCCTTTGTTTGTGTAAGGTATCAATCGTACCTGTTTTTTACTTCGCTCTACCTTAATTTCCATAAAACTCTGGAAATAGGGTGCCTGATTGTAATCAAACGCCGCCGAAAGCCATTCGGGTGAAACCGGCCAGCCATTAAATTTTTTTGTGTACCACCATACCGGGTATTTGTACCAGGCTGTCAGTTTATCTATTTTTTTTACCAATGGGCCACGGGACGGGTAAAATGCATAATCCTTTACCGGCATTTCATCAGGGTTTGACATGGCTGCACCAATACTCAAATAAGCGCCTCCCCCACCGTTTACAAAATGGTGCATGGTGTGGCCATCGCCGTTTTGAGCAGTTTCGCGGTAGTACTCAAGGTCGTGGGTATCGCCCGCCATCACCAGCGGCACTTTATACCTTCGCAGCAATTGGTGGAGTGCTTCAAATTTGGGGTTCATGGTACCCTGGTACTCACCAATAGCATAAAAAGGATGACCAAGCAATACCATCACAAACTTACCCTTTGAGGCCTCCATCACATTTTCCAACCAGGTCATTTGCAGGGTATCAATCTGCCTTTCCACACCTGTTTCAAGGGTAATCAGCACAAAGTTCCCGTTACTTACCTGGAAAAAAGGCGCTTTCTGATGCCCGGTGGGCACTTCATACTCGCTTCGCCAGAATTCGGTTTTTGAAATCATTTCCTCAATTTTGATATCTGTGGTTGAAGATATTTTAAGGTCGGCGCGAATACGGGCACGCAGGGCATTCCGGGCGGCTGCAGGTTCAAAAAAAGTTGCCACAAAACCATCAAGCGCATCATACCAGTCGTGGTTGCCGGGAATAGCATAAACTGGCTTTTCCACTCCTTTAAAAGGCATCCAGAACTTTTTTTCATAATCTTTCAATGCGCCTGAAGGATAAACAATATCGCTGCTGATTACCAGGAACCTTACATCGGGTTTGTTGGTCACCTTGATAATCTGATCCTTTAAAATCAGTTGCGACGCATCGCCCTCGCCGGGGTCGCCAACGACAACAAATGAAAAATTTGCAGTATCAGCCAATCCATCCTGTGCAATATTAAAAGCCAGAGGATTGGAAATATCCTCCTCCGAAGCTTCAATCATGGCCATACGCCAGGTATCGGCCCGCATAGCTGCCCAGCGGTCCCAAACACCGGAAGCCCAGTTTTCGGTATCAAAATACCAGCTCATGCCAAGCACCGGCATTATGGCTGCCAGCAGTGCCGACCAGGGTAATCCAATTCGCAGGCCGGTGCGAAAAGCGGTGCGAAATGAATAGCCTGCTTTACGGAATTGGATGGCAGTACGAATTCTTTTTGTAAGAAACAGTTGCATCAATTTTTCTATCCATTT
>ERZ795056.4823-NODE-4823-length-13794-cov-6.617876_pt1 | contig 13794 bp, 13 predicted proteins | sample MGYA00375140_ERZ795056 | MGnify/ENA primary metagenome ERZ795056 (study PRJEB30185, sample SAMN05720227) | activated sludge metagenome | isolation source: Anaerobic digester | place: USA | collected 2015-03-09 ...
CTCCGACCTTTGGAACCGCAATCCAATGCTCTATCCAGCTGAGCTAAAGGCACATATATTTGGAGACCATGCCACGGTCACCCCGGGTACTGACAATATACTCACAACGGCAATGATTCGGCCTTTTTTCCGATCAACGGAAGGGGGCGCTCCTTAAGCCGCACTGCGGCCACCCCACCGCGGACGAGAAAATATACATACACCCCCACCGCGCCGGCATAGAGAAAATGCTCGACAAACCCGACAAAGGGCGGCACCGAATGGCTGGCCAGCCAGGCAAAGGACGAGCACAGCGTAAAAAACACGAAGGCCATAAAGCCCTGGCGTGCATGATATCGCTCAAGCGAGCCGCTTTTCCCGAAAAACATCGGGAAAAACCAGCCAAACACGGGAAAATATGCGACGAGTGCCAAGACTTTCATGACTTCCTTGACCAAAAGGATGCGGAGAGGGGGGGATTCGAACCCCCGGTACAGTCACCCGTACAACTGCTTAGCAGGCAGCTCTCTTCAGCCACTCGAGCACCTCTCCATTGGATACAACCCCGTCAGGCTGCTGACGGTCTGGAACTGCGGAGAGAGAGGGATTCGAACCCCCGGAGCTTTCGCTCAACGGTTTTCAAGACCGCCTCCTTAAACCACTCGGACATCTCTCCGTACACGAAGATACCCAAGGCACGCACCGCCAGTCAACCGTAAAAAGCGGGGATGCCCCGGTTCGGCAGAATGGGACTCCGGGGCACCCATGACAAATTCGTGTTTTCGCGATACGTATCCCGGAATCCCATGACACAACCGTAATGAGTTTCCGGGACTACCGGTGACACGCCTACTTGTTGACGACGTAGTAACTCGTCACATACCAGCGGTCCAGCTTGCGGTACAGACTGAAGTGATAAGTCTTCCGCTCGACAAGCAAGCCCGTCTTGTAAACGATCAGGCACTCCACCTTGGCGGTCTCGTTCAAGGTCTCTTCATCCCGCGTGACACTGACATTCTTGACAAAGTGGTGCTCGATATATTCCGCGGGAAAAGTCCGCAGGAACCGGCGGAATTCCTCCATGACACCCGGACGCGCTGCCATATCGGCTGATGTGTAGTTGTTTCGGAACTTGGTAAACACCATGATCAGACGTTCCAGGTCAAGGAACCTGAAATAGGCATTCCAGTCACTCCGACGTTTGGCCGCGATGAGATAATCTACCGTCTCTCCGGCCGAAAGGCGCTTTGTCTCGTGGTCATCGTGTCGAGCACGATCATCCCGGATGGCATCGGCCACATCCCGGGGCGGCTGGAGGACAAAACGTTTGCTGTTGGAGGCGTAGCGCCAGTCTACAGGAGAACGGACCGGACGCAGCAGGAAGTAACCGGTGACTTCGTAGGTTCCGGGTTCATTCAGCCTGAGCCAGGCCGAAATATCGATCTCCCGGCCAAAACGCTCCCCCGGCGCGATGGTCAGGACACGTCCCGGCGCAAGATCCTGCCTGGCCGCATACTTCTCCAACTGAAACGACTCACGTTCCCGGACTTCCGTGTTCTTCAGACTGCGTACCCGGAAATTGTAGTTCTGGAAGAGATAGCGCCCAAGGTCGAACCGGACCGGCCGGTCGCTCTCGTTCACGACAAGAACCCGGACCGGTACCGGCTCATTGATGTAGTACGTCCGCTGCGAGAGATCAATCTGGACCCGCAAGCCGGGGACTTCCCGCATGAGGCTGTCATCGGCGTACAGACTGACTGTTGTCAGCCCCAGGAGAATCAGAACGGCAAAACGGAAGTGCGGCATCGAAGAACCTCTTCAGACAGAATGAACCTCTCTCCATTTTCGGCCAGCACCATCGCCAACATTACTCCGGCAAGAGTCTTTGGTTAGTTTTGAGGAACATCCTCAGCCCTGCGCGCTCACGACATCATCGCCCGGGGCCGGGGCAATACGAACGGAGGCATATCCATGGGGATTCTTGAGGGCCTGATTCTTGGCGCAATCCAGGGAATCAGCGAATTCTTGCCGATCAGCTCATCGGGACATTTGGCACTCTTCGGCAATGTCATTCTCCCCGCACATGCCAGCATGGATCTCTTTACAGAGGTCCTTCTCCACCTCGGCACCCTGGCCGCCGTCCTGATTGTTTTCGCCCGTGAAGCCTTTCCCGTTTTTCTCTCACCCTTCACCGCAATTGGTGTCTGGCGCCGCGAAGGCCGCTCCGGCCTGCTTTCGCATGCACCACTCAGACTTCTGGGTCTTGTTCTCCTGGCCTCCCTCCCCGCCGCAGTCATCGGGCTCATGTTCGAGCATGACATCGAAGCTCTGGTCAGACAACCGGCCATTGTAGCTGCTCTTCTAGCCATAACCGGACTGATCCTGCTCGGGGCCAACTGGATGGCAACACACCGAACAGGTGACCGTGACAAGGCCAGCCCGGGGATTGGAGATGCAATCCTGATCGGGCTGGCGCAAGCCTTCGCCATCCTCCCGGGAATCTCCCGTTCAGGAATGACCATCTCCATGGGACTGGTCCGGGCCATCTCCAGGGAAATGTCCGGCGTGTTCTCGTTTCTGCTCTTCGTTCCCGCCATCGCCGGCGCGACACTGCTCCAGGTTCTCAAACTTCTCAAGTCAGCCGGCGAAACCTCCATCTCTGCCAGCTTGCTCCCGGACCCGATTTTTATACTTTTCGGCAATCACACAGCATCCGGCTTTATCCCCGCGTACCATATCTCCGGCTTTCTCGGCGCATTTGTCGTCGGCCTGATTGCCCTGACCCTGCTTGTCCGTCTCCTCAAGGCCGGCCGATTTCACTGGTTCGGCTGGTACTGCCTGGCCGCATCCCTCTTCTGGACGCTGGTACACTGATTTTTGCCCTCACGGTGCCTTTTTGCGGGGAGCCTTGATGCTCTTTCCCGATTCAACCAACACCATGGTGCCAGTTTGTCGACACCATGGTGCAACTCATGAGCAAGACTGAAGAGTCCGATACTCGAAATACCCTCCCGCGATACCGGGAGAATCATCCGCAAACAATCTGGAGCAGGAATGGCAGAACAGGCACGGTTAACAGGCGCATGGGTGCTTCTCCTTCTTGCCGCGCTCCTCACCGGGATTCTGGCCGGTGGCGTTCTCTGGCCAGCGCCACTCCTCGATGCGCTCCTGGGGAAGGCGGCGTGGTTTTTCCCGCTCTACCTTCTTGCACTCTCTCTCTACGCCTTCATCTCGGGTTCGGTCCTGAAAAGCTTGGCGCGGTCCTTGCCTCTGTGCCTGCTCCTTCCGACGGCGCTCTTTCTCCTCCATGCCGGCGACCCGAAACTCGCAGGGAGCCTTGGCCAAACCTTGGCTCGCCCACTCGTCTCACTCGCCGGCGATTCCTCGATCTGGCTTGGCGGATTCATCCTCCTGGCACTCTTCGTCTTTGTCTTCGTGCGCTCCCTCCTGATACTGCAACAAAACACCAGCCCCATCCGCCAACGACAACCCATGCGGTCAGGCGGGGATCGCGTGCTCTATCCGGGATATGCTTCGGACGCGCTGGAACACGTCCAGTCATCCCAGGCCATACCGGCCTTCACCCCGGGAGAGGCATCACGGGAACAGGCGGAAACCACACCGCTACGCCGTTCGGAGGAAGGCTACCGCTTCACCACCGGGATCTCCCGAAGAGACCTTCTGAAGGCTTTCAAAAAGCAGGCCAGCGAGAGCGGAGAAACGCCCCCGATGGTGACCATTCTCGATGAAGAAGCGGCAGCAGCCTGGTATGCCAGCCAGACAGCATCCGTGATGAATCCGGACGAAAACACGCCAGTCCCGGAGCCTGCCATGGAGCGGACCAGTCACGGCGACGGGTCACTCGTCCGGGACGGTTTCCCGCGGGAAATCTCGCCAGCAAACACAGAAATTCCCGTCGAACCCGGCCCGTCCGGGAAAAGCAGTCCCTTCATCGAACCAGACAGCACGAATGCAGAGATCCCCGATCTTCAGGAACCGGTCTCCAAACCATCGGACGAGCCTTGTGACAGAGCGCACCCGAACACTCCCCCGACGGAATCAGAACCCTTGGCCGTGTATCACGACGTTGCACCCTCAATCATGGATGCACCCCGGGAAGAAGTCCTGCGGACTGACTCCGCCTTTGTTCCGCGTCGCGACAGGAGCGAATACCGGAAACCGGACGCAAGCCTGCTTGTCAAATCCCATGAACGGATCGACGAAGACACCCGTGCCCAGATGCAGGCCACCGCGGAAGCTCTCGAAAAAACCTTCTTCGAATTCGGAATCGAAGCCCGCGTGACCAATATCTGCCGGGGACCAGTCATCACCCAGTACGAAATGTCCGTCCCACCGGGAATCCGCCTCTCCCGGGTTGTCGCCCTTCAGGACAATATCGCCCTGAATCTGGCTGCGGCCAGCGTCCGCATCGAAGCCCCGATTCCGGGAAAATCCGCCATAGGAATCGAAGTTCCGAACCGGAAACGCTCGATGGTGACACTGCGGGACATCCTGGAATCGCCCGAGTTCCAGAATGCAACGGCCCGCATCCCCCTGGCCCTCGGACAGATGGTCTCGGGGGCGCCCATGGTCGCGGACCTGGCCGCCATGCCGCACCTGATCATTGCCGGAACAACCGGTTCCGGAAAATCGGTTTGCGTCAATTCCATCATCTGCAGCATTCTCTACAACATGCGCCCCAGCCAGGTCCGCTTTATCCTGGTCGACCCGAAATACGTGGAAATGGCTCCCTACAACGGCATCCCCCACCTCCTGATTCCTGTGATCAACAAACCCCGGGCAGCGATCCTCGCACTCAAATGGCTCGTCAAGGAGATGGAGGAGCGCTACCAGTGTCTGCAGTCCCTGAACGCGCGGAATATCGACAGCTACAACGAAAAACTGGCCGCTGACCCTGAGGCCATCAATCGGGAAACCGGCCAACCCCTTGACCGAATGCCGTACCTTGTCCTCGTGATCGACGAATTGGCCGACCTGATGCTCCTCGCAGCCAAGGAGATAGAAGATTCGATCTCCAGGCTTGCCGCCATGTCCCGCGCCGTCGGCATACACTTGATCTTTGCCACCCAGCGCCCCTCGGTCGACGTCCTGACGGGAGTCATCAAAAACAACTTCCCGGCCAGAATCGCCTTTCAGGTTGCCTCGACAATCGACTCCCGAACCATCCTCGACACCAAAGGCGCAGACAAACTCCTCGGCAAAGGCGACTCCCTCTTTGTCGGACCCGGATCACCGGCCGCCCTCCGTGTCCAGGGCGCATTCCTCTCCGAAGCCGAGGTCGAGAAAACCGCTGACTACCTGCGTTCCCTCGGAACACCCCTCTACCGGATGGAGATTCTTGACGAACCGGACGACCGGTCCGATGAAGACGGCGACGATTTTATGGCCGAAGATGACCCGCTCTACAACGAAGCCATCCAGATCGTCATCCAGACCCAGCGCGCCTCCGCTTCCTACGTACAGCGACGGCTCAAGGTGGGCTATAACCGGGCGGCCAGGATGATCGAACGCATGGAGTCCGAAGGGATCATCGGCCAGCAAACGGGATCCAAACCAAGAGACGTCCTTGTTACTCACTGGCCGTAATCCAGGTGTTTTGATCTTTGAGGAACCTGTTCCAGACAACAATGAACGCTATGTACACGCACCATGGTACGTTTTCCGGCTCCAGCCCGACGCGTTCGATACCCCTGTCACGGTCTTCAGACTGTTCACCATAAAGACCATCTATCCGAGCTACATTTTCATCCCGGCTGTGACACCACCGGACAGTTCACGGTTTTCGGCGGCCCAAGCAAGATAGATCGAGAAGGCCGGGAAGAGCACCTTGCGCAAATAGACCCGGAACCCGAGTCCGACTGACAAAATCTGCCTGGCCCGACCGTCATCCCGAAAGAGGCCGTGATCAACAAACGGAAAGACAGAGCCCAAGAGAGCCTGTGTCGTCCAGACCTGCAACCGCCACTCAACGCTTGTCACCATCCAGGCAGTCGTCCTGAACTGGTCCTCATGATACCCGCGCACCTGCCGAACAGCCTGCGAGCCCTTTCCGCCAAGACGGTAGGCCAGCCCGGGCACCAGACCATCCGAAACCGCACCACTCTGCTCCAGCATGACAAAACCGCTCTCCCCGGCCGGAAGAGCCAGACTCTATTGGACCGTCCCCACGCGCCTCCGGAGCGCGCTTCCAAAGAGCCCACTGTCCCATAAGGCTCCGACTTTCCACTCAAAACCCTGCATCCGGTCCTCAACCACACGCTGCCCGTTCCATCCGATCGTCATCCCGAACGGGGCACCATCGTACCGGCCTTCATACGGGCCATCCCCGAGCTGGAACCATTGGGCATCGACTCTGCCCCCGAATTCCCAGCCGCCCTCAAACCGATGCACAAGCCCCATGGAAAAAGCCCCGATCCGCTCCTTGTACTCACCGCTCTTCCTCTCCCCGTCCCAGACTTCGACGTCCCGGCCCATCCACTGGGGAGAAAATGAAAGAATCCAGGAGCGGCTGGAATCCAAGGCCCATTGGGAGAACCCAAAGAAGCCCGGCGTGCCGTCCTGGAGAAAGAAGAAGCCGCCCAGAGAATTGAGCGTGCCCAAAAAATTGCTTTCAAGCACGCCGGCCCCGAGTGTCAGTTTTTTCTGGTAGACGGCCACAAAGGGGATCGGCAAGAGCGTCCATTTTTCCTGTACGTCCAGCACAAGATCCAGACCATCTCCCTTTTCCACAACCCGGACTTCCACTTTTCCGAAGACCCGCATTCTGTGGAGCGCGGCAACACATCGCCTGATCAGTCCTTCACGATCCCGGACGATCTCTCCCTCGGACACGCCTATTCCGGCCCGGATAACCTCATGCCGGGTTCGTTCGGCCCCGTTGATCTCTATCCGGGATATCCTGGCCTGCTCCGCCCCGGATATCCCGCCCGTCAGGGCAAGGCAGACGGCCAACCATATAAACGTTTTCCCCATCCAGACTACTATAAATGGCGAACACCCCGAAATACAACCCGAAAGTCTTCTTCCGGCATTCCTTCTGCGCGCGAGTGTCGCCCGGTCCGCCTGCGAGTGTTACATTTTGACGAACGTATGGAGGTAGCAGTCATGAAGCGTATCGTGCTCACCGGCCTTGTCATCCTGGTTCTCTCCGGGATTCTCGCCGCGCAGAAGAAGGTCGATGTCGTCTCGGTCAAAACCGTTGTCCAGTTGATGGAAAAAGGCCTGCAGTCACTCGACAACATGACCGCCGACTATGTCATCGACAATGATGGCTATCGGAATGCCGGGACATTCTTCTACAAGAGACCTTTTTATCTCCGTCTCAACAGCTCCACCGACGCCAGCCAGATTGTCTCCAACGGAAAACTCCTCTGGGTCTATCTTCCGTACTTCGGCATCGTTGCCGAGCAGGATCTCGTCAAAAACGAAAACGAATACACCGCACTCCTCGGGCGTTCGAAAAAGAGCCTCGACCAGCTCAAGCAGGACTACAGCTTCCGTTTTGCGGATGGTGGACGCGACAACCCGGAGAGCTACATCCTCTCCCTCGAACCCCGTGTGAGCAAAATCGGTTTCAAATCGATCCGCCTCTGGGTCAACAAGGAGAGCGGTCTCGTCACCCGTGTCGAAGCCTGGACCGTCAACAACAAGCCCCTGACCATTACCTTCAGCAATATCAAGACGGACACCGAGTTGCAGCCAACCATCTTCTGGTTCGGCATGCCCGACGCCAACGTCCAGGTCATCCGCAACACCATCCTCCCCGTTGATATTTTTGACAAGGCAAGGAGACAGTGAGCAGCATGGATACAGTCGGACAGATTCTCAAAGCCGCGCGTGAAAAGCGCGGCGACACTATCAATGAAATTGCGATCCATACCAAAATCGGGTCGCGCTACCTCTCGGCGCTGGAAGAAGACCGCTACGAAGCATTCCCCAGTGAAACCCATATCACTGGCTTCATCCGCAGCTACGCCAAATACCTCGAACTCGATCCCGATCACCTGATCGGGATCTACAAACGCATCCTCCTCCAGGAAGCTCCGACCCCGATCGAGGAGCTGACAGCCCCCCGCAAGCAGCACGTCAATCCGGCCTTCCTCATTGCCGTCTTTGTCGGGATTCTCATCATCGCCATACCCCTGATTTTCATCCTCGGCCACAAGAAGAGCGGAGAAACAGTGCTTGATGATGACAGCCAGAGCTCACGCCAACAGGACACACCCAGCCCGGAACGGTCTTTTTCCCAGGGTGATTTCATCCCTGTCATGATCGCCGGCGAGGAGAAACGCCTTGTCTTTGACGCTCTCACACCCGAAACGGTCACCGTCAGCTACGCCGGACAGCGCTATCCTCTCGCAGTCGGCGAAACGCACTCTCTTGATTTCAACAAAGACGGCAACTTCGATGTTCGCATCCAGATCAAGAACGTCGTCGACCAGAAGATGCATGGTTCGGTCACTCTCGGGAAACAGCCCGTTCCCGAAGAAACCAACGAAACCAACAAACCTGCCGAACACGGCACGTCTGGTGCCGGCAAAGCCATCCTCAAAGCGGACGAACAGGTCGAGATCCGCCTGACCATCACCGCCAACGGCATGGCTACCGTCAATACACTCCGTGACAACAACGAGCGCAGTGATTTCTTCCTCAAAAAGGGGGATAAAATCACGATCCTTGCCAAAGACACGGTCCAGTTGACGGCCAGCAATCCCAACAACTTGCTCCTCAACCTCAACAACGTCAACCTCTCGGTTGACACAAAAAGCCCCGCTGCCGGATTCCTCTTCAAGTGGCGCCGCAATCCGGCCGACGGACTCTTTTACCTCGAATACGAGCAGTTGCGGTAATCCGCCCCGTGCAGCGTTTTTTTCTCGCCACCCTGGGCTGCGCAAAAAATGTCGTCGACTCGGCCGATGCCCGGCGCGCCCTTCTGGCAGCGGGCTGGGTCGAGACGGACGATGCGTCCTCGGCCGATCTGCTCGTCGTCAACACCTGTGGCTTTATCACGCCAGCCAAACAGGAGTCGATCGACACCATCCTCGACCTGGCCCAGCACAAAAAATATGGCGCACGGCTTGTCATGGCAGGCTGTTTCGTCCAGCGCAATGCCCAAGAGCTGGCCGCATCCCTGCCGGAGGTTGACGGATTTTTCGGGATCTCTTTCGCTGATGCCCTGGCCTCGCATCCTGATCATTCAGGCGTTTTTCCTCTCCCGGTTCCGGTTGGTACCGAGCCATATTCCCCGCGACTCGGCGCATCCTTCGATGCCGGGCCCGGGTCCGCCTGGCTCAAGATCTCCGACGGGTGTGACAATCGGTGCAGCTATTGCGCCATTCCCGACATCCGGGGTCCCTACCGAGCCCGGCCTGCTGCGGACATCCTTTCCGAGGCCCGGATTCTTGCCGAATCGGGTATCCAGGAGATCAACATCATCTCGCAGGATACCTCCCGTTACACAAACCCCGACCAACCCGGGATGGATTTGATCCGCCTGCTGGACGAGATCGAACGCCTGGACGGCCCCCGCTGGATCCGTCTCCTCTACCTCCATCCGGCCACAACCTCGCCGGCATTGATTCAGCGCATGCTTTCCGGCGGAAAGGTCCTCCCCTACTTTGACCTTCCTGTTCAGTCCCTCGTCGATTCGACGCTTGCCAGGATGAAACGTCGCACAACCTGGGCCGATGTCAGCCGGCTCGTGGAGACAATCCGATCCAAAAATTCGCAGGCCACGATCCGCTCAACCCTGATCACGGGCTACCCGGGGGAAACACCCAAGGACCACGCCCTGACCATTGAACGCCTGCAACAACTCTCCTTCGACAAACTCGGCGCCTTTGTCTGGTCCCCCGAAGAAGGAACCCCGGCAGCCAGTGAACGCCCCCGCGTCACCGAAGCAACGGCCAACCGTCGCCTTGATGAAATCATGCGCACCCAGCAAGAGATCTCTTCCCGGCTTCTGGCCCGATACATCGGAAAAACCCTGCCCATCCTGGTCACAGGATCAACCCTTGATCCGGAATCCATCCCCCCCGAGGGACTCCCTCTCGATCCGTCCGCTCCGTCCTGCTGGGGCCGCGGTCCGGCCGACGCTCCGGACGTGGATGGTCTTGCCTGCGCCACGATCCCCGCCGGGAAACCGGTCCCGAAACCGGGCAGTTTTGCCGAAATTCGCATAGAGTCTTCAACCGAGTACGATCTCTACGGAGCGCTGGCATGATCTGGAACATTCCCAATATCCTCACGATCACCCGCATCCTGCTCGTCCCTGTCTTCCTCGTCTTCATCCTCGGTCCGGATTTCCCGTCCCGGCTCGCAAGCTTTTTTGTCTTTGTCACGGCCGCCATCACGGATTTTCTTGATGGCCGGATCGCCCGACTCTTCAATCAACGCAGCGAATTCGGCAAATTCGCCGACCCCTTGGCCGACAAGCTCCTGGTTGCCGCCGCTCTCCTGGCCTTTACCGGCATACCCGAAACCGGCATCCCGCTCTGGATGGTCCTCCTCCTGCTCGGTCGCGAGATCGGCATCACCCTTCTGCGACTGTGGGCCATTCACCGCAAGACCAGCATGGAAACCTCGCGTTTCGGCAAATGCAAAACCGCTTCCCAGATGGCCACCATCATCGTCGTCCTTCTTCTTCTCATCCTTCGTTCAGCCCTCGCCGAGTCCCTTGGACTGTCACTCTCCCAGGAGGACTTCTGGAAGATCGCCCTCAATGATGCTTTCTGGGGAACTGTCCTCACATGGCTTCCCTTAGCCCTGGCATCCATCACCACGACTCTCACCATCTTCTCGGGCCTTGCCTATCTCTGGGTCAATCGCGCGCTCTTCGCCAGACGTCGTTCATCATAAAAAAGGTCTTTCAGCACATCTTCCAACATCTTTTTGGGGAACAATCGGCCATCAACTGTGCTGCTGTCAGCTCGGACAGATCCTGCATCCGGAGGTTTACTGGCCGAGTCTGGATGCGACCTGATACTCCTGCAAAGCCAGATTGGGGAGATTCATCTCTTCGTAGATCCGGCCTCTGAGCGTGAAGGGAAATGGCGCCAGATCGTTGACACTGATGGCCCGCGATACGTACACGAGAGCCTCGTGATAAAGGCGTTCCTTCATCAGGAGAATCGTTCCAATCACCCAGGGCATCGCATCCTGCCGGCTCTTGCGCATTCCATCCAGCAACTCGAGCTTGCCCCGAATCCTGGCCGATGCATCCCTGTCAAGGAGCCTGAAAAACACCTTGTCTGTCTCTTTCCAGGCCGACCCATCCCAACCCCGAACCCGCCAGGAATAGGGCACCCCACTTTCAAGCTTGACCCGCTCGCTGTCCAGCACCAAACTTCGCTCTGGCCCCGCTTCCAGCACAACCACCAGCTTTGACATGGTACTGACGGGATCTTCCTCGTGTATCACCACCTGGAAACGCTCATACCCGGCTGGCGCCGCCCACTGACACTCTGTCTTCCCGAACAATACGGAGGCATTGTACGGAGAAATCTGGCGAAAGGCGTTAGTCGCAATATTGGGGCCACGCCCCATCTCGGTATCGTAGAGGCCGAAGCGCTCACCGAGAACATCACGAATGATCGGCGAGTACCACTCCTCTTTCCCGAATTCATCCGCAAGCCGCAACCTCGCCGGTCCCCGACTCTCGAGGAGTCTCCCGGTCCTGAGCAGGATCCTGATCTCATCCCCTTCGGCCAACCGGACACTGTCTCCGGGCAAGATCACGGCCCCCGGCGCCAACGGGGATACGATGGACCCCCTTTGCACTGCCGGCACACCGGCCAGGGAGGTCACCACACCTTCGAACGAGGCGTCTCCGACCAGCTCCGCCCTGGCCGCAAGCGGCAACACAAGAAGTACAAGGATTGTCCACACGAGTCTCACGGCACACCTCCGGTTCCACTCCAACCAGCCCCTACCAAGACACCGGATACCCGGCAGTGGCATTTTCAGCCCTGCTGCAATTCGGCAATACCTGCGTCAACGGTATCCGCCAACCCGATAATCCGGTCAAGCTTGGCCAGCTCGATCACGTAGCGCACCTTGGGATTGGCCGCCGCAACCATGATCCGTTTCCCGTGTTCATACGCGGTATTGCCCGCCTGTATCAGAAAGGAGATTCCCACGGAATCGATATAGCTCACGTGGGCAAAATCGAACACAAACAGATGACTGCCCTTTTCGACTTCCTCTGTCAAAGCCGCGTCGATCGCGTCCTTGTAGAAGATGCTGACATCCCCGACGATCGAGAACACCACAACACCGTCGCGCACCGAACTGGTTATCTCCATACCTTGGCACTCTCCCGTCCATCTTGCATGTATCTCGACCTCAGTATACCATACCGGAAAAACGTTCTGTCAAACTATTTTCATTCTCTCTCCCGATCCGCGCCCCGGTTCCGTCCGGTCGACCATCTCCATTGTCCCGAAATCGTCCCGCCCCTCGAGGATGTGCGTTTTTATGGAAGATGGCATAAACACGCATCACATGAACCTTTTCGTTCCTTGCACCTCCCGTTTTCTGTCCGTTTCTGCATGCTGCGTCTCTTGACTTTTTTTTCGGTTTCAGGCATAGTCTTGGAGTATTATTAATCGGAACTGCCCGTCGCTCAGTATGCGTTCAGGCTACCCGTCGCAACTACATTCCGTATGGAGGAATTGATGAAAAAGTTTCTTGCCGTCGTACTCGTTCTTGCAAGCGTTCTGTTTGCAGCCTGTGGATCGTCCATCAGCGACGAAACACGCTCTGCTGCTTCCGACCATATCGGAAAAATATCTCTCAGCCTCTCGAATGCTTCTTTTTCTCTGCGTGATGCCAAAGACGCACTGGCGGCAAACTCCGCCTACAGCAATTTCGCAAAATCTATCGCCGATCTGACTGCAACCGAAGCAACCCTGGCCAAAAACGAAGGATATGCCCTCGTCGCCCAGGACAAGGTGCTCCGCGAAAAGATCACAAAACTCTCCACAACTATTGTCCGGTTTACCAACGACATCCTCGGCAATAACAAGGACCTCAAGCTTGAAGCGGCCGCCTTGGACGCCGGCAAACGGATGCTCGGCGTTTTCACCAACGCCCGCTTTGCCCCGATCGAATGGATCCGTGCCTGTGACGATGCGAGTACCATGATCAGCGACCTGACCAAGCTGATGGAAGCAACCCACAAAGGCCTTCTGGAAGCCAAATCCGGCAAGGATGCCGGCGCCGTCCTTGTTGCCTACGCTGCCAGTGTCAAAGCCCTCTCCGAGCGTGGCCAGATGCTCGAAAAACGCTATCCCTTCTTCAAGAAGGTTCCCACCGATCCAATTCTCGAGAAGCCGGTTGCAGAGCTGAGAGCCGCAATGGTCAAACTGGGCAATGAGCTCAAAAACAAAGAGAAGGCCTACAAGGACGACAAGGATTTCAACGACGCTCTCAAGCAGATGAAAGACAATCTGACCACTCTCAAGAAGTAATTTGCCCCCACGTCACTAACAATAAAGCCTCTCCGAAAGGAGGGGTTTTTTGTTTGGTTCACGCAGTTTCACATCGAATATCCGATGGTTCCCAGCACCACCTGAGCAGAAATACACATCCTGCCAACCCGAGCTTCTCACGGTCACAGAGGTTCCAAGTCACTTGCGCCGGGATTCACGCCTTCCAGTACCGATCTGTGTACTCCCTGCCCAGTTGCCGCACATAAAACCAGCCATATCACCATTTCGCGCCTTCCCGGAAGTTCAAGCCGGTATTATGGTGACGCCTTACCGCGCACCATGGTGCAATTCCGGCACCACACGG
>ERZ795056.4827-NODE-4827-length-13789-cov-4.802534_pt1 | contig 13789 bp, 9 predicted proteins | sample MGYA00375140_ERZ795056 | MGnify/ENA primary metagenome ERZ795056 (study PRJEB30185, sample SAMN05720227) | activated sludge metagenome | isolation source: Anaerobic digester | place: USA | collected 2015-03-09 ...
CGCGCCTCAACAGCGTGATGAAACTCGCCGATACGAACTACGCCGACTACGAGCCCACCATTGCTGCACGCGCCATCCAAGACTTCGTGGTGGAGGACCTCAGCAACTGGTACGTGCGCCTCAACCGTCGTCGTTTCTGGAAGGGAGAACTCGGTCCCGACAAGAACGCGGCGTTCCAAACGCTGCAACGCTGCTTGGAAGTGATCGCCATGTTGAGCGCGCCGATCGCGCCGTTCTTCAGTGATCGATTGTATCGCGACCTGACCGGTTCAAGCGTTCACTTGAGCGATTGGCCGAAGCATGATGAAGCCGCGATCGATGTGGAACTGGAACAGCGCACGGCACTTGCGCAGAAGCTGACCTCGTTGGTATTGAGCATCCGCAAGAAGGAAGGCCACCGCGTTCGCCAACCCTTGCAGAAGATGATGGTGCCGGTGACGGACGCCACGATGCGCACTCGGTTGGACGCTATCCGCGAATTGGTATTGAGCGAAGTGAACGTGAAGGAACTCGTGATCCTGGATGCCAGCGAGAGCAAGCTCACCAAGAAGATCAAGCCGATCTTCCCCAAGTTGGGCGCGCGCATGGGCAAGTTGATGAAGAGCGTGGCCGCCGCGGTGGTCGCTTTCGATCAAGCGCAGATCGCGGAGCTTGAGGCGAAAGGTTCCATGAAGCTCACCGTGGAAGGGCAGGAGGTGGAAGTGCTACGCGATGATGTGGAGATCAGTGCCGAGACGATCCCCGGCCTAAGTGTGGCCAGCGATGGTCCGTTGACGGTGGCGTTGGACATCACCCTGAGCGAAGAACTGCTCCAGGAAGGCCTCGCACGCGAGTTGGTGAGCCGGATCCAGACCTTGCGGAAAGAGAGCGGGTTCGAGATCACGGATCGCATCGTGCTCCACATCCAGCGGAACGGCAATGCCGCATTCGAACAAGCTGTTCGCACCCACGCCCCCCACATTCTGGCAGAAACACTCGCCGTAACTCCTGAAGACCAAGTACTTGTGGATGTTTTGCCCAATGGAGGGTCGGATTCCCACGAAGTGGAATTGGACGAGGTCACCCGGTGTGCCCTGTCGCTGGTACGGTCGGCCAATTGACGCGGGGTACGGCCTATATTTGCGAACATTTTTCAAATCCTAGGGATCGATGGCCAAGAAAGTAGCCCCCAAGAAAGCAGCCAAGCCTGTAAAGAAGGCCGCCAAACCAGCGCCAAAGAAGGTTGCTGCGAAGCCTGCTGCGAAGAAGGCGGTGAAACCTGCTGCCAAAGCCCCTGCGAAGAAGAAGGCCGCTGCCAAACCAGCGCCGAAGAAGGCTGTGAAAGCCGCTCCGGCGAAGAAGGTGGTTGCTAAGAAACCGGCACCGGTTAAAAAGGCCGCCCCTGTAAAGGCCGCGAAATCGGCAGCTCCAGCAAAGGCACAGACGAAACCGGCCGCCAAGCCCGTTGCCAAAGCACCGGCACCTGCGAAACCCGTAGTGAAGCCCGCTCCGAAAGCCGTTGAGGCCAAGCCTGCACCCAAGAACGAAAAGCCCGTTAGCGCCCCAGCCAAACCCGTGAAGAAGGAAACGAAGAAGGAAGAAAAGGCCGCCCTGAAAGAAGCCAAGGCCGCTGCCGCCAACAAACCATTGGTGACGCAGATCGTCGCTCCGAACCGCCCGATGTCCGCCCCGATCGTGAAGAAGCAGGTTTCTACGCTCGAGCGCGAAGGCAAGCTGCGCTATTCCGATGACGAGCTCACCGAATTCCGCGACCTGATCAACCGCAAGCTGGACGAGGCCCGCAAGGATTACGACCTGCTGAAACAAACGTTGGCCAACACGGACAACAACGGCACGGACGATACGAGCCCTTCGTTCAAAATGATCGAGGATGGTAGCGAGACGCTGAGCCGCGAAGAGACCGCGCAACTCGCCGGCCGTCAAGAGAAATTCATCAAGCACCTTGAAGATGCATTGCTGCGGATCCGGAACAAGACCTACGGCATCTGCCGCGTCACGGGCCGTTTGATCAGCAAGGAGCGTTTGCGTTTGGTACCGCATGCTACGTTGAGCATCGAGGCCAAACAACAGATGGGCAACTAGAACAGCTGGTCTTAGGCGTGCGTTGATCTCGTGAAAGCGGGGCTTCGCAGCAGCTACACCGGACCCTTGAACGGCGCATGAAGAAGGCCTTCATCATCATCCTGCTCGTGCTCTTGGCCGATCAGGTCTTGAAGGTGTGGGTGAAATTGAACTTCTTCTACGACAGTTCCATTTCCATCCTGGGCGACAAGGGCTACCTGCACTTCATCGAGAACCGGGGTATGGCCTTCGGCATGGAGTTCGGCGGTGAATGGGGGAAACTCGTGCTCACCCTGTTCCGCATCGTAGCAGTTTCGGCCATCGGTTACAGTTTGGTGCGGATGATCCAGCGAGGCGCGACCACGAGTTTGGTGGTCAGTGTTTCGTTGATCCTGGCCGGTGCGTTGGGCAACATCATAGACAGTACGTTCTATGGCGTGCTTTTCAGTGCCAGCACCCCGTTCGAAAAAGCTGTTCTATTCCCGCCCGATGGTGGCTATGCCCCGCTATTGCACGGGGCCGTGGTGGACATGTTCTACTTCCCGCTCTGGCAAGGCAGGCTCCCCGAATGGCTTCCGTTCTGGGGAGGCCAGTACTTTGAGTTCTTCCGTCCGGTGTTCAATGTGGCCGATGCGGCGATCACCATCGGTGTGGTCATGTTCATCCTGGTGCAACGCCGACAGGTCGAAAAGCCCCACGACGCGAACGGGAAGCCCACTTCACCGGAGGTTCCCTCGAACGAACAGCTCGCGGATCCGCTCCCTTAAAGCTCTATACGGGCCAAGAACAAAGCCTGCATACCGCCTCCCGTCGCGGTGGCCAGTTCGGGGATGTTCTGGATCACCAGTTGTGGGCGTAGTTCGTAGCAGAAGTGAACACGGCTCCAAAAGGGACTCACCGTTCCAGCGCGCCAATCCAAGCCCAAGGGTACATAGGCGCCGAACCACCAACCTGTCCCGTTCCGGAACGACTCCTCCTCTACTGGTACATCGGCGAACGTGTCATCACCAGCGTTCCAAGGATAGGACGAGCCATTGTCGGTGCGGACATCCACCCTGTGTGAGACAGTGGTGCGGGCGTTCATCAGCACACCACCCATTAACCCGGCTCCACCATACAGGCTCCATCGCCCTGGCCTGCGCCAAACCAGCGAACCGTTGAGTCCGAACCGCTCTGCCCCATAGCCTAGCTCGTATTCGCTGGTGTTAACCGAGTCCACAAGAACGCGTTCACCGGTCAGCGAGGAGGTCAGTGTATCGTACGGTGATCGCGTCGTACGGGATTCACTGGCCCTCAGCGAAGGTCCGTTGCCGAAGAGGACTCCAACCCGCAATTCCGGTCCGTTGCGTGCCTCCTTTGCGCAGGGGAAGAAACTGATGCCAAGATCGAAGCTACCTTCTCCGGAGAGCAGGTCATCAGTGGAATAGGTGTAGCCGGAAAGATCCCGGGAAAGAAGTTCCGAGCCGGGAGCGAGGCGCAGGAGATCCCCTCGTCCGAAAAAAGGATCCACACTTACGAAGCTCCCACCGCCCATATGCACCGCACCCAAGCGACGCACGGGAGATGCCTCTTGCGCCAAGGCCTTGTCCACACAGCTAGCGCTCAACAGAACGGCCAACGCTAACGTGACGCGCTGCATGAAACCGGGATGGGGTGCAATGGTCATGACGATCGTTCTGGTTCAGACAACGATACCTGTTTGAGCAATGAGCTTCTTGGCGACCAATAGTTCTGCGATCTGCACGGCATTGGTGGCAGCACCTTTGCGCAGGTTATCGGCCACGATCCACATGTTCAGTGTACGGGGTTGTGTCTCATCGCGACGCAGGCGACCCACGAAGACCTCGTCACGGCCATTGGCGAGCAAGGGCATCGGGTACTCATCCTTCGCGGGATCATCGAACAGCTTGATGCCTGGCGCGTTCCGCAAGAGTTCCCGCACGGCTTCCAAGTCGAACTCCCTAGCGAACTCCACGTTCACGGCTTCACTATGGCCACCGGTCACTGGAACGCGCACAGCCGTAGCGGTGACACGGATGTTGGGGTCCAGTATCTTCTTCGTTTCGTGGACGAGCTTCATCTCTTCCTTCGTGTACCCGTTGTCGGTGAACACATCGCACCGCGGGATCACATTGCGATCGATCGGGAAGGGATAGGCCATTTCACCGGTGATCCCGTTGCGTTCATTCTCCATCTGCTGCACAGCTTTCATCCCAGTGCCAGTAACACTTTGGTATGTTGAAACGATGACGCGCTCCACACCGAACGCTTTGTGCAACGGGGCCAACGCCAGCACCATCTGAATGGTACTGCAGTTCGGGTTCGCGATGATCCGATCTTCGCTCGTGAGCAGATGTCCGTTGATCTCCGGCACCACCAACTTCTTGTCGGGATACATCCGCCAGGCGCTGCTGTTGTCGATCACGGTACAGCCCACCTCGGCGAACCGTGGTGCCCATTCCAACGACGTACCGCCACCTGCGGAGAACAAGGCGATATCGGGCCGTGCATCGATGGCCGCCTGCATACCGATCACGGGCACCGCCTTGCCCCGGAAGCGTATCGTGCGCCCCGCGCTGCGTTCGCTGGCCACGGGCAGCAGTTCATCCACGGGGAATCCCGCAGCGTTGCGGGAGCGCTCTTCGAGCACCTTCAACATCACACCACCGACCATTCCGGTGGCACCAACAACAGCGACTTTCATGAGAGGAGTTTAGGCCAATAGCGGCGTGCGAAAATACTACCTTGCCTCCTGTACATCCCCCGCTTGCCACATGCGTTGCCGATCACTGCTCACCCTGCCCTTGTTCTGCGCCGCGTTGGCCATGCACGCCCAGTTCGTTGACGACTTCGCGGATGGAGACTTCACGAACGCTCCGGCATGGGAAGGGGATGCCAGCGTGTTCATCGTGAACGCCAGCCAGCAACTGCAGTTGAACAATACCGTGGCCGGTACCAGCCAGTTGCGCAGTGCCAATGCCATGGCCACGCTCAATGACATGGAATGGCGGATGCGCGTGAAACTCACCTTCTCGGGCAGTGCCAGCAACTTCGGTCGAGTGTACCTGGTGAGCGATCAAGCGGACCTCGCCCAACCGCTGAATGGCTACTACCTCCAATTCGGGGAAGCAGGAAGTGCTGATGCCATTGAACTTTTCGAGCAGACGGGTACCGACATCGGTTCCGTTTGCCGTGGTACCGAGGCGCTCATCGCCAATTCGTTCGATGTGGGTGTGCAGGTGAAACGCAGCGCCGCTGGAGTGTGGGAGCTGTTGGTGGACCCTACTGGTGGATCCAATTATGTTTCCCAAGCCAGTGGGCTCGGCACGGCGCACAACAGCAGTAGCACCATCGGTGTGTTATGTACCTACACCGTGAGCAATGCGGACAACTTCTTCTTCGACGACTTTTACGCCGGAACTACCGTTGTTGACATAGAAGCACCCACGATCTTGAATGCAACGGCCACTGGGGCCGCCAACGTGGATGTACGTTTCAGCGAACCGTTGGAAGAGCTCACGGCCGAGACCGTCGGGAACTATGGGATGCTCCCTGCGATCGGGATCTCGCTCGCAACGCGCGACGGCATCGATCCGGCGCTCGTTCACCTCTCCTTGGCCGCCACGTTGACCAACGGCACCACGTACACGGTGACCGCGAACGGTGTGCAGGACCTGGCCGGGAACACGAGCACAGGAACGTCCGCGAACTTCAGCTACGTGGTACCTGTCGATGCGCAGTTCCGCGATGTGGTCATCAACGAGATCATGGCTGATCCCTCTCCGGTGATCGGCCTTCCGGAAGCGGAATTCGTAGAGTTGTACAACGCCACCGCGGATCAAGTCTTTGATCTTGCGGGCTGGACCTTCAGCGATGGTGGAAGCCCGGTAGTGCTTCCTACCTACACCTTGAACCCCGGAGAATACGTGGTGGTGATGGCCGCTGGCAGCCTTCCCCTGTTCCCCTTGATCACCAACAAGATCGGCCTCAGCAGCCTACCTGCGTTGAACAACGATGGTGACGCACTGGAACTCCGCGACAACAATGCGGTGCGGATCGATGCGGTGACCTACACGTTGAGCTGGTACCAGGATGCGATCAAGGATGACGGCGGTTGGACCCTGGAACAGATAGACCCTACCAGCCCGTGCAGCGGTGCTAGCAACTGGAGAGCGAGCAATGCGGCTGCGGGCGGCACACCAGGCACGCAGAACAGCATCTACTCGATCGTTCCGGACAACACCGCGCCATCGCTCGTTTCCGTACAGGTTCCGAATGAGAATTCCCTCGTGCTCACGTTCAATGAAGCGATGGATGCGTTCAGCATCACGGTGGGCATGTACACCATCACACCCACCATCGGGGTGGGCGATGCCATCGCAACGGGAACGAATGCGGCCACGCTCAACTTGTTGGAGCCGTTGGTCGTTGGCACGATCTACACCATTGTTGTGGAGGATGTCACCGATTGCCCGGGCAACATCATCGGCACAGCGAATACCGCCAGCTTCGCGCTTCCGGAGCCGATCGCTCCTGGAGATGTGGTGATCAACGAAGTGTTATACGACCCCTTCGGCAGTGGTGGCGACTTCGTGGAACTCTACAACCGCAGTAACAAGGTGCTCAGTCTTTCTGGTTTGAAGCTCGCTAATGTGAGCGCAGGTGTGGTAAGCACGGGTTTAGTGATCACGAATGATGCCGTGCTCCTACTACCTGGTGAGTATGCCTTGATCTGCGAGGATCAGTTCAATGTGGTGACCAACTACCCGCAGAGCAACACCGACCGTTTCGTGGTAGCGGACATGCCGAGCTACAACAATGGCGAAGGTTCTGTGGTCTTCTTGGATGCTTCGGATAGCGTACTGGACCGGTTCGACTACAACGACGACCTGCACTTCGAACTCGTGAACAGCCCCGAAGGCTACAGCTTGGAACGTGTTGATCCCGATCGCCCGACGAGCGACAACACGAACTGGCAAACGGCAGCAGATGCCGCTGGTAAGGCAACACCGGGTTTCATCAACTCACAGTTCGCAGCAACACCTTCCACCGGTGGCGAGATGTCCATTGAGCCGGGGATCTTCTCCCCCGACAACGATGGCTACCAGGACGTGCTCACCATCGCGTACAAATTCAACGAACCCGGCTATGTGGGCAACATGGTGGTGTACGACCTCGCCGGCCGCGAAGCACGCCGGTTGATGGAGAGCCTCTTGCTCGGCACCGAAGGGGCGATCTCGTGGAATGGCATGCTGGACAGCGGTAGCTTGGCACGAATGGGACCATACATCGTTGTACTGGAAGTGTTCGACCTCGCGGGCAACGTGGAAAAGTTCAAGAAGACGGTGACCTTGGCGCATCGGTTGGATTGAGGGGCGAGGAGTTGTCAGTTCGGAGTTCGGAGTTGTCAGGCACCTTCGCTCACTCCTTCATGGACCGCTACCACCCAGCAGCCTGACAACTCCGAACTGACAACTGCGAACCAAGACCGAACAACTGCGAACCCGACCACCACCTGTTGGCATTCTCCGCGTACAAAGCCGTCCAACGCTGCACAGCATTCCCCAACTTCGCACCATCATGACGGAGCAACTCACCAAGAGCCAGGAACTGATCGCCCGCCGCAAAGCCGCTGTACCCAACGGCGTGGGCATGTTCAACTATGCGACCGCCACCAAGGCGAGCGGTGCCAGCATCATCGACGAGGACGGCCGCGAACTGATCGACTTCGCCGGTGGTATCGGCGTGGTGAACGCTGGCCATTGCCCACCACCCGTGGTGAAGGCGATCCAGGAACAAGCCGCGAAATTCCTGCACGTCAGTTTCAATGTGGCGAGCTACGAACCATACGTGGCGCTGTGCGAAAAGCTGAACGCGTTGCTTCCGCATGGCGGACCAACGAAGACGTTGCTCGTAAGCACTGGTGCCGAAGCGGTGGAGAACGCCATCAAGATCGCGCGGCAGGCCACCAAGCGCCAAGGCGTGCTGTGCTTCACCGATGCCTTCCACGGCCGCACCATGATGGCGATGACGCTCACCAGCAAGGTCGGCTACAAGCCGGATTGTGGTCCGTTCGCACCTGAGGTGTACCGCACGCAATTCCCCAATTTCTACCGCTACAGCGCTGGGCGCACCGAAGCCGAGTTCGTAAAGGCCGAGTTACGTCGGTTGGAAGAACTCTCGCACAACACGGTGGCACCGGAGAACCTCGCGGCCATCATCATCGAAACGGTGCAGGGTGAAGGCGGCTTCAACGTGGTGCCGAAGGAATACTTGAAAGGCCTGCGTGCGTTCTGCGACAAACACGGCATCCTGCTGATCCTGGACGAGATCCAAAGTGGGTTCGGTCGCACGGGCGCGTGGAGCGCCTACGAGCAGCTCGGTGTGGTGCCGGACATCAGCACGTGGGCGAAGAGCCTGGGTAGCGGCATGCCTATCGCAGCGGTGATGGGCAAAGCGGAGATCATGGACAAGGCCGGTCCGAGTAGCATCGGCGGCACCTACATCGGCAATCCGGTGAGTTGCGCTGCGGCTCTGGCCACGTTGAACTACATGGAAGAGATCGACATCAACGCGAAAGGAAAGCACGTTGGTGAAATGATCCGCAAGCGCTTCGAGAAGATGAAAGCGAAGCACGCTTGCATCGGTGATGTGCGCGGCCTGGGTGCCATGATGGCGATCGAGTTCGTACACAATGGCGATCCGATGCAGCCCGATGCCGATACCTGCGCGAAGCTGATGAACGCTTGCGCGAAACGCGACCTCGTGGTGATCAACGCCGGCACGGAGAAGAACATCATCCGTGTACTGAGCCCACTGGTGATCAGCGATCAACTGCTGAACAAAGGACTGGACATCATGGAGGAAGAACTTGATAAGATCGTGGGATAGATCGCAGTTCGCAGTTGTCGGTACTGACCACTGCGAACTGAGAACGTGCAACTGACATTCCTTTCAATGAAACCTTTCTCGATCGCCGGCATCCAGATGCGCATCAGCGCTTCCACCCCGAATGTGGAGGCCATGAAGCTGAAGCTGGACATCCTCATGAACCTGTACCCTTGGGTGGACATGGTCATGTTCAGTGAGCTCTGTGCGTATGGACCACTGACCGCGAACGCGCAACCCGTGCCGGGCACGTTCGAGCAGGAGATGTGCGCCATGGCCGCCAAGCACGGCATTTGGCTATTGCCGGGCAGCATCTTCGAAAAGCGCGGCGACAAGATCTACAACACCGCCACGGTGATCGACCCCGAAGGCAGTGTGGTGACGCGGTACAGCAAGATGTTCCCGTTCTATCCGTACGAGGTTGGCGTAACGGGAGGCAACGAATTCTGCGTGTTCGATATCCCCGAAGTAGGGCGTTTCGGGGTGAGCATCTGCTACGACATGTGGATCCCAGAGACCACACGGACCCTTGCCGTGATGGGTGCGGAAGTTATCCTGCATCCAACGCTCACCGGTACCATCGATCGTGACATCGAGCTGAGCATCGCCCGCGCCAGTGCAGCCACCAATCAGTGCTATTTCTTCGACATCAACGGGCTGGATTCCGGCGGAAGCGGCAAGAGCATCGTGTGCGGACCGGAAGGGCGGATCATCTACCAAGCGGACGTGAACGAGGAGTTCATCCCGATCGAGATCAACCTGGAAAAGGTGCGTCGTAGCCGCGAGCTGGGCGTGTTGCGGCTAGGCCAGCCAATGAAGAGTTTCCGCGACCGGCCTGTGGAATTCGACGTGTACGCGCCTGGGAGGAAACACCCGGCACTGGAAAGCCTGGGTCCGTTGATCAAGCCCCAGCGCGTGCAAGAGTTGGGTGAACTACAGATCAAGGACGAACACAGGGCACATGAATTCCCCAAGAACATCGTCAGCTCCTTCCGTCCTCCTAGCGAGCACATCGAATAGGATCACGCTGCAACTCGAACGCCACAAAACGATCACATCACCATGGGAAGCTCCACTTCATTCAAGCTACACGCCAAACTGAAGGATTACGTCAGTTGGTTCGAGATCCCCGCGTACGACATCGCGCGCGCAACGCGGTTCTACAACGCCATCTATAACATGGAGATGGAGGTGGCCCATAACGGTGAATTCGACATGGCCTACTTCCCCGCTGAAAAAGGTATCGGCGGCGCGTTGATCCAAGGTCCCGGCTGCTACCCGAATGATACAGGGGTTCTGATCTACTTGAACGCCGGCGATGACATGGACAGCATCTTGGGCCGGATCGATCTGGCAGGAGGTCGCATCATCATGCCCAAGACCTTGATCAGCGATACTTCCGGATACTTCGCCCTGTTCATCGATAGCGAAGGGAACAGGTTGGCCTTGCATGAGGGGGTGAGACCTACCAGCGCAGCGCACAAAGGTGCGAGCCGTCCGGTTACGAAAGCGGCCAAGAAAGTCGCACCGAAGCGGTCCACGAAAAAGCGCTAACGGCTTCCGTCCGGTCCAATACCAGAGGCTGCAGCAACGGGAACAGGAGCCGGGAGGATCCACGGCTTTCCTGGCCAACTACTCCGCTCGCTCGGTCCGGGCGTAAGCACGTTCATCCTCGGACCACCAAGGTGTTCATTGTGCTGAGGTCACACTTGATCCGGCTGGTTCCGCTGAGCAGGGTCACCGTGGGCGCAGCATGCTGACCAACCCCGCTTTATAGATAGCTGGCTCTGCTGTCGGTCGATCGGTACCAGGCCAGTCCTGTGATAGCCCGTCGTCGACCGGAACGTTCCAACACTTGAAATGGAGCCACGGTTGGCCACACACCAACGGCACCGATAGAGGTCGATGTCCATTTCCTTGCTGGAGACGGTCGGTTGCCCAAAAGGAAGCAAACTCGCTCGAAGATCTCCTTCAGGGGGTCTTCGGGGTTTTCGTCCATCCCATTTCCATATGTATTCGGAAAAGCATGTAAGTGCTATTTTTCCCGCGTCCGATCCACTAGAACCCTCCTGGACCATGAGAACGACACTTCTACTCGCCCTTGCACTTACCTGTAGCATTGCCGTCCCGGCTCAGGACCTCTACAGTCTTTTGCGCACCCCCACCGCCCCACTGCCGGGAGTGCAGAAAGTGGCGGTGCTGGACTTTTCCGGAAAACAGGGCCGCATCTTCACGGACATGCTGACGCAGCAACTGATGGATCCGAAACGCGGTCTGGTCTACACGAATAAGAATCTTATCGGGGAACTCATCACCCGCACTCGGGAGACGTATCAACCGGATACGCGCACCAACATCTTCTCCATTGCAGAGCGCGGACAACTTGAGCGCGTGTTGGCGGAGCAACGGCTGAGCAACAGCGGGATCGTTGATGAGGCGCAGGCGGCGCAATTGGGAAAGGTACTTGGTATCGACGCGATGATCATGGGCACGACCGATCGCGAAGAAGGCTACTACAGCGAAGGTGAAATGCACACGCGATGGGTCAAAGCCAAGGTGACCATGAAGGTGATCAGCGTACATACCGGGGAAGTGCTCACCGTGCAGTCCACGGAAGTATCACGCGAGCATAGTGCCAAACGAACGGAGACCCTCGTGGGTGTGGAGTCTTTGAGCGACCCTGCATTCCGGCATGCTGCGCTCCAACTCTCCAATTCGATCACGCCCTACTACGACCAGTTCTTGTTGGAGGCCCAGAAGATCAAGGTGAAGGAATTCACCGAACGCTCCAAACGTGCCATGGACCTGATGGAAAAAGGAGACTATAGCGGTGCCTATGCGCTCTATAATAGCATTCACGTGGAGGACGCCTATTGTGCCGAGGCCGCGCACAACATGGCCACGATCCTGGCCGGTCATGGAGACTATGAGCGAGCCAAGGAGAACTGGAGCATGGCCTCGGAGATCGACAAGGACCGCTATGCGAAGTACATGACCTTCGTGAACGAACGGATCGCTGAGTTGCCCGTGTTGGCCAGTCTTGGTGTAACGCCGGGAAAAGTGTCCTTCGATGCCACCGCCATGGGAGTTCCCGCCAAACAATTGGAAACGCGTGGCACCAAGGCGGACCGTTACGACGTACGCGCACAACCCAACGCCGCCGCTGATGTGGTAAGCAAGGTGCCCGGAAAAACACCTTTCGACATATTGGAGGTCCAAGGAGAATGGATCCTGATCAAGTTGATCGGCGGAAAGCAAGGGTTCATCAGCAAGGAGGATGTGCGTTTGTGATCGTTCAGCTCTTTAGCCTGCCATCTCTGAAACAGGATACCGGCTACGGTTAAGGTGTTCGATCGGTCCTTCTCATCCCGTGGACGAGCACTCCATACATAGGAGTGCCCAGCACGAATGAAGTAGGATGTCGTACGTCCTGTTCATTGATCAATACTTGGTTGAAAGGCAGAGTCGGTGATCACCTCGACCGTCGGCCTCCTGTTCAGTGGGAATTCGAGAGCCTGACCTTTACGCGCACGTTCTCGATCGGATAAGGCTTTGGATCGATCCGCTCGGAAAGTCATCATTCCAACAGGTGTGCCATCGTGTGGAACGAAGCGGTCCACTACGTGCCTCCGAGCGGCATTGCGGCGTTCCTTGACCCTACGCTGCAGCGCCTTCCTTCAGCGGCCAATAACCGGATCCTCAGGAGTACGAACGCAGCCGCTTCACCCTTGCGCGCTAACATCAACACGGGTCCGCGCCGTCCGGAGCGGCCATATGCACGACTTGAGGGCTGGGGCCATTCCGTGTGGCGATCGCGTGATCGAACGCGATCGATGGCACAGGGATCGAGTTGCGATCAGATCTGAAATATTGCATTTCCAAGAACTATTTCCATCTTTAGTATTCCGTCGGTCAATTTCGAACTCTCCCATGAACGGTATCGCTCGCGTTTCCATCCCGATCGCATTCGTTGCCGCGGTCATCTGTTTCCTACTTCCCTTCTTCGAACTCCGTATAGACCAACCGCAGGGGGAGGCTGTGACCGGCTTCGACCTGGTGTTGGGCAACACGAACAGCACTGCGTCCAAGGCGCATGCAACGGAAGTGGCGCCGAACACGGTCAAAGAACCCGAAGCACTGGTAACGTCCGGCGATATCGCTGCACAAGCACGTCAATTGATCGCGCAGCAGAAACAACAGGCGACCACCACCCCGCCTATCCAAGAACAAAAGCGCAGTGGCTTCGACCCTTGGGCACTGGCGGCATTGATATGCGGTGTGGTCGGGATCGTCGCATTCCTCCTTATCCCAGCCGCACGAACGATCCTTTTAGTCATACCGGCAGCATGCGGTATTGTAGCACTACTTGTCTTGTTGAAGGCTACCGCCCCAGTGGTTGCGATCGGTATCGGGGCGTGGGGGTCGCTCATCGCTTTCGGAATTGCGCTGGTAACGACAGTGGTTCGCGTCGTTGGCATTCGCGCGGGAACGGGTCCACGAACAGCCTCGCTCCCTGATGGGAGAGCGCCCTTCGGCAAGTCCGCATCTGCGCTACCGGAAGAGCACGTGCGACCCGCGCCCTCAGCCAACATGAGCCGTCCGCAGGCTGTTCTTGCAGCGGAACCGCGAATACCGGTATCACCTCAACTGGAGTCTCTTCCGGAAGAACACCGTGTACGCGCTGCGGAAGAGCGCACCAGCCCACCTGCGATCACAAGCACGGTAGAGCCGCTCGTGCCCACCATTCCGATACCAGCTGCTCCACCCAGCGGTCCTGTCCTGAACGCACCTGTACTTGCTGCTCAAGATCCAGAATCCCACCAGCAGGTAGCCGCACCTG
>ERZ795056.4829-NODE-4829-length-13783-cov-4.625510_pt1 | contig 13783 bp, 14 predicted proteins | sample MGYA00375140_ERZ795056 | MGnify/ENA primary metagenome ERZ795056 (study PRJEB30185, sample SAMN05720227) | activated sludge metagenome | isolation source: Anaerobic digester | place: USA | collected 2015-03-09 ...
ATAACGGGCTTGAGTTCACTGAACATAAATATATAGCCAAAATGCTTGATACTAAAATATTTTTCGCTCATCCCTACTGCTCTTGGGAAAAAGTAACCATTGAAAATACAAACAAATTAATAAGACAGTATATTCCTAAGAAATTAAATTTTACTGATCCTAAATCAGCTTTCTTTAAAAATATTCGTAATTTCGCACTTGCTACTTGAATCTATATAATTTGTATTTTTCTGTATTTGCAGTATTTTTTAATCTTACTTCAAAAAATGAAACGAATTGTTGTACCTTTATTCATAATGACTATTTTCTTAGGATACTCCCAAATTCCTGATAAACGCGTAATTATTTCCAATGTTTCGCATGATAATATTTTTGCGGATATTGAGTTAAAAACTCTTGATCCTGAATCAGCATATGCGAACCTTCCAGATGGTGAAATTGATTGCATAAAGGGTAATACATGGATATTTAACATAGAAAAACCCAAGTATGTACGTTTTTCTGCTAATTCGGATGGCAATTGGATAGATCAATTCGCTGTTATTTTTCCTGGTGACTCCGTATCATACAAAATAGAGCTTGTTGGAGAAACAGATTTTTCGCACAGTACGAAAAATTTTAAGAAAGAATATCGTATGCTATTTTCGGGTAAAGATGCGGCAAACTATAATTATAGTTATGATATAAGAACTTTATATTCGGATACTAATTCTTATAAAAGACCATGGTTCCAAGGTGGTATGGACTTGATGAAATACCGAGAAGGAATCTTAGCCGCCTATGAATCGGAAAAAAAGTTTTTATCCAATTATAACGCAGAACACCATCTGTCTGATGCATTTTATCGCTATCAGCTTGACAGAATGAAAAATATATGTATTGTTTCCCTGTATTCTCCATTTTGTTCTAATTATAATTTACATATTCCTGAATCCTATTTTGGTAATATGGAAATTGTAGAGGATGGTACTGATGCTTATTACAAAGCACTGCAAACGAAATATATTGATTCACAACCACCTGATTTTGACAGAACATATCAATATATTATCCAAAATGCCCCTAAAAAGTTGCACGAATATTTAATTACCTCCTTAGTAGAATGCTATGCGTGGAGAAAAATTGGTGTGCCCTCGTTGGAAAAGATTAAAAGCGAGATTCAAAATCCGGTCTATCTTGCACGTATTGAAGAAAATGAAAAAAAGTTAAAAGAATATTTCAGAATTCCTCTTGATGATTATCCTCAAGAAGGAAAGCCTTTTTCTGATTATTTACTCGAAAATACTTATTTTCGTTCGTATGACAATGCAAAAAAAATAACACTAAAGGAGTTGCTAAATACATATCAAAATAAGGCTATTTATATAGATATTTGGGCAAGTTGGTGCATGCCATGCCGTAAAGATATTAGAGAATCGGTTGCAAGTAAAGAATATTTCAAAGAAAAAAAAGATCAAATAGTGAAGATTTATACCTCAATTGACAGCTCGGTTGAAGATTGGCTGAGTGCATCTGAACAAGAAGGAGTAATACAAAATCAATACTTGTGTGAGGGTGGTTATGACGCACTTCTTTATCAGGTTTTAAAGAGATCTGGAAATGGCATTCCAAGGTATATTCTACTAAATAAAGAACACAATATAGAGTTGTTAAATGCTCCACGACCAGTTCAATTTGAAGGTCTCTCGGGTGGATTTGAAGATTTGAAAAAAAACATTGACCGAATGTTAGAAAGTTCAAAATGATAATTTGAAGATACAAAATAAAAATAAGATGAATTTTGTACAAACTTTATATATGTCGCCCGATAACAATCTTTTTCATGATTCTTTTGGTTGGGTAGCACTTGAATATCATTTAATGAGTTGGGCATTGAGTTGTTTGCTGCTAAAACGGTCATATACAAATGTGAAACTATACGCTAATGCAGAGGTCGCCAAATGTTTAACAGATTATTTAAAATTACCATATGACGAAGTACATATTTTATCTGACAAATTTAAATTACCTCATCCCTCTTTGTGGGCTTTGCCAAAATTGTGGACATACAGTCTACAAGAGGAGCCTTTTTTACATGTAGACGCACTTCTATTTTGAAAGTGCGAAGTTGTGAAAATTTAAAAATTCTAAGAAAAGTAAAAAGAAAAATTATGCACTTGTTTACATATTAGAATGACTTTGTCAAAATGAACTTGCAATTGGTATAAGCATAAAAATAATTGCTTAAATATAAGGTTTAAATCTAACTTACATTATCTTTGCAAGAGAACAATTAATACTGTTTGCTATGAAAAGATTATTGTCAGTCGTATCATTTTTTTTAATATTTTTAGTAGTTTCTGCTCAAGTTAAAACAATAGAGTATGCTCAAAGAGATACTTGTAAACTGTATATGGATGTATACAACCCTAAAGGACAATCTGATGGAATGTGCGTGATATACGCGTTTGGAGGAGCTTTTAAAATGGGCGATAAAACAGATAAGGTAACGGTATCGTACATGGAAAAATTGTCGCAAAATGGAATAACGGCAATAGCAATCAATTATCGTTTAGGAATGAAGGGAGATGCTTACGAATTAAAAGGAATGAAATTATTGAACCGATATGCAGATGCTATACGCATGGCAACAGAAGATATGCTGACAGCATCCAGATATGTTAATGATCATGCATTAGAGTTGGGAGTAGATCCTAATAAAATAGTTTTGTCAGGATCTAGTGCCGGTGCTATGACAGCATTACAATGCGATTTTGAATTATCAAATAATACTCAATTAGGACAAATAATGCCTGATGGTTTTCGTTTGGCAGGAGTTGTTACCTTTGCCGGTGCAGTAAGTGTCTTAAATGGTAAAATTGAATATAAAAAAGCTCCTGCTCCGACTTTGTTTTTCCATGGAACGGAAGATGCTCTTGTTCCATATAATAAAATAAGCATGTTTGGAAAAGGAATGTACGGATCGGCAGCACTAGCAAAGATTTTCAAAAAGCATGAATATCCGTTCGGTATAATAAGATATGAACATTTCGGTCATGAAATAGCATCTATTCCTATACACGAAAATATTTCTGAAATACTACGTTTTTTAGATACTTATGTACGTGATAGAAAAGCAGCAAATTTCGATTTGACTATACACGAAACTGCAGTAACAAAACCTATGCTTAATTTTTCAATTCGCTCAATTAATAAAATGCAAGAAATTAAAATTTCTAAAGAAGCGCAAAGTCGAATGAGTGGAGGTGAATCAAGATAATAAACATTTAATTCATGAAAAAAACACCTAAATATAAAATAGGATTAGCTCTTAGTGGAGGTGGTGTTAAGGGATTTGCTCATGCCGGTGCATTTAAAGCATTGGAAGAGTATGGAATAAAACCTCAAATAATTTCAGGAACAAGTGCAGGATCTGTTGCCGGGGTTTTGTATTCTTCAGGATATAAGCCTCAAGAAATTTACAAAATGTTTTTTAGTAAGGGGGTTAATAATTTTGTAGCACTAACATTGCCTGTATCGGGTTTTTTTAATCCATCAAAGTTTGTTCAGTTTCTTCGAAAGCAAATTAAATACGAAAATTTGGAAGACCTACCCATACCTGTAAGAGTTGTGGCTACCGATTTGGATCATGGTAAAAGTGTTGTATTTACTAAAGGGCGTCTTGCAGAAAGAGTCATGGCATCATCAACCATACCTATTGTTTTTGTGCCTACAGAAATAGATGGTGTACACTATGTTGATGGTGGAATATTTTGCAATTTTCCGGTAAGTGCAATACGAGAAGATTGCGAAAAAGTTATAGGAGTAAATGTAAGTCCATTAGTGCCGACAGAATATAAACAGACATTGGTAGGAATTGCAGAGCGCTCGTACAATTTTATGTTTAGAGCAAATACTATTGAGGAGTGTAAAAAATGTGATATTATCATAGAAGTTGCAGATGCTTTAAAATACAGTAATTTAGATTTAAGCAAAGTAGAGGATATTTATCGTTTGGGTTACGAGTCAATGGTGCAGGAATTGGAAAAAAATAAAGATATTCTGGATGATTTTCGATAAACTAATTTCTATATGATTAGAAGAATATTTATAACACTATTTTTTGTGTGCATCTTTTCAAGTGCATACGCAACGATAATTAACGGAATCGTTAAAGACAAACAATCTGTACCGGTTTCATTTGCCAGTGTTTACCTTAATAATAATCCAACTGTAGGTACAATAACAGATTCTGAGGGACATTTTTCTCTCGAAATAGAGAACTTTAAGTCTGATGTTTTGATTATTTCGTTTATTGGTTATGAAACTATAAGATATCCTTTGTCTGATTTGAAGGGCAATACAAATTTGTCTTTTACCTTAAAGGAGCAGCCTATATTGTTGCAAGAAACATTAGTTTCAGCAAAAAATCCTTCAAAAAAAATGACAAAAAGGGATAAGAGGAATATACTTAAGGCCGTAAGAAAACGAATGGATATAGATTTTCCTAATCAATCATGCGGGTACAAAATAGTTTCTGATTATATTATCTACAATCAAGATGATGTTGTTGCTTTTGAAGAGTTGGTTGGTACTTTGGTTGAAATTCCTTCTTTGAAACGTAAAAACGGACGTGATTCGATACAATTGAAAGGTGACTTATGTAAGCGATATCGAAATCAACAGATGGAAAGTAAATTTAATAATTTAAGTGCTAATGGACTAAACGATAAATATAAACAAGTAGCAGGAAGGGTTGATTCTGTTGTGATGATTCATAGCACGATGTGGGGTAGTGAAATTCAATGGTTGTTTGATGAATTTATTGGAAATACCTCAAAATGGACTTTTACAGACAAAGGAGACTATACTGTGCTTAATTATTTCGATAGGCGAAATTATTTAGGGATATTGATTATTGAACTTAATTTAAACTATGTGATTGATTCATATTCGTATAGTGTGCAAAAAATATCACAAGACATGACTATTAAGGCAAATATTCCATTTGGATATAAATTGTCTAAAGAACAATTAGCTTTATTTAATGTGTTTAATATAGGCGAAAATCAAATAGAAAAATTTAGATTAAAAACAGTTGATACTCACATCAAACGAAATATTATATATAAAAATACTGATACACGTGTGGTTGTGTCGGAAAAGAATGTCGAACTAAAATCAAAAATGGCGGATAAAAACGGCAAAGGAATGAATGTTCACAGTACAGCCGCAATAAAAGTATTGTCAACCGACAATTCATCGCGAATATATACTGCTTCAGAATTGAAACGCCCGGTTCCGATTAAAAACATGAGTTTGTCTGACTTAAAATGATGGTTTGTAAATATTATTTAGATTATGAAATACAATTTTGATGAGTTAATTGATAGACATAATACAAATGCTTATAAATTAGAATTGTGTAAAAAAGTGTTTGGTTCAACTGACCTTCTGCCTTTATGGGTAGCAGATATGGATTTCAGAACACCTGATTTTATTTTAGATGCTATAAAAAAACGTTGTGAGCATCCTATTTTAGGATACACGGTGCAAAGTGATGTTTTCTATGATGATTTACAAAAATGGTTGTTGAATCAACATAATTGGAAAGTTGAAAAACAACATATGGGATTCTTGGGTGGAATAGTTCCCGGAATAGCATACGCAGTAAATGCTTTGACAAATCCTGATGAAGAGATATTAGTTCAAACTCCTGTATATCCCCCCTTCTTTACAACTCCTATGCACAATGGTAGGAAAATTTTGTTCAATCAATTGATAGAGAAAGATGGGCTTTATGAAATGGATTTTGAAGGCTTGGAATCACTGATAACCGACAAGACAAAACTTATGATATTATGCAATCCGCATAACCCTGGTGGAAGAGTTTGGGATAAAGAAACTTTACTAAAAATTGCTCGGATATGTCATAAGCATGGAATTATTGTAGTGTCTGATGAGATTCATTCGGATATGTGTTTGAAGGGATACAATCATATTCCTTTTGCGTCAGTTTCTGATGAAGCATCATCATGCTCTATAACATTTGTAGCTCCTACTAAAACATTTAATATGCCCGGATTGGCAAGTTCTGCATATATCATATCTAATTCTGATTTGAGAGCTCGTTTTTTTGACTTCCTATATAAAATGGAGCAAACTGTTACATTAAATCCGATAACCATGGCGGCTACTCATGCTGCTTATTCGTTGGGTGAAGAATGGAGAAGGCAGATGTTAGATTATGTAGAGGCTAATTTAGATTATGTAATATCCGAAATGGCTGTTAAGATGCCTTTAATTAAACCGATGAGACCGCAAGCATCATTCTTATTGTGGTTAGATTTTTCTGCCTATGGCTTGTCTTCTAATGAATTACAACTTAAAATTGTTAATGAAGCTAAGCTTGCTCTTAATAAAGGGACTTCATTCGGCTTAGGAGGTGAGCAATATTTTCGTATGAATGTAGCTACTCCACGTTCTGTTTTGGAAGAGGCTATAAAGCGTTTGGAGAAAGTTTTCGCTTAATTTTTTATATAGGTGTAAATGCAAAAAAGTCAGTAAAATTATATTTACTGACTTTTAATTTTTGCGGTGTGGATGGGGCTCGAACCCACGACCTCCGCCGTGACAGGGCGGCATTCTAACCAGCTGAACTACCACACCAAACAGCTTGATTTCTCAAATGCGATGCAAAGATAAGACAAATAATTTATATACAAAATACTAGATGCTGTTTTTTTTGAATTTTATATCAAAAAAAATCAGCCAACTACAATAAAGAACTCGTCTGTATTTTCGTAATGGAATAGAAGATCTTGATTAATATCATCTTTACGAATTAAAACTTTTACATTACCATTCTCGGCATCATGAACATAAAGGTCTTCTCTAAAGTCAATTCCATGTAATCCGGCTTTTTTATACATTGCTTCCTTGGCACACCAACATAAAAGGCTATAATCACATTCTGTTAATTGATTTGTGCTACGTGCTGTTTCAATCTCGCATTTGTTCATAAAACGTTCTTGTATGCGCAGTACCCGTTCGCCTTTGTATTCAATGTCTATTCCTATAGGATTATCATCATGTATGGCTGCAGCAATATATTTTTTAGTATGACTTATGCTGATTTCGCATTGTTTGTTTTTTACAAAAGGCTTTCCTGATGTTAGATGATCAATTATCACATCCTCCTTGCACAGAATTTCTATTAGTTTTTTTCCTAATTGTTTTTCTTGATCTCTGGCACTCAATTCTGACTCTTCCATTTTCCATACGAGGAAATGGATATCATTGATATATTCGTCTTTTATCAACATTTAATTACTGCCATTTTGTGGTTTCCATGATGCGAATTACATCATCTTTTATGTAGTTAATAACAGGTGCCAATGAATCTTTATTTGGTCTGTTATTAAAATACAAGGCTCCTCTTAGAAAATTCTTTGTACTATCTGTTAAAACAAATTGTACCGAAGATGCAGTATTTCCTCTTATCTCGTATAAAATGCCATAAACATCATTATTAGTATTCTCAAAAGCTTGCTCCGTTATTGCATCAGCCTTTATTGAGTGTTTGTATACGAAAGTTCGTGAATCCTCGCTTATTTCATAAAAATTATTTTTGATAGGAGTGTAGCTGCAATAAATACGAGCATTGTATTGCGGATAAACTATGTCGAACCATTCATTATTATTGCGAGTTACTATGCGAGCAATATTTGATGGATATTCAAAAATGTATGGTTTAGTAGTATCCGATTTTGTGTATTGTTTTTCGTTTAGTTTTATTCGAAAATAAGCTCTTGGCAGTGGGGTATATTGCTGGCATGAACTAAACATCAATAAAGAAAATATGGCTATGATTATATATTTATTCTTCTTCATATTCTTGCTCATCTTCAGGTTCAGTTTTGGGCAGTATGCTTAATTTGATGCTTTTAATACGACGCTTGTCGGCAGATACGATTTTAAAGTGATAATTTTTGTATGTAATTTCTGTTTCTTGAACCGGAATTTCACCCTTTAACTCCAAGATTAGACCGGCTAATGTTTCGGCTTCCCCAATAATCTTTTCAAAATCTTGTTTATTAATGCCCTCTATTTTAAAGAAATCATTTAATAATATTTTTGCTTCAAATAAGTAATTATTTTCGTTGAGTCTGGCATATAATTGTTCATTGTCATCGTATTCATCATCAATTTCGCCGACTATTTCTTCCAATATATCTTCCATTGTAATTATACCGGCTGTACCTCCAAACTCATCAACCACAATGGCAATATGAGTTTTGTTTTTCTGGAAATCTTCCAAAAGTACATTAATGTGTTTTGTCTGTGGTACAAAATATGCTTTTCTTATCAATTTTTGCCATGCATAATTAGGCTCGTTTATATGCGAAAGTAAATCTTTAATATACAATATGCCACGTATATCATCAATATTTTCATGGAATACAGGCATCCTGGAATATTCATTAGTGTTGATTAAATCAATTATTTCCTGAAATGTGGCTGTATCATCTATTGCAATAACATCAACTCTTGCCGTCATTGCTGAGGCTGCACTTATGTCTCCAAATTTGATGATACCCTCTAAAATTTCCTTGTCCTCACTAATTTCATCAGAGGTAATTTCGAAAGCCTGTGACAAATCGTTAATTGTAATAGCTTGTTTACTATGCTTTTCAAAACGTTTTACTCTTTTTGCAGGCTTTACCATTAACCATGTTATAGGGTATAATAATTTTTCGATTATGTGTAAGGGTTTAGCCGCGAAACGAACAAATTTTAGAGAATAATTTGCTGCGTATATTTTAGGCATATTCTCTCCAAACAGTAGTAAAATAAATGTGATTAGAACTGTTTCAACCAAGAATGCCAATATTGGTCTACTCGAAAAATCAAACAAGTTTAGCATCAATTTTGATATTAGAATAATGATGCCAACATTTACCAAGTTATTGGTAATTAAGATTGAAGACAGTAATCTATCCGGCGATTCTCTTAATTTGAGAACTAATTGATCGGTAGGCGTATTTCTATTTTCTAAAGCCTCTATGTCTTTGGGCCTTAGTGAGAAATAAGCCATTTCTGATGCTGATGCAAATGCAGAGCACAGCATCAGTAAAATAATCACACAAGCAAGGACTATATTTACTATCATATTTGAATATTCAGTTACAACTGCAAAAATACAATATTAAATTGATAGTAAAAAAGAACAATGCAAGCTCTTGAAAATTTATCGATGCTAGTGCATCATGCAGAGTCTATTACTTTGCGTCATACTGTCGGTTGCATTTATCCTCTTGAATTCAGTATTTACGATGCAAAGTGGAATCTGAATCACGAATATTAGAATATTTGCAATAGGCTTTAAAATTTTTCGTAACTTTGCAGTCCGACAGTTCGTTTAGACCATCCTGTCGTTAAAAAAAACCAGGCTTGTAACGTGAATGTTTGTTTCGCAACTTACAAGGTGGTGAAACAAACATTTTTATTTGTAGTAGTATGTTTATTATTAAGAACGAAATTCAATTTGACACAGCTCATTTTTTGAGCGGATACGAAGGTAAATGTGCCAATATTCATGGACATCGTTATAGATTGATTGTATCTATACGCTGCGAAACATTACACAAGGAGGGTCATTTAAGAGGTATGGTTGATGATTTTGGTTCTATTAAAAGTATATTGAAAGAGGTTGAACTATTTTTTGACCATAAAATGTTAGTTGAAGATAACGAAGACGGACGTAAAGTAAAAGAATCTTTGTGTGCATTGCCAAATAATTTCGCTGTGTTGTGTTTGCCATTCAGACCGACATGCGAAGAAATGGCGCGCTATATTTACAGAATGTTGCATCAAAAAGGTTTGGCTGTTAGTGAGGTTGAATTATTTGAAACCCCAACAAATAGTTGTATATATTTTGAGTGATGATGGAATTTAATGTTATAGAAAAATTTGTATCAATAGACGGTGAGGGCCCTACAGCAGGATCTTTGTCGGTATTCATACGTTTTGCCAATTGTAATTTGAGATGCGTTTGGTGTGATACTTCTTATGCTTGGGAGTGTGAGCCTCAAACAGAAAAACTCACCGCTGTAGAAATAGTCAAATATGTTAAACAAACAGGAGTTAAACATGTAACTTTGACCGGTGGAGAACCTTTGATACAAGAAGGTTTGATAAGTCTTTTGGCTATGCTTTCTGATTACGAGATTCATATTGAAACAAATGGCTCATTAGATATTCATAAATTTAGATTAGGTGATAATGTGCATTTTGTTGTCGATTATAAGTTGCCTGACAGTGGCATGGAAGATAAAATGTATTTGTATAATTTAACTGCTGTTAAATCTACAGATGCTTACAAGTTTGTAATCGCTTCAAAGAAAGATTTGGTAAAAGCAATAGAAATAGTTAGAGCATATCGTTTAGATGAAATTACTCAAGTGTATTTTAGCGCTGTTTTTGGTAAAATGGACCCTTCTGATATAGTTGAAGTGATGAAAGAAGAACACTTAAATAGAATTAAGTTGCAATTACAAATGCATAAATTTATATGGAACAAAAATAAAAGGGGAGTATAAAAAATGGATAAAGAAAAGATTGCATATCACATTCGAGAAATCCTTGTAACTATAGGTGAAGATCCGGAACGTGAAGGATTACGCGAAACACCCGAAAGAGTAGCTCGCATGTACGAAGAAATGTTTAGGGGAATTGCATACACTAATGCCGAAATTGCAGAAAAATATGCTAAAACCTTTGATGAGGAAGATATGTGTACTGCAAAACAAGGTAATTTTGTATTAGTGTCAGACATTCCTATTTTTAGTTTTTGTGAGCATCATATGGCTTTAATGTACAACATGAAAGTTTCCGTTATATATCGTCCTGTGGATAAGATAATAGGCTTAAGTAAGATTGCGCGTATTGCTGAGATGGTATCGCATCGCTTGCAACTGCAAGAACGAATAGGAACAGATATTGCAGAAATTATGACACTATCAACAGGAAGCAATGATGTGGGTGTGTTGATTGAAGGTGAACATAGTTGTATGACTGCAAGGGGTATAAAAAAGCCCGGAGCAAAAACTATAACCACAGCATTTAAAGGTGCTTTTGAGACGAACGACTCACTTCGTAGAGAAGCGCTTATGCTATTAGGCAAATTAGAATAAAAAAATCGGGAAATAAATTTTCCCGATTTTTTTTATCGCTTAAGTATAAAGTGTCCGGAATACTGTTTGCTTAGCTGTTCAATAGTTATTAGATACCAATAATCTGTCGTAGGTACACCATGTCCTTCGTATGTTCCATCCCAACCCGGATCGGATCCATTGTATTTAGCAAGCTGTTTATTGAATCTGTCGAAAATTTGAATTATAGCGTTAGGGTAAAATTCAATACCCTTAACTAACCATCTGTCGTTCAGATTGTCTCCATTTGGTGAGAAAAATACCATAGGTTCAATTTCATGCGAAACTAATTCAAAATCTCCTATTGTAGAACACCCATTTGCATCAACTATACGTACATTATGTATACCTAATGTCAAATCATCTATTGTCTGACTTGTATAATGTTTATCATCAACTATGTAGTCAAATGGAGCTGTACCATTAATAATTTGGATATCAGCTTGTGTTGATGTAGTCTCAATATTGTCAATTATAGGATTAGATACAGGTTGTACATTAAACGTTTCGTACAAAGTGTAGCCATAATTAGTATCTATAAAAGTTACGCAGGTGTAAATGGTTTCGCTTTGTGGACTTACTGTAATACTGCTTTCGGTTGAGCCGTCAGACCAGTTGTAACTATCTGCCATTGCAGGATACAAAGACGATAATACAACATCATTCCCTTCGCAAAATATCGTATCGTGAGTTAATGACTCTGTTTCAGAACAATCTTCTAATGTAATATTAAATGTTACCAGTTCGCGCGAATTATAATTATCGTTATGTACTACCTGGCAGGTGTAAGTATTATTTATTTCAGTTGGGCAAACAATAAGAGTAGAATCATTATTTGTCGGATCTGTGTTCCATATAAAAGTAATGTCCGAAGGATCATCATAGTCTCTTATTATTGACAATTTAATGCAATCTGTCATGCAGAATGTGCTTGATTTTTCTGAATGGCAATCTTCTGTAGATATATTAAAAACTTCTCTTGTTATTTGTGAGTTGTCGATAATTGTACATGTGTGAGATGAGCTTGGCTCATTTATTGGTACTTGAATTGACTCTGTTGTTTCGCCGGTATCCCACAAAAAAGTACCAGTGACAGTGTTTGCCGTAATAGTAATTGGCAAAGTGTCATTTTGACACACATTAATAGTATGTGTTATAACCGTTTCTACATTGCAATCTATAGCCTTGACTGATGCAGATGCGTTAACCGCAGAGCAAGTTCCATTAGTTACGAAAATATCATATAAATTGCTTTGACCAATTACACTAGGAGCTTTTGCTGTGATGCTAGTTGTATGATCAGTCATTGCAGTTGAATTTTCAAGCCAAGATATATTTGTATATGTTCCTACAATTGAAGCTGACAGTGTAACATTATCGTTTGGACAAACATTTTGGTCATTAATACTGACAGTCGGTTTTTTATCAACATTTACCCTGAAAAATTCATCTGTTATGTCATCTTGAGTATTTATTGTTGTCCCAAAATATATATCGTCAATTGCAAAATCGTTACCTGCAGGCTCCGTAGTGAAATTTACAATGTATATATGACACCAACTCATATCTGTTGATGGTGTATATGTAGCTTTATACTCCTGCCATTGTCCTAATGTTGTTGGAACTGTGAATTGTAGTAAGTCACTGGTTCCATCTTGATTTTCTATAACAAATTTAAGTTTTGCAAGGCTTGATGCTCCATGAATCAAATATTCTGAGTCTATATTTGCAGCAAAACAGCTAAACTGGTATTCAACTCCACTTTTTAGTTTTAAATTACGAGCTTGCCATACGCGTGCGTCAGAGCTGTTGCCTCCATCACACACAAATAAATAGTTTCCGGAATGTGGTGCCAAATTTGAAAAATATGAAGGTTTTACATTGTTTGCATTTTGCGATGTAGTACATGCACCTATGTTGATATTAACGCCACCTTGGTCAAAATTCAAGTATTGGTAATTAATCCAGTCGCCTAATTTATTTTGTGCCGATGTGATAGGAGAGCTAGGGAGAAATTCGAATCCACCGGCTGTAATTAAATTACCTGTCTGCGAACTAGAACCGTTCTTTGTAATCGTACACTTGTAGTCGGTGTTATTAGCAGGTTGTACAGTAATGCTTTTTGTGGTTTCTCCATTTGGTGTCCATAAGTATGAATCTCCTAAAGTTGTTGCTGTAAGAGTAACTGAAGAACCTTCGCATATTGCTTGTGAGGGGTGTGTAATAGGTGTACCGGCGTGTATGTATATGGTTGAGCAGCAGAAACTGCACAAACATAAAAACCAAGTTTTTTTCATATGTTTCGATATTAGGTTCGCAAATATAATCATTATTTTAAAATAGCAAAAACTTTATGTAGTATCAGATTAGTGCATAAAGCCTTTTATGTCAGAAATAAAAGCTAAAAATATGCTTGCTATAGTTATTACTAATATTTTTATTTCTTCTTTACTGGAACTAAAAAAACATCTTGGTTAATTTCGCTGTTATAAATAGTTTTACCCAATTCGTAAATGGTGTAATTACCATTAGGTTCCTCCATATTCATGATTTTCAAAAGCTTGAGCTTGTATGATATGGTGTTAATATAA
>ERZ795056.4836-NODE-4836-length-13768-cov-15.019106_pt1 | contig 13768 bp, 10 predicted proteins | sample MGYA00375140_ERZ795056 | MGnify/ENA primary metagenome ERZ795056 (study PRJEB30185, sample SAMN05720227) | activated sludge metagenome | isolation source: Anaerobic digester | place: USA | collected 2015-03-09 ...
AAGAAAACATCGACAGCGATATCCTCGTCTCCGAAACCAAGGAGCAGATCATCCAAATGAGCAATGGCTGCATCTGCTGCACCATCCGCGAAGACCTGCGGGGTGCACTGCGTGACCTGGCCGAGAAAAAACGCAAGGGCGAACTGGATTTTGACCGCGTTGTGATCGAAACCACCGGCCTGGCTGACCCCGGCCCGGTGGCGCAAACCTTCTTCATGGACGACGAGATTGCCGAAAGTTACCTGCTGGACTCGATCCTGACGCTGGTGGACGCCAAACACGCTGCCACCCAGCTCAATGACCGGCAGGAAGCCCGCCGCCAGGTGGGGTTTGCCGACCAGATATTCATCAGCAAGACCGATTTGGTGGCCCAAGACGAGACGGACGCGCTGATGCACCGCCTCAAACACATGAACCCGCGTGCGCCGCAAAAAGCCGTGCATTTTGGTGAAGTGGAACTTTCGGAGGTGTTTGACCTGCGTGGCTTCAACCTGAACGCCAAGTTGGATATCGACCCGGATTTCCTGAAGGACGACGATCACGACCACGGTCATGACCATTCACATGAAGGCCATGATCACGAGCATGGTGAGCATTGCGACCACCCCTCACACGCGCACGACCACGCCGGGCACGGTCACCACCATCATCACGATGACGACGTGAAAAGCTTCGTTTTCAAGTCCGAAAAGCCCTTCGACGCCGCCAAGCTTGAAGACTTTCTGGGCGCAATCGTCAACATCTATGGCCCGCGCATGTTGCGCTACAAGGGCGTTTTGAACATGAAGGGCACCGACCGCAAGGTGATCTTTCAGGGCGTACACCAATTGATGGGCAGCGATCTGGGCCCGGCCTGGGCTGCGGATGAGCAGCGGGTCAGCAAAATGGTATTCATTGGCATCGATCTGCCCAAAGACATCTTTTTGCAGGGCATGGAGCAGTGCCTGGTCTGAAACCGATGTTTGTCTCGCTTTTGCAACTAATGGGGTTCCCGGCGGGGAAGGTTGTACACTCGCGCGCCAGCGAAAACTCTGGTGGTCAATCTGAGAGGGTCGGCCAACGAGGTATAACAGTGGGTGAAAGTCGCCGGGCCGAAAAAGCCCGACCTCAGCCCGTCAGCGAAGTGCATGCGCAGGCCAGTACTGCGAGGAGACAAGTTGTGAAAGCTAAAACTGGAAAGGCCAAAGTGCCTTCCAAAGCCCCGGCCAAAGTTCAAAAAGTGGTGGCCAGCGCCAAGGCAGTCAAAAAGCCTGTTGCCAAGACTGCCACCAAACCCGTTGCCAAACCGGTCAGTAAACCTGCCGGCAAAGCCGTCCCGAAACCGACCGGCAAGTCCAAACCAGTGGCCAAGCCAGTAGCTAAACCTGTTACAAAGAAGCCAATCAAGGCGCCCGCGAAACCCGCTGCCAAAGCCAAACCTCTAAAACCGGTGTCCAAGCCGGTTGCCAAAACCGTGAAAGTGGCATCAGCCAAACCCGTGAAAATGACCAAAACGACAGTCGCTGCGAAGCCGACCCTGCAAAAAGAACCGAAAGGGAATGTGAAGGAATCCACCGTGAAAGTTAAACCAGTCGCAGCTGCCGTAGCTGCGCCTGCACCCAAGGTGGCTCCTGCCCCCGTGCCCGTTGCCAGCCCGGTTGTGCCTCCGAAGGCGGGGCGCCCGTCGTCGCGCCTCGCGTCGTTAACCGTTCCCTCCATGGCGCAATCAGTGGCTTCCACCGCTGCCAAGGCCAGTTACACCCAGACCGTGTCGTCTCCGCTGATCATTCCGCCGCTGCCCTCCGCCGTCAAGAAAGACCCTAAGCTGGCCAACAACTGGAAAACCAAGCCTGCGAACCAGTTGACCGATGCTGAGCTCATGGCCATGCCGGACTCGGAGTACATGAATGACGTGCAAATGGCGGCGTTCAGGCAAAAACTGGTTGTGCTAAAGCAGGACATTCTGAGCAGCGCCGGTGAAACCACCGAGCATCTGCGCGAAGACACCGTGGTGGTGCCCGATCCAGCTGATCGTGCGACGATCGAGGAAGAGCACGCTCTCGAACTGCGTACCCGTGATCGCGAACGCAAGCTGCTGAAGAAGATCGAGCAGTCGATTGGTCGTATTGATGCCGGCGATTACGGTTATTGCGACGAAACGGGAGAACCCATTGGTGTGGGCCGTCTGCTGGCCCGTCCGACAGCAACTTTGTCACTGGAAGCGCAACAACGCCGCGAACTCAAGCAGAAGATGTTTGGGGATTGAGGTAATCTACGGTTTTGTTGACACTCTCCCAATCTCCAATTCATGGCCACAAAAGACAATAGCCCTGGTTTGCTGTCCAAAGTGGCCATGTTCGTCCGTAATCCGACGACCAACTGGTCTGACCTGGATCAGATGGAGACGTCGACCGACAGCGCTTTCAGCAAGCAGGCTCTGAAGGAGATGATTGAGCGCAAGCGACAAAACGATTTTGTCCGCAAACGTGAGTTCGATCAGTTACGCAAGTTGCGCAAGCGTGGTGCGGCTGATCTGGCCGCTGAAGTGGGTCGACCATCTTTCTTTCACAGCAGCCTGTCGTCAACGACCGATGACCGTGCCAGTACGCTTAAGAAGATTGACGAGATCGAAGCCCACATGTCCAAGCAGTGGTGGAAAGGCAAGCAGGAAGACGATACGCCGGTACCCCGCGGCGCGGTGCCGGTCGCGCCCGGTGCCAAACGCACGCCGGCAGACTCGGAAAGTGCCCCTGAGACCATCGCACCTGATCCCGGAGCCAGCGATAAATATGCGGCAACGGAAGCGGCCAGCCTGGACGCTCGGCCTCACGTGCGCAGCGCGCGTGAGTTTTCTGATACCCAGCCCGGTGCCGGGCTCTCTGGTTCCGGCGTTTCTTCGCAAGATGCGCGCTCGTCGCTGCAGTCGCGCACCTCTTCTGATTCTCGCCAGGGGGGCATAAGTGCGATCAGGCCACCGAACAGTGAAATCGGTGGCGCAGGTTTTTCAACCTCCAAGCTGTATGCGGGTGAATCAGATGACGCAGGCACTGACCCGGAACTCGAAGAGGCGGCCATCCGCTTTGCCAATGGCGATGATGCGGGTGCCGAATCCGGTTTGTTAAGCGCGCTACGTGGCGACACTGTGAGCCGGGATTCGGCCGATCTGTGGACAGGCGCACTTTTTGATCTCTATCGTGCCACGGGCCAGCACGCCAAGTTCGATGGTGTTGCCGTCGAATTTGCGGAGCGCTTTGGCCGCTCCGCGCCTGCCTGGTTTTCGATACCAGACCAGGTAGGTCGCTCGCCCCGAGTGCTTGAAGCAACTGATCCTGAGCCAGCTGCTGATACGGTGAGTTGGACGTCCCCAGCGACATTGACCGTGGCTTCAGTTGATGCGCTGCGGCTGGCGCTGGCCAACGAGGCGTCGCCGTGGCATCTGGACTGGACGACGCTCGTGTCGATGCAGGTTGATGCAATGGCGCCGTTGGGGCGGCTATTTGCTTCATGGTGTACGCAACCGGTGGAACTGCGCTTTTCGGGCGCGGACGCACTGGAGAAAGTTCTACGTCCGTTGACCATCTCCGGCGACAAGGCCTCCGACCCTTCATGGTGGCGCTTGCGCATGGATGCTTTGCGCATCATGCGGCGTCAGGATGAGTTCGAGCTGGTTGCGCTGGACTTTTGCGTGACCTATGAAGTCTCGCCTCCTGCCTGGCAGCTTCCCAAGTGCGGGTACGTGGAAGACAACCTCGAAGCATCCGGTGGGGCCAGCCTCGTGAATGCGGGGGGCTCGGGCGTTCAGAGGTCCGACAGTGGCTATGAAATGACGCTTCGTGCTGGCCTGGATGGTTTGCCCGTACCGGAGTCTGTGCTGGTGGAGCTGGTGGGGGAGCTACGCGGGGATGCAGCGCCTGCACTGGAAACCCTGGAGAGTCGCCGCCAGGGCTCACAACGACTGGTCGTGTCTTGTTCCAAGCTAATCCGGGTCGACTTTGCGGCAGCGGGAACCATCCTGAACTGGGTGGCCGAGCGCGAGGGAGAGGGTTGCCAGATTCAGTTCAGGGACATGCATCGACTGGTAGCTACCTTTTTCAACGTTATCGGTATCCACGAACACGCCAGCGTGATTCGGCGCATGACCTGATTACCCCGCGGTGCCTCACCGCGATTTGAGAACTCATGGAACAATTTCACGGCACAACCATCATCAGCGTGCGCCGCAAAACGGTGGATGGGTATCAGGTAGCGATCGGTGGTGACGGACAGGTTACCTTGGGAAACATCGTCGTCAAAGGTACCGCACGCAAGGTACGCAAGCTGTATCACGGTAAAGTGTTGGCTGGTTTTGCCGGCGCCACAGCCGATGCTTTCACGCTGTTCGAGCGCTTTGAAGCCAAGCTGGAAAAACACCAGGGGCATCTGGTTCGCGCAGCCATCGAGCTAACCCGGGACTGGCGCACCGACCGCGTCTTGCGGCGTCTGGAAGCGATGCTGGCGGTGGCCGACAAAGAGGCCTCTCTCATCATCACCGGCAATGGGGATGTACTTGAACCCGAGAACGGCATAGTTACCATTGGTTCGGGGGGAGCCTACGCTCAAGCTTCAGCGATTGCGTTGCTCAATCACACTGAATTATCAGCACGGGATATCGTCAAGAAATCACTTGAGATTGCCGGTGAGTTGTGCATTTACACCAATATGAACCACACCATAGAAACGCTGGACTAATTCATGTCCTCAATGACTCCTCAGGAAATCGTTGCCGAGCTGGATAAGCATATTGTTGGCCAGCATCAGGCCAAACGTGCGGTTGCTATTGCCTTGCGAAACCGCTGGCGCCGGCAACAGGTGGAGCCGGGCCTGCGCGGAGAGATTACACCCAAGAATATCCTGATGATCGGCCCCACCGGCGTCGGTAAAACCGAAATTGCCCGACGTCTGGCACGGTTGGCCGATGCGCCTTTCATCAAGGTGGAGGCTACCAAATTTACTGAAGTGGGTTACGTGGGTAAGGATGTTGACGCCATCATCCGTGACCTGGCAGAGATCGCAGTCAAGCAAACCCGAGTTGCTGCAATGAAAAAGATGCGGGGCAAGGCAGAAGACGCGGCTGAAGACCGCATACTGGATATTCTTGTCCCTCCGCCGCGTGGTGAGGCTGTTGCGCAGACAGGTGAGCAGGTTGAAAGCACAGCGCGGCAGACATTTCGCAAGAAGCTGCGCGAAGGTCAGCTAACCGATAGAGAAATTGAAATCGATCTGACTCAGGCCGCGCCGCAGCTGGAAATCATGGGTCCGGCTGGCATGGAAGAAATGGCCGAGCAGCTGCGCGGCATGTTTGGACAGATCGGTCAGCAAAAGAAGCATACGCGCAAATTGAAAATTGGCGAGGCGTTGAAGCTGCTGGTTGAAGAAGAGGCGGGCAAGCTGGTCAATGAGGAAGAAATCAAAACCCAGGCCCTGCAAGTGCTGGAGCAAAACGGCATCGTATTCATCGACGAAATTGACAAGGTCACCGCTCGTAATGCGGGTGGGGAAGGTGGTGGTGCAGAAGTGTCGCGCCAGGGTGTGCAGCGTGACCTGTTGCCTTTGGTCGAGGGCACTACGGTGTCTACTAAATACGGTATGGTCAAGACCGACCACATCCTATTCATTGCGTCGGGGGCCTTTCACCTGAGCAAACCCAGTGACTTGATTCCGGAGTTGCAGGGGCGTTTCCCCATTCGCGTAGAACTGCAGTCGCTGTCGGTGACGGACTTTGTTGCGATCCTGACGCAAACCCATGCCTCACTGGTACGTCAATATCAGGCCTTGCTTGCAACGGAAAACGTTTCGCTGATTTTTGAAGAGGACGGTATCAAACGCCTGGCGCACATTGCTTTTGATGTGAATGAGCGTACCGAAAATATCGGAGCGCGTCGCCTGTCCACTGTAATGGAGCGTTTGCTGGACGAAGTGAGTTTTGACGCTACCCGCCTAAGTGGGCAAGAGATTAAGATTGATGCTGCCTATGTAGACGCCCGACTGGGTGAGTTGAGTCAGGATGACGATCTGTCTCGTTACATCCTGTAACGAGGAATGAAGCTTTTCACCGGGACGATGGTGGATAGAGGCTCTCTTCTAAGACATTACATTCAGATGATGTTGTAAGTGCTTAATTTAGAAGTGATTTTAAGATCTGCGGACCTCTAAAATCGCTTCTAAGTCGTTGATTTCATTGTAAAAAATCTTGCTAACGGACTTTGTGCGGCATTGATTTACTGATACAGTGGAAAAATGTGCAATTAAGTGGTAATTTCACTTCAATTTGCAGCTTTTCACTCAAGTATCAACTAAGGGTTTGCCGCCGTGTTTCAAGGAGCTTCGTCTCTCAGTCTGGATGCCAAGGGGCGACTGTCGGTGCCGACACGGCACCGTGACGTATTGAGCGCGACGGCGGCGGGTCAACTTACCATCACCAAACACCCGCACGGATGCCTGATGGTGTTTCCACGCCCGGAGTGGGAAAAATTTCGCGAACGTATCGCGGCACTGCCGATGGCAGCCCAGTGGTGGAAGCGGATTTTTCTGGGTAATGCCATGGACGTGGAGATGGATGCTACGGGGCGGGTTTTGGTCTCGCCCGAACTCCGTCAGGGTGCAGGCATTTCAAAAGACACTGTGTTGCTCGGCATGGGCAACCACTTTGAGTTGTGGGACAAAGAAACCTACGACGCGCTTGAGGCCAAGGCCATGCAAGGCGAAATGCCTGATGTCTTCAAGGACTTCTCCTTCTGAAGGGTGATGGTGGATACGCCATGGAATCACACCACCGTCTTGTTGAACGAAGCTGCAGAGGCCTTGTTCAACGACCCGGACGCGCATGTGTCAGGTATAGACCCGCTGACCCAGGTCTACGTCGACACGACTTTCGGGCGTGGTGGGCATTCCGGACTGATTCTTTCTCGATTGAAGCCGCAAGGGCGCCTGATTGCGTTCGACAAGGACCCCGAAGCAGTAGCCTATGCCTCCCGCATTTCAGATGCGCGGTTCTCAATCCGTCACGAAGGTTTCCGGAATTTGAGCGAACTGCCACACGCCAGCGTGGCTGGTGTCTTGATGGATCTCGGGGTGAGTTCTCCTCAGATCGACACACCCGTTCGAGGCTTCAGTTTCAGGTTCGATGGTCCTCTGGATATGCGTATGGACACCACGCGGGGAATGAGTGTGGCCCAGTGGCTGGCAACAGCAGAAGTCGACAAAATTGCGGAGGTGATACGTGACTATGGTGAAGAACGGTTTGCTGGGGCCATTGCAAAGGCGATTGTTGCTCGCCGACAGGAACGGGGCCCAATTTCAACCACCACCGAGCTGGCCCAGCTCGTGGCTGACACGGTCAAAACCCGCGAGCCGGGCCAGAACCCTGCAACGCGCACATTTCAGGCTTTTCGGATTTTCATCAACGCCGAGCTTGAAGAGTTGCAACAGGCGTTAGAGGCCAGTCTGGATGTACTGCAACCTGGAGGACGATTGGTTGTGATCAGTTTTCATTCGCTTGAAGACCGGATTGTCAAACAATTCATCGCAAAGCATTCCCGCGATGAATATGATCGTCGTGCGCCTTTCGCGCTACCCAAAGTCATGAGGCTCAAGGCGCTGGATCGTGTCAAGCCGAGTACCGCTGAAGTGAAGGGCAATCCGCGTTCACGCAGCGCCATCATGCGCGTGGCTCAGAGGACTGCAGCATGACCCGGCTCAACGTAGTTCTTTTGATGGCCGTCCTCGCCAGCGCGTTGTATCTGGTGGACGTGCAATATGAATCGCGACGCCTATTTGCCGAAATTGACAAGGCCAACGCAGAGGCGCGCAAGCTGGCGACGGAGAATGAGCGGCTTCAGGTTGAAAAGCGTGCACAAGCCACGCCCTCCCGCGTTGAGAAACTGGCGAAAGAGCAGTTGCGGATGATGCCATCAACACCTGCCATCACGCACTATGTGACTTATGCTTCAAGCGTGCCCCCATCCAGTGAGACGTCATCCACCGGGTCCAATCCGGTGTCCGCCGGGCGGGTTCAATGAGCCGAAGCATTCAATACACGTCCAGCCCCTTGCTGGCCAGCCGCACGCCGGTTTGGCGCAGCAAATTCGTTGTGGCGTCCATCGCGCTCGCGTTTGTGGGGCTGGCAGCCAGGGCAGCCTACATCCAGGTTTTCGCCAACGATTTTTTCCTGAAACAGGGTGAGGTCCGCTTTGCCCGAACACTGGACCTGCCTGCTAACCGAGGGCGCATCCTGGATCGCAATGGCCTGATTTTGGCCTCCAGCATCCCCGCGCCCAGCATTTGGGCCATTCCCGAGGATGTCGATCTGGACAAGACGCAGTTTCAACGGCTTTCGAAATTGCTGGACCTTTCAGCGACCGAGCTGAGGAAAAAACTGGCTGATGAAGACAAGACTTTTGTATGGCTCAAACGTCAGGTCGATGATGCCGTTGCCAAAGAAATTGCGGCCATGGGTCTTAAAGGCATCTACCAACGCAAGGAATACAAGCGTCAGTATCCGGAGGGCGAGGCTGCGGCTCACGTAGTTGGATTCACAAATGTCGAAGACAACGGGCAGGAGGGAATTGAGCTGACTTTCAACAAGGAGCTTGCAGGGCGTAGCGGCTCCCGACGGGTGATCAAGGACCGGATGGGTCGTGTAGTGGAAGCCGTCGGTGAGCAGACGCTGCCTGTGGATGGGCGGGATCTGCAATTGAGTATTGACAGCAAAGTTCAGTTCTTTGCTTATCAGAAACTGCGTGATGCAGTTGTGGGAAATAAGGCTAGCGCCGGTAGTGTGGTGGTTCTGGATGTGCAGACGGGTGAAGTATTGGCATTAGCCAACTATCCCAGCTATCTCCCTGGCAAACGGCAGAACCTCAGTGGTGCCCAGTTGCGCAATCGGGCGCTTACAGATACGTTTGAGCCCGGATCAACCATGAAGCCTTTTGTCATTGCGCTGGCGCTGGAGAAAGGTTTGGTGACACCAACCACACCGATTCAGACTGCCCCCGGTCGTTTGACGATTGGCGGTTCGACCATCAGTGATGCCCATCCTCACGGTGTGCTGACTGTTAGCGAAGTCATTCAAAAGTCCAGCAACGTTGGCACGGTCAAACTTGCGATGCAAATGCAGCCACGCGAAATGTGGGACATGTATAGCCAGGTCGGGTTTGGTCAGAAACCCATCTTGCCATTCCCCGGGGTGGTCAGTGGACGCCTCCGTGCTTACAAGACCTGGCGACCGATTGAGCAAGCCACTATGAGTTATGGCTATGGACTGTCGACTAGCCTGTTTCAGTTAGCCCATGCCTACAGCGTTTTTGCGCGCGACGGTGAACTGGTCCCGGTGACGATGCTCAAGACAGAAGATCGTGCTGGCGGCGCGCGCGTCATGTCTGCGCGCCATGCTTCTGACGTACGGAACATGTTGCATATGGTGACTGGCCCTGAAGGTACGGCGCCCAAAGCGCAGACCATGGGTTATTCGGTAGGCGGGAAAACCGGAACAGCTCACAAGCAGGAAGGCAAGGGTTACGCTGACAAGAAGTACCGCGGCTTCTTCGTGGGGATCGCTCCAGTTGACAATCCCCGCATCGTAGTGGCAGTGATGATTGACGAGCCCAGTAACGGGAAATACTTTGGAGGAGACGTGGCCGCTCCGGTATTTCCAGAAACCGTACAGCAGAGCCTGCGACTGTTGGGCGTGCAACCTGACATGAGCGTCAAACCCCAGATAGTGGTGCAGGCCGTAGAGGAGAGCTTCTGATGCTGGAGCTGACAACACCCTCAAGCGCTGCAAATTGGTTGCGTGAGTGCGTCACTGGCACGCTACAGACGGATAGCCGGAAAGTCGGTTCTGGTGATGGCTTCATTGCCTGGCCAGGGGCGGCAACAGATGGGCGCCATCATGTCGCAGACGCGTTGACGCGAGGCGCAGCGGCCTGCCTGGTGGAGCATTTTGGTGCGGAGTCCTTCGGTTTCGAAGACGCGCGGGTGGCATCCTATCCACAGCTCAAAGCAGCCAGTGGCCCAATTGCCGCTGCTTATTTCGATGAGCCAGCCCGGCAATTAGCGATCCTGGCGGTGACTGGGACCAACGGCAAGACCTCCACTGCCTGGTGGCTTGCGCAGGCTTTATCGGGTATTGACGGGTCGGAAAGGATGCCTTGCGCGATGATAGGCACGCTAGGCGTTGGTCGGCCACCATTTGTTGGGTCGGCATTCGGGGGGCAGGAACTGGAGGCAGGAATTGCTGCTACGGGCCTGACAACCCCTGACCCGATCCTTATGCAGCAGAAGTTCCGAGAATTCCTGAGCCAGGGCCTGGTCGCTTGCGCCATAGAAGCTTCGTCAATAGGCATTGAGGAGCGGCGCCTGGACGGTACGCCTATCAGGACGGCAATTTTCACCAACTTTACGCAAGACCATCTGGACTATCACGGGACGATGGCCGCCTATTGGCAGGCTAAGGCTTCCCTGTTCCGATGGGTTGGTCTGGTGTCGGCCGTTGTGAATATTGATGATCCCAGGGGCGATGCTCTTGCATCCTCCTTGAAAGGTGTCATCTCTGACCTTTGGACGGTGTCCTGCGTGATCGACGCGCGGCTGAGGGCGAGTGATATCGCTTACGGCGGACAGGGCCTCAGTTTCGTCGTAATCGAAGGGAATGAAAAGCATCTGATTCAAACCCGGCTGATTGGTCAATACAACGTGTCCAATTTGCTGGGCGTCATGGCGGCAATGCGATCGCTCGGCGTATCGCTCAAGTCTGTAATTCAAGTGTGCCATGAATTAACCCCGGTTCCCGGCCGTATGGAGTGTTTTGGGGAGCTCGGTCAGCCTATGGTGGTGGTGGACTATGCCCATACCCCCGACGCTCTGGAGAAGGCACTGGCTGCGCTGAAAGCGCTGGCTGCACAGCGCGGTGGTTTAATTTGGTGTGTATTCGGATGCGGCGGTGACCGCGACCCTGGCAAACGCCCAATCATGGGGGCAGTTGTCGCCAAAATCGCAGATCACGTCATCGTGACCAGTGATAATCCGCGCGGAGAAGATCCTCTGGCCATCATCGACCAGATTCTTCCGGGTCTACTCCCTCACCCCCGGGTAACCTCTCAAGGGGATCGTGCGCTGGCCATTGCCCAGGCCATTGCACAAGCCACTGCCACCGATGTAGTGTTGGTGGCAGGCAAAGGACACGAAGACTATCAGGACGTCGCAGGAGTGAAGCGGCCGTTCTCAGACATTGATCACGTCAAGCGGGCACTGGCTGTTTGGCCAACTGCCAGCCTTCAAGAAGTGGAGGCGGCATGACTCACATGGCCAGTCTCAATGATGTTGTGAACTGGATCCCAGGCGCGAAGCTGCTCGGGCAAGGTAGCGCACTTTTCAATCGGGTGGTGACCGACACCCGCACGCTGGTTCCTGGCGACCTGTTTGTTGCACTCAAAGGTGATCGCTTTGATGCCAATGACATGTTGGCCGACGCCCATTCCAGGGGAGCAGTCGCCGCCATCTGTCATGCTGGTGCAAGCCCAGCGCTTTCCATTGCCCACCTGCCACGCATAGAAGTCGAAGACTCAAAAAGCGCGCTGGGAACCTTCGCTGCCACCTGGCGCCATCGGTTTACCCTCCCCGTGGTCGCGGTAACTGGTAGCAACGGCAAGACGACAGTCACTCAGATGATTGCCTCTATTTTCCGGGCGTGGAAGCCGCAGGCGATGTTGGCAACCCAAGGCAATCTGAATAACGACATTGGTGTGCCGCTCACTTTGCTACGGCTCGGAGCTGGCCATGAAGTGGCCGTTGTAGAACTGGGTATGAACCATCCGGGCGAGATTGCATACCTGGCGGCCATGACTCAACCTACTGTGGCTCTGGTGAACAATGCTCAGCGGGAGCATCTGGAGTTCATGTCTACCGTTGAAGCGGTAGCGCTCGAAAATGGCTCGGTCATTGGTTTATTGACAGATGCGGGCACTGCTGTCTTCCCAGCTGATGACGCGTTCTGCAGCCTGTGGAGGAACTTGGCCGGGAAAAGGCCTTCGTGGACTTTTGCTGTTGAACCGTTTGACAGTACCCCCGCCTCACCCGAAGTATCGTGCAAACCGCCAGTCTGGCAAGACGGTGCTTGGCGAGTAAAGGCGTCCACGCCCTCTGGTCCGCTGGACTATTCACTGGCCGTTGCAGGGTTGCACAACGTCAAAAATTCGCTGGCAGCCGTAACCTGTGCGCTGGCGGTTGGTGTGCCCCTTCGCGCTATTGGTCAGGGGCTTGAGAGTTTCATGCCCGTCAAAGGTCGTTCCCGTGCTCTGTCTTTGCAGTTGAATGAGCACGCCTGCACTGTGGTCGACGACACCTACAACGCGAATCCCGATTCCGTGCGCGCTGCGATAGATGTGCTGGCCGGTTTGCCTGGCCCGCATTTGCTGGTTCTGGGGGATATGGGGGAGGTTGGCGAACAGGGTCCACAGTTTCATGCTGAAGCCGGTGACTATGCCCGCGAACGTGGCATCGAGACACTATTTACATTGGGTTCGCTGGCGACGTCGGCTAGCCAGCATTTCGGCGCTGGAAAGCATTTTGACAACGTGGACTCGCTCAATGCCGCGGTGGTGGCCGAATGGCCGCGCTATGCCAGCGCATTGGTCAAAGGGTCTCGTTTCATGAAGATGGAGCGCGTCATTGAGGCTATGGTGGCCAGTGCCCAACCGAATAAGGAAAATTTGCATGTTGTCTAGTTTTCGTGTTGGGGGTGCGACATGCTCATGAGCCTTGCCCAGTGGTTGCAGTCCGTCTCTCCTGAACTGGGGTTCTTGCGGGTCTTTCAGTACCTGACCTTTCGGGCCGTCATGGCAGCGATGACCGCGTTGTTATTGGGTCTAGCGGCTGGGCCGTTTGTAATTCGCCGTCTTGCCGCGTTGAAGATTGGCCAACCAATTCGCGGCTATGGCATGCAGTCGCATTTGAGCAAGAGCGGTACGCCAACCATGGGTGGTGTGCTGGTTTTGCTGTGCATTTCGATCTCGACTCTGCTCTGGGTTGATTTGAGCAACCGCTTTGTCTGGATCGTGTTGCTTGTTACTTTAGGATTCGGCGCCATCGGATGGGTGGATGACTGGCGCAAGGTGGTTCACAAAGACCCGGAAGGCATGCGTTCCCGGGAGAAGTATTTCTGGCAGTCCGTGATTGGGCTCCTGGCTGCGCTGTACTTGGTGTTCAGCATTTCGGAGAACTCGAATCTGCGCGTCCTGGAGTTGTTCTTCAAATGGGTCCAGTCCGGGTTCGATCTGAGTCTGCCCCCCAAGGCCGGTCTGATGTTGCCTTTTTTCAAGGAAATCAGCTATCCGTTGGGGGTGCTTGGTTTTGTCATCCTGACGTATCTGGTCATTGTGGGTTCCAGCAATGCCGTGAACCTGACTGACGGTTTGGACGGTCTGGCCATCATGCCGGTCGTCATGGTGGGTTCTGCTCTTGGTGTATTTGCTTATGTGGCCGGGAGCTCCGTATTTTCCAAATACCTTTTCTTCCCGCATATTCCAGGAGCGGGTGAGTTGTTGGTGTTCTGCTCGGCCATGGCGGGTGCGGGGCTCGCATTTCTATGGTTCAACACACACCCCGCACAGGTTTTCATGGGGGATGTGGGTGCGCTGGCATTGGGGGCATCACTGGGCACCATCGCCGTGATCGTGCGTCAGGAGATTGTGTTGGCCATCATGGGTGGCATCTTCGTGGTGGAAGCGCTGTCGGTGATGCTGCAGGTTACCTA
>ERZ795056.4844-NODE-4844-length-13752-cov-11.227057_pt1 | contig 13752 bp, 8 predicted proteins | sample MGYA00375140_ERZ795056 | MGnify/ENA primary metagenome ERZ795056 (study PRJEB30185, sample SAMN05720227) | activated sludge metagenome | isolation source: Anaerobic digester | place: USA | collected 2015-03-09 ...
TTGGGCATTCCGCAAGGCACCCCGATCACCTTGACCGATGATCTGGACAAGATCCTGAGCGATCCGAATGAGACGGCATTGAGCGAGATGGCCTTGGAGCCCGCCAACCACATCGAACAGCAAGTGGCCGAGAATATCGTGTTGCTCTCCGACCTGCAGCGCAAGAACGAACGCAGCAAGGCGCTTCCATCACTTGGCGGTTTCCTTTCACACCAGCAGGTATGGAACGGACCCGACTTCGATCCTGGAGGCAAGTATCCGTTCTATCCCACCACGCTATGGGGCCTTAAGCTGACGGTGCCCATCTTCAGCAGCACGAGCCGCATCCAGAAGGTGAAGCAGGCAAGCCTTGCCCTGAAGCAGGCCGAGGTGAACCGCACCGCCACCACCGAAAGGCTGAAGGTGTTCGCCGAACAGAGCCGCACCCAGGCCCGCACGGCCTTCGACAACTTCAAGACCGAAGAGCGCAGCATGGCCTTGGCCAAGAGCATCTTCGATCGCACGAGCATCAAATTCACCGAGGGTGCTGCGGCCAGCTTCGAGCTCACTCAGGAACAGGGCAATTACTTGATGGCCCAACAGACCTACATCCAACGCGTGGTCGAGCTGCTGATGGCCCGCGCCGACCTGCGCAAAGCGCTCGACCTCTACTGAACCACCTCCTGCATAACCGAAGATGAAGAACATCCTCCTCCCCCTCACCATTGCCGCACTGCTCGTCGCTTGCGGAGCAGCCGCACCGGAAGGTGAGATCGGCCAGAAGAAAGCTGAGCTGGAAACGCTTAAGACGAGCTACAAGGAGCTTGCCTTGAAGATCAAGGACCTGGAGACCTGGATCGCGGCGAATGATAGTAATGCGGTGCGCAATTTGCCCGTGGTTACCGCTCAGGCCTTGTCCGTAGGTCCGTTCACGCACTACGTGGATGTGCATGGGACCGTACGTGCGGATCAGGCTGCTGCCTTATACTCGGGTGGTGGTCGAGTGCGGCGCATCCTCGTTAGCCCCGGTGATCGCGTGCGCACCGGGCAGCTGATCATCAGCATCGACAACGACCTGGCCGCTGAGCAGATCCAACAAGCCGAGGCCGCATACGAACTGGCTCGTACGGCTTTCGAGAAGCAACAGTCGCTTTGGAACCAGAAGATCGGCAGCGAGATGCAGTTCCTTCAGGCCAAGAGCCAGAAGGAGCAGGCTGAAGCAGGTCTTGCAGCCGTGCGCGAGCAACAACGGCTCACGAACATCACAGCGCCGTTCGATGGCACGGTGGACGACATCATGGTACGCGTTGGTGACATGACAAGCCCCATGCAGCCCGCTGCACGCGTGGTGAATCTTAGCGGGGTGCAGCTGGAAGCGGATGTGCCCGAGGGTTACCTGCGCACGGTGCGGTCAGGTGCGCCGGTGAAGGTCCACTTCCCTTCGATCGGGGATACATTGACCGCTGAACTCGCTCATGTGGGCCAATTCATCGATCCGAGCAATCGCACGTTCAAGGTCTCCGTTCGGGTGCCTAATGGTGAGCAGATGATGCGTCCGAACCTCCTCAGCGACATCAGCATCCAGGACTTTCACACGGATAGTGCGTTGGTATTGCCCAGCCGAGCCGTGTTGCAGGATGTGAATGGCAACAATTACATCTACGTATTGGATCGCGGTACAGGCGACGAGGCCAAGGCCCGCAAGGTGTTGGTGCATCGAGTGAGCGAATACAAAGGCCGCCTGAGCGTTACGCCGGTGGAACCGGGCGGACTCAAAGGCGGCGAGATGATCGTGGATGAAGGCGCCAAGAACGTGAGCGACGGCCTGGCTGTGCGCATTGCGAACAATTGATCAGACCATGAGCACCAACGATATCGAGAAGGACCTGCACGGGCCCGAACGCCAGTTCGCCATCACCACCTGGGCGGTGAACAACCGCACCACGGTGATCGTGCTCACTATCCTCATTTGCATCCTGGGTATTCGCGCCTATTTCGTGATGCCCAAGGTGAGCTTCCCCGATGTGGTCACACCCGAGGTGTTCATCGCTACACCGTACAACAGCAGTTCGGTGGTCGACATCGAAAAGCTGATCACCAAGCCGATCGAGAAGGAGCTCAACACCATCACCGGGGTGGATGAGATCAAGAGCACCAGCGTGCCCAATTTCAGCTCCATCCACATCAAATTCGACTACAGCGTTACACCCACCGAAGCATTACGCAAGGTTAAGGATGCGGTGGACAAGGCCCGGGGTGATGCCAATTTCCCGACCGATCTGCCCGCAGAGCCGAACGTATTCGAGATGAACTTCTCCGAGCTCATGCCGGTGATGAACATCAACCTCAGTGGCGACTATCCCATGGAGCAGTTGCACGAGTATGCCAAGCACTTGGAGGACCGCATCGAGGACCTGAACGAGATCAACAAGGTCGAGATCCGCGGCGTGCCAGAGCGTGAGGTGAAGGTGAGCGTTGACCTGGCCTCCATCGAAGCGCTCCAACTGAACTTCGACGATATCGCCAATGCCCTGCGCAGTGAGAACCTGACGATGAGCGGTGGTGACATCCTGACCAAGGATCAACGCCGCAGCGTGCGCGTGATCGGCGAGTTCGTGGACATGGAGCAGATCCGGAACATCGTGGTGAAGAACGAGGGCCAGCGCGAGGTAAGGCTGCGCGATGTGGCCGACGTGACCTTCGGCTTCAAGGAACCCGAGAGCTTCGCCCGTGAGTATGGAAAGAGCGTGGTGATGCTGGACGTGATCAAACGCGCCGGTGAGAATCTTCTTGATGCCAGTGACAAGATCAACGCCATCATCAAGGAGGACCATGGCACCGTGCTGCCCAAGGACCTCAACATCTCCCTCACCAGTGACCAGAGCGATCAGACGCGCGTGAGCGTGGATGAGCTGATGAACCACATCGTGTTGGGTGTGATCCTCGTAGTGGGCGTGCTAATGCTCTTCCTGGGCCTGCGGAATGCGCTCTTCGTGGGTCTGGCCATCCCCATGTCCATGTTCATCTCCTTCACGTTGCTCAACGCGTTCGGGGTCACTTTGAACATGATGGTGCTTTTCGCCCTGATCCTTGCACTCGGTCGTTTGGTGGACGACGGTATCGTGATCGTGGAGAACATCCACCGCCATATGACCAACGGCGAACCCGCATTGAAGGCCACACGGCTCGCCGTGGGTGAGGTGACCATGCCGATCATCGCGGCCACCACGGCCACGGTGATGGTTTTCGTGCCCTTGCTTTTCTGGCCGGGGATGATGGGTGAGTTCATGAAATACCTGCCCATCACCTTCATGATCGCTTTGGCCAGCTCGCTCTTCGTGGCGTTGGTGGTGAACCCGGCACTGGCCTCCAAGTTCATGAAGGTGGAAGAGGAGCACATGCCCACCAAGAAGATGTGGCGTCTGGCGATCATCCTGACCATCGTGGGCGCTGTGGTGGGTGCACTGGGAGCGGGGGCGCAGAGCAAAGGCCTGTTCGGTCTTGGCATGCTCACCATCTTCTTCGGGGTCATGGGTGTGGCCAACGAGAAGCTGTTCGTTCCCGCGGCCAACTGGTTCCAGTTCAAGTGGCTGCCCCGGCTGGAAGCCCGGTACGAACGGTTGCTGCGGTATGCGCTCGTGAAGCATCACCCCCGCACCTTCCTCTTCGGGACCTTCGGCCTGCTGATCCTCGTGATCGTAGCGCTGATGTTATTCCCGGTGCCAAGTGTGTTCTTCCCCACGAACCAGCCGCAGTTCATCAACGTGTTCATCGAGGCTCCCATCGGCACGGACATCCTTAAGACCGATAGCGTGACGCGCCTCGTTGAGGCACAGGTGATGAAGGTGGTGAACACCCCTGATTACATGGAGGTGCGTGAGGTGAAGAACGAGCAGGGTGATGTGGTCGGTACCGATACGGTCAACTTCCTGGTGAACTCGGTCATCGCCCAAGTGGGTGAAGGCACGAGCGACCCCGGCAGTCAGGAAGTGGAACTGAGCGCCACACCCCACAAGGCGCGGATCCAGATCAACTTCGTGAAGTTCGCCGACCGCCATGGGATCAATACGAACGATGTCCTCGCGCGTTTGCAGCAGAACGTGGTCGGATACCCCGGCGTGGTCACCACCATCGCCAAGAACGCTGATGGTCCGCCGGTGGGAAAGCCCATCAACGTGGAGATCCGCGGCAAGGAGATCGAAGGGCTGCTGGATGAAGCCGAGCGCGTGAAGAAGTTCATCGAGGACCGCAACGTTCCCGGTGTGGAGGCGCTGCGCATCGACATCGACCGTGCCAAACCGGAGATGCCCATCGTGATCGACCGGGAGAAGGCCCGTCGATTGAACGTGAGCACCTACCAGGTGGCCGATGCCATCCGCACCGCTCTCTTCGGCAAGGAGGTGAGCACGTTCCGGATCGAAGGCGACGACGATGACTACGAGATCAACGTGCGCCTGAAGGATGAGTACCGATACGATACGCAACGTATCATGGACATGCGCATCACCTTCCGCGACATGCTCACCGGTCAGATACGTCAGGTTCCCATCAGCGCCGTGGCGAAGGAGGAGTATCGGACCACCTTCAGTGCCATCAAGCGCAAGGATCTGGACCGTGTCGTGCAGGTGAGCAGCAATGTGATCGCTGGCTACAACAACAACGAAGTGGTGCAGCAGATCAAGGACGAGATGGCGAGCGGTTTCGAAGCCGATGATCGTTACGCCATGCGCTTCACCGGCGAACAAGAGGATCAGGCCAAGGACCAAGGCTTCCTGGGTATGGCCTTCTTGGTGGCCATTTTCGTGGTGTTCCTCATCATCGTGGCGCAGTTCAACAGCATCAGCTACCCTGTCATCGTGATGAGCACGGTGGTCTTCAGCACCATCGGCGTGCTGCTCGGCCTGGTGGTGTTCCGCATGGAGTTCGTGGGTTTGATGACCACCTTGGGTATCATCTCCCTCATCGGTGTGGTGGTGAACAATGCGATCGTGCTCATGGACTTCGCACGGCTCCTTTTCGAGCGTGCACAACGCAAGTTGGGGCTGGATGAGAACACGATCATCCCCATCGAGGAGAGCCGGGAGTCGTTGATCATCGCAGGGCACACCCGGTTGCGTCCGGTCCTGCTCACCGCGGTTACGGCCGTGCTGGGCTTGTTACCCCTTGCCATCGGGCTCAACTTCAACTTCTTCACGCTCTTCAGTGAACTGAACCCGCACATCCACATGGGCGGTGACAACGTGGTGTTCTGGGGCCCGCTCTCCTGGGCGGTGATCTTCGGGCTCATCTTCGCCACCTTCCTCACCTTGATCATGGTGCCCGTGATGTTGCTTATCGTGATGAAGATCAAGCACCGCCGGCAATGGAAGCGCCAGTTGCGCGCCCAGGCCGCAGCATCGACACCTGGTCCCGCACCGAACACACTTCGTCCGGGTACGATCTGAGAATTAAGAGTTCAAGGGAAAGCGCGGCCACGGCCGCGCTTTCTCGTTCCGGGAGTATGGTGCTTAGCTCCGGCCGAATCGTTCGTGCATGGACCGCAGCAAGTCTTCCCGGTGCTCCGGGGCGGCGATGCCGATCAAGGCCTTGGCCCGCTGCTCCAGGTTCTTGCCGTAGAGATAGGCCACGCCGTGTTCGGTGACCACGTAGTGCACGTGCGCGCGCGTGGTCGCCACGCCGGCACCGGGTTTCAGGAAGGGCACGATCTTGCTGTGTCCTTTGTTCGTTGTGCTGCATAGGGCGATGATGGGTTTGCCTCCTTCGCTCAACGCCGCACCGCGCATGAAATCCATCTGCCCACCCACACCGCTGAACTGGTAGGTGCCGATGCTGTCCGCACAGACCTGGCCCGTGAGGTCCACCTCGATGGCGCTGTTCACGGCCACCACCTTGGGGTTCTCGCGGATCACCTTGGTGTCGTTCACGTACTGCGCATCCAGAAAGGCGAAGAAGGGGTTGTCATCCACCAGGTCGTACAAGCGTCTAGTGCCGAAGGCGAAGGCCGTGGCCACTTTCCCGCGCTGCTTCTTCTTGTACGCGTTCGTGACCACACCGCGCTGCACCAGGTCGATGATGCCGTTGCTGCACATCTCCGTATGGATGCCAAGGTCCTTGTGTCCATGGAGGGCGCCGAGTATCGCATCCGGTATGGCACCGATGCCCATTTGGACGGTCGCGCGGTCATCGATCATGGCGCTGACGTACTCCGCCACTTTGCGCTCGGTCGCGCCTATTTGTGCGGCGTAATCCACTTCGGGCAGCGCGTCGTTCACCTGCACCAGTGCGGCGAACCGGCTGCAGTGTACCTGACCATCACCGAGCGTGCGCGGCATGTTCGGGTTCACCTGTGCGATCACCGTACGTGCGTTGCGCACCGCGCTGCGGGCCACATCAACGCTCACGCCGAGGGAACAGAAGCCATGCTTGTCGGGCGGTGAGACATGCACGAGCGCCACATCCAAGGGCAGGATGCCTTGGTCGAACAGGCGCGGGATCTCGCTCAGGAACACGGGAACGTAGTCGCCATGCGGCCCGTCCACCGTGCTGCGCATGTTCGCGGATACGAAGAGCGCGTTCAGGAAGAAGGGCCCTTGGACCTCGGGTCGATCGAAGCCCAGTTCACCGAAGGTGCTGATGGCTGTCAGCTCCACGTTCGCCAACTCCGCGTGGCGATCCAACAATGCATGCACCAAGCGCACCGGCGTGGCGGCGCTGCCGTGGATGAAGACCCGGTCACCGCTCTTGACCAGTTGCACCGCTTCCGCGGCCGACATCCAGGGGAGGTTCATACAGCGAAGGTGCGACGTTCAGGAGTAGATGTGATTGATGGTCCTCAGGATCGACCGCCGAGCACATGGCAGCGTGCCGGACTTGAAGTGGTGACTAAGGCAAAGCGTAGTAGAGATAGACCGCCAGCTCTTCCGAAGTGCACGATGCTCCTCACTCCAAGGAGATGGATATCAGTTTGTCTCGCTTTGCACTGATGGCCCATATACGATGGTGATCAACAAGCACTGCACTTACGCGATCGAATGAGGAATAGTCGACTTGTGTGTTCCCTATGTGCATGAATCCATCTGCGGTGAACTTGGCGACCAAGAGTTTTCCCTTCGCAAAACACAACAAGGATGTCACGTTCCCGTCAGTATACAGTCGCTTGCAGAAGTAATGGGATCGCACACCAGCCAAGGTGCTGTCCATAGATACTTCAAGAGGCTTTGAGATATCGTGCAGCTTCCAGTCAGTAGTTGTAACTACGAGTGGGAACTTGGCGAACCCGAATGCGCTCTTTGAAAATGAGCCATTTATGAACTGATACTGGAAGTCATTGTCCCAAAGCACCTTTGGGTACGCGAAGTTCGGATAGGAGTGTTGAGATATGGTCGAAGAAGACGTATCGTAGTATGCGAATAGTGGATGCACATCAGCGGACCCCCAACGAACGACTTGGCCAAGTAGTAGGTCACCTTGTGTGGAAAAACCGCTCACTCCAAGATTGGAGTAGATCGGCTTTTCAATTGAGTCGGACTTGGCAATAGCACGGCAACTGGAGATCCGGCCATTCGCGATGGTGAACAGGATGGAAGGGAAGTCGGAGGTGGCTCTGCGTGAGGTATCAGTTTCTTCGAATTGTGCACGAATGGAGCCCACGATGTCAACGCTGTTACCATGTTCGCTGCTTGGTTGGATGTGTTCAAGTGATAGAAGATCGGCAGGGTCGATGCTATCAGAGGATGCGATGGGCTCTCTGTTAATGAGCTTGAGCAACGAGAGGTAGGCGTCGTGGTCGAATTGAAAGGTCTCAGGATGGAGCCTTGTTGAGTCGGGAAGCGCACTGATCCGGACCAACGTGACCAATAATCGGTCAAGGAGCCAGTAGTTTTCTTGGTTTGCGGTATACTGGGTCTTACTTGAATAGACTAGTGGGGTTTGGAATTCAAGTTCTCGATACTTTGGGGAAGTAGGGAATAGGCTGTTGAGAGTCTCAATATGTGATGGCAGATCGTCCAAGTTGAGATCATAGAGAACTTCAGGTCCGCTGAATAGGCGTACTCTGGAGTATACCCCGTCGATCAGGGATCCGGCTCGTACTACTCCGTCCTCGTAGGTTATTCTGATCGTTTCGTCGCTTCCAATTCCGAATCGCTTCAGTATGGCCTTAGATGCAAGACTGTCTGAGCGGCTAAGGACGACCAATTTTTCAGTGACCGAGGTTATCCGCTTGATACTTGATATGGCCGAGGTATGTGATGAGCAGTTCGCCACGTTGAGGTCGATCCTCAAGGTCACTTGGGCGGATAAAGCACCGATCTGTGTGAGGGTCGGAAGCAGTATGGTGAGGAGTCTTTTCATTCAGCGGGGTGTCCGGGTGAGTCTTATTCAAGATCACCCGGACTTGTTGATCAGTCTTGCTTCATTCCCGAAAAGGACAGTATGCTAACTCGACCCTCGTTCTTCATTCCGCCGTACGGATCGAACGAGAGGGTGACCGATTTGCCTTTAGAGTCGTCGTAGGTAACTCGCCCGTGCTTGCCGACCTCGAACTTATCGGCACTGATATGGACTCCGGCAGCTGTTAGGAGTTTGGCACAGTTGTATGCGCTTGTGTTGAGGCATCGGATATCAGCCTGTCCACTGTGGTCGTCTATTTCAACGAACTGTGCTGGCGCACATGGGGGGTCAACACAGTCAGCCATTGGGGCCTAGGAGTAGGTGACGGCGGAGAAGGAAAGGGCAATGAACAAGTATCTCATTTCGTTCTAGGGTTTTCCCCGCCCTCAGCTGAGCGGGTTGCACAAACCTGTGGGCAGGTCTGGCAGAACCTCTCCTAAGATACCGGGATCTTCACCGGAGCGTCCAGATAACTTCGTTTAAAATAGGTAAGAAGTATAAGCAGTTGTGGGAGGGTCGTCGCCTTGCCCAACTCCAAGTGGCGGATGAAGCATATACCCTGCCCGCGCACTTTCGATAAAAGGATTTGTGAGCTACGCCCGCATCACACTTTCGCGGTCTGCTCCAGCAACTGCCGCTGGGCTTCGGGGTCCATGTTCACCACGGGAAGGGCGTGCATGCGAACCAGGTCGTTCCCGAGGAGCTCCATGGCGGTGCGCTCGAGTTCGCGGTAGAGCAGGGCTTTGCTCATGCCTTGCAGCAGCAGCTGACTGCTCCGATGCAAGCGGTCGTCCACCCAGGTGAGCTCCTCGTGGTCCGTATCCAACGTGGGGAAGAGCAGCAGGTGCTTCTCCATGAGCACTGCGGCGAGCTTTTCAGCGGCGGCTACCGTGCGGGTCTGGAAGGTCACGTGGATCATGGGGTTGATTTAGGGACGCCAGGCCTGCCAGAGGGTACCGGCTTCGTGGTCCAGGCTGAAGTACGATCTGCGCAGGCGCGCTTCGAGGTCGATCTGGCGGATGCGGGCATCGATCAGCGGCACCTCGCGCGCGTTCACGAGGAACAACGAGCTTTCACCGGCGCTGAATCGCTGGTTCTCACCGGAGAGCAGGCGTTCGTTGTTCACCACCATGCTCGCACCCAGCTGTACCTGATCCCCGAACACGGCGATGTCGTTCACCCGCTCGCGGATGCGGTTGCGTATGCGCAGGCGATCGCGTTCCAGGCCGAGGTCGGCATCGGTGAGCCGCAGCCGTGCGATGGTCAGTTCGCCCCGCTCGCGCCGCAGGAACAAGGGCACTTGGAAGCCCACGCCGAACTGGTGGCCTTGCTGGAGCAGCCCCACGCCCGGTTCATTGTTGAGCGCTCCGCCGTCGCCGAGCCACTGGTATTTCAGGTCCAGTTCGGGTTTCAGCATCTCGCTGCGCAGGCGGCGGTCCACCTCCAGCTGTTCGATGCGTGCGGTGGTTTGCGCAAGCAAGGGGTGTTGCACCAGTACACTGTCGATGGCGGGTTCGGTGAGCACGGGTGCAGGGGGAGAGAAAAGGTCGCTTGCATCGGGCAACGTACCGGGTGCGAGTTCAAGGGGACGTTGTGCCGCGTCCCACAAGTGGTTGCTCAAGCGCAGACCCGTGTTGCGGAAATTGAGCGCGGCCTGCTGCTGGCGCATCTGTCGATCCTGGAGCTGGATGTAGGCTTCGAGCGTATCGATGGCGGGCCGATCACCACCGCGCCAGCTTCCGCGCACAGCGTCCAAGCGGATACTGGCCAGCGCCACGGCGGTATCGCTCACCTGCAACGCGCGGTAGGCGGCCACCCAGTCGGTGTGGTCGTTCAGCGCTTGCAGGAGCAGGTCGTTCAACAGCTGCACCTGCTCAGCTTCGGTGGCGCGCTGATAAGCTTGGGCGCGGCGCAGCGCTGCTCTGCGCTGATCGATGAAGAGCCCTTGTCCCAAACTGATGCTACCACCGACCTTGAGCAGGCCGTCATCGGGAGTGGTGGCCTGCGGGTCTAGCAGGTCGCCCCCGTTCTCCTGGAACCCCGCGAAGACCTCCACGCCATACCAGGTCGGCACCTTCAAGCCCCCTTCGAACAGTTGGAAGTAGTTCTTCTCATCGAAGGTCTTCTCGTCGTAGTTCGCCGTGGCCACGGGGTCGAAACCACCGCGGGCACTGCGCACGCTGGCCGCACCGAGTTCGGGACGCAGGGCGGCTTGGCGGGCCATGGGATGGTTCTCCAGTACGATGCGCACGAACGCTTCGCGGGTGAGCACTGGTGGCACTTGCGCCTGCGTTGCAACGCCGAGCATCACCGCGACTAGCGAAAGCCACCAACGAAAGGGGAGCATACCCATCATTCCTTCTTGTTCGCCTTGTCCTCCGCTTTCGTCTCCGCGGCGGCCGCGGTGTACAGGTCGGGCGGGAAACCGTTGACCTGTCGCCAGAGTTCGTACCAGATGGGCACATCGCTCATGAGCGCGAAGCCTACCGCACCGCCACCCACACGCAGCGCATCAGGCCACGGCTGATCGGCCTTATCCGGTCCCACGAGAATGCGGTACTTGCCGTTCGGGCTGATGAAGTTGTCGATGGCCACCACGCTACCACCGAAGGTGCCGTAGCTGCTGTTGGGCCATCCGCTGAACACCACGCTCGGCCATCCGTCGAACATGAAGCGCACCTTCTGGCCGGCGGTGATCAAGGGCATGTCCATGGGGCGCACGTAGAGCTCCACGGCCAGGTCGAAACGCGCGGGCATCACGCTCACCAACGGGTCGCCCTCCTTCACCGTCTCACCCACACCGGTGACGATGGCCTTGGTGATGTAGCCCCGCTGCGGCGCGGTGACGTAGTAGTTCCCTGCGCGCACCGTGTAGTTGGCCAGGTCCACCTGCATCTTGCTCACCTCCCCTTCGGTGGTGTACATCTGGCTCATGCTGGAGAACTTCTCGCTTTCGGCCTTGCTTAGCTTGTCGCGGTAGTCGTTGCGGATGCCGTTCACATCGAGCTGCGCGTTCAGCAGTTCGTTGCGTGCATCGAGCAGCTTATTGCGAGCGTCGATCAAGGTGGCGTTCGCACGTTGCTGGGCTACCTGTCGACGCTCGAGTTCCACCTTGCTGATGAGGCCTTCCTTGAATTGTTGTTCGCCACGGGCATACTGGTCATCGGCCACCTTGATCTCGGTTTCGGCGGCCACCACGCGGATGCTGTCGCTCTGTAGTTTGTAGCGGGCTTGGAGGATCTTGTTCTCGGCCTGCTCCAGTTTGATGCGCAAGCCGGCGGTGAGCGCATCGATCTGTGCATCGAGCGCATGTACCTTTTCCTCGTAGCTCTTGGTGGTGAGCTCCTTCGCGTTGATCTGCAGTTGCGTGCGCTCCAACAGTTGGGGGTCGAAGTATTCGGCTTTCACCTCGCTCAAGCGTAGGATGGTATCGCCCTTTTCCACGAGCTGGCCTTCGCGCACGAACCACTCTTCCAGCCTACCGGGAATGATGCTGTGGATGGTCTGCGGGCGTTGGTCGGGGGTGAGGCTGGTAACGGTGCCGCGTGCGCGGATGTTCTGCGTCCACGGCAGGAACAGGCCCGCGAGCACCACGAGGCAGATCGCGATGAGCCAGCGGGAGAAAAGATCTGTGGCACGTGCCCGGCCGATGGTGCGGAAGCACGTGAACGTGCTCCTATTGAGCACGGGCACCGGGTTCTGGGGGCTGAGGTCGAGCATGGTCTGTACTACGCGGTCCGTCCGTTGCGCAAGTGTATGGTGCGTGAGCAGCGCTGCTGCACCCAGGGGTCGTTGCTCACGATGAGCAAGGTCCATGGCCGCTCGGGTGCGGTGATCCAGCCTAGGAGTTGTTCGCGGTCATGCAATTCCCAATCCTGCAGGCTATCCTCCAGCAGGATCATGCGCGGGCTGCCTGCGATGGTGCGGGCTTGCACGATGCGTTTCACCAAGCTGCGCGGCAGTCGTGCGCCTTGTGGATCCAGCTTCGTGAGCAGACCGTCGGGGAGCAGCGCCAGCCGTTCCATGAGCCCGGTGACACGACAGGCTTCGATGATGTGTTCTTCGGTGATCCAGGAGCGACCTACCGCGATGTTGTCCATCACGGTGCCGGTGAAGACATCCTCATCGCTGAGGCTATCGCCGATCATGGAACGCACATGTTCAAGGTCCAGGCTGTTCACCGGATGACCATCCATCTGCAAGCTGCCTGCGGTGGGCGCGATACCCCCGCCGAGGATGCGCAGCAGGGTGGTCTTGCCCGATCCGTTCGTGCCGCTCAGGCACACCTTTTCGCCCGGGGCCAGGTGCAGGTTGATCCCGGCGAGCACCGAACGTTCGTTCCATTTGGAGGTGAAGCCCAGGTCGATGGCGCGCACGTCGAGCCCTTTGTTCGGATCCTTGGAGAGCGGTGTAAGTCCACCGGTCCGTTCCAACTCGATATCGGTGACTTGTCCGATCTTCTCCAACGCGGTGAGCACATCGTACACCGTGGCGATGTTGAGGATGATCTTCTCCACGGCGTTGATCATCAACAGGATCACGATCTCGGCGGCCACGAACTGGCCCAGGTTCATCTGTTCGTTGATCACGAGCAAACCGCCCAATGCAAGCAGGCCCAAGGTGACGATGACCTTGAAGACCACCATGGCCGAGTATTGACCCAGGAGGACCCGGAAGTGCTTGCGGCGCGCACCCACGTAGTGTTCCACAAGGGTGTCGGTGCGGTCGATGGGCAGATCGGTGGTGCCCACCATCTTGAACGTGTCCTGACTGCGCCCCAGCTCCTCGAGCCAGAAGGCCACCTTGTATTTGTAGGTGCTTTCCTCCAGGCTGGTGGCCAATCCACGCCTTCCGGTAAAGCGGAAGATGAGCGCGAGCAGCAGCAAGAGAGAGATACCGAAGACGATGAAGAAGGGGTGGTAGATGGCGAGCAGGATGATGCAGAGCACGATCTGCAGAACGGCGAGCGGAAGGTCGAGGAGCAACTTGGCCAGCCCCTTCTGCACGCTGATGGTATCGAAGAAGCGGTTCACCAGTTCGGGCAGGTAACGCCCGCCAGCGGCCTCGTGGTGGATCCGCGGCAGGCGGTAGGCGAACTCCAGCGCACTGCGGGCGAAGAGCCGCTGTTGGATGTTCTCCGCCAGCGCCAGTTGCATCACTTGCAAGGCGCCGGTGAACCCCACACCGATGGTGACGAAGGCGATGAGCACACCCCAGCTGGTGGCCACCTGCCCACCACTGATCAGGTTGATGATGGCCTGCACACCCAGGGGAAGGCTGAGGCTGATGGCCCCGCCCACCAAGGCGTAGAGGTAGATGTGGCCGATCTCGCGCTTGTCCACCTTCAGCAGGCGGCCCAGGCGTTGCCAGGGGGTGATGGGG
>ERZ795056.4845-NODE-4845-length-13749-cov-10.896086_pt1 | contig 13749 bp, 9 predicted proteins | sample MGYA00375140_ERZ795056 | MGnify/ENA primary metagenome ERZ795056 (study PRJEB30185, sample SAMN05720227) | activated sludge metagenome | isolation source: Anaerobic digester | place: USA | collected 2015-03-09 ...
GCGATAGGCGTTCTCCAACGAACCTTGGCGTGTATGCACATCCAACTCCGCCAGAAGACCATCCCAACGCAGGTGTGTCCCTGTAAGCACGAGCTGAGCAGCGGTGCCGCGGATGTCGGACTTCAGTTGGAAGAGATGTTCCGACGATCCATACCGGCCATGGAGATCCTCGATCACGACCCGCACTTCATCATTGTTGGCAACTACCCCGTTTAGCTGCGCGTTCACACCAGCCAGCACCACATGCGCGGGATCGAACGTGGAGCCCGGCGGCGCAACGCGACCAGCATGCATGCCCAGCGCTGCGTCGTGCAACTCCAGTCGACCGATCCGCACATCCAGATCACGAAGGAAATAGCGGAAACCGTCGTCATGACCAAGCCAGGCTGGTTCCGATCCACCGGGCAGCTTTTCGCCGACGCTATCACTCACGACAGTGTATACGAGCCCTTCCACCATCACCTGAGCAAGGTGGAAAAGCTGGCGGCGAGTGTCCATTCGATCCACATCCAACTGCGCGTGTAGTAGCCCCACGGACAAACGATCGACCGAACCGATGGAAGCCGAGCTGAAGGCGACACGATCAAGAACGATCGAAGCCAGGGCCAGATCCAACTCACCGAAAGGTGACTCCAAGTTGGGGTAGGTATCGGGTGATGGAGCAGAGGGAGCGCTGCGCATAGCGATGCGTGTATCCGCGATCCGCAGCTCACCGGCATGGAAGCGCATGCTGTCCAGGTCGAAAGCTTCCAGCGGCAGATGCAGTTCACCAAGATGCAGATCAAGCTCCATCCGGGATGGTCGCAGGTCGGTGGTGAAGTGGATGTCCTTCAACGCAATGCCATCCACGGTGAATGTCCAGCCCTTCCCTTCGGTGGGCTCGGCTGCTACCGTGCTATCCGAAGTGAAGGCATCAACAATGAACTGGAAGTTGAAGGTGCTATCTGCGTCTTGAGCCAAATTTGCTCGAGTATCGGACAATGACAGGCCGGTGAGATGGATGCGCTCGTTGAACAGACCGGTGAGTGATACACGGGCCTTCAGTTCACCGGCGCTGATCAACGTATCACCGGATAGGTCCTCGATATAGAGCCCTTGGATGGAAACACCGAGCGGAAAGCGAAGTACGAGCTTCTCCAGCGCCACTTCGGCGCCGAGTTTCTCGTGCAGGAATGCGACCGCCTTGCCCCGGACCAGATCCTGAACAGCCGGGATATAAAGGGCCACGGAGACCAAGATCAGCAACCCGACCGGGAACAACAACGCCGCCAATGACCAACGCACCAAACGCCGGAACAGTGGACGGCGGAGGCGTGGCTCAACTATTTCCTTGGGCGCGTTCGAATCCGCTTCCTGCATCTGCCCGGCAAAGATCCGGTGTCCTGTGCAAGAAGCTTGCCCTCGCCCGCTTCAGCTACCAACGATCCCCGATCGATCGGTCACAGTAAGGTCTGCACAGGCACATTCCCTTCAACCACCTTGCCATCCAGCAATTTGATGGTGCGCTGGGCATAACCCGCGTCGCGCAGGCTGTGGGTAACGATGATGACCGTGGTCCCCAATTTGTTGAGTTCCGTCAACAGTCCCATCACCTCCTCGCCCATCGCGGTATCGAGATTACCTGTCGGTTCGTCGGCCAGGATCAGCTTCGGGGCGTTCACCACGGCACGTGCGATGGCCACACGCTGCTGCTGCCCGCCGCTGAGCTGCTGGGGGAAGTGCTTGGCGCGGTGGGCGATGTTCATGCGTTGCATGGCTTCCTCCACGCGCTCCCGACGCTCGGCCTTCGCCATGCGGGTGTAGATCAACGGCAGTTCGATGTTCTCCTGGACCGTCAGTTCATCGATCAGGTTGAAGCTTTGGAAAACGAAACCGATGGTGCTCTTGCGCACCTCCGCACGCTTGCGTTCGTTGTAGCCACTGACATCCTCTCCATTCACGAGGTAGGTGCCGCTCGAAGGAGAGTCGAGTAGTCCGATGATGTTGAGCAGTGTGGACTTCCCGCAGCCACTGGGCCCCATGATGGCCACGAACTCACCCTGCTCGATAGCGATGTTCACGTGGTTCAGCGCGGTGGTCTCCACCGTGTCGGTGCGGTACACCTTGGAAAGATCTGTGGTCTTCAGCAGGCTCATGGGCTTGGGAGTTGGAGCGATACGGTGGATCGCAGGTTGTTACTGGATGATGATCTCGTCGGCGTTGTTGAAGGCGTCGTAGCGGCTGGTGATCACGCGATCGCCGGGTTCGAGCCCTTCGATCACCTCGTACATGTCCGGGTTCTGGCGACCAAGAGAAACGGTCCGTTTGGTACCCGTCCCTTCGGCATCCACCACGTACACCCATTGCCCACCACTGTCTTGGAAGAAAGGGCCGCGTGGCAGCATCACCGCTTGCATGTCTTCGCTCAGCTGCAAGCGCACCTGGAAGGTCTGGCCGCGACGCACGTCGGGTTTCTCCCCTACGAATCGGAGGTCCACGTCGAACTCTCCGTTGCTTACCTCCGGATAGACCTTGAAGACCTCAACGCTGAACTCGCGACCACCTTGGATGAAACTCCCGTGCAGGCCGATGCTCACCCGACTGACATAGTGCTCAGGTATACGTGCGCGTACCTTGAAGCTCTCCAACACATCGATCTGCGCGATGCGTTCGCCGCGTTGCTTTGTCTGCCCCAGTTCCACGTTCAACCCGCTCAGCTGCCCATCGATCGGGGCCTTGATCACCAGGTTCTGGAGGTTCTCCCGCAGGAAGCGCAGATTCTGATCGATGAGGGCCAGGTTGGTGGTGATGGAACCGACCTGGCTTTGGCGAAAGATGGAGTCGCTGCGCACGTTCGCGGCAAGCAGCTTCCGTTTCTCTCGCATGTAGGCGAGGTTCTCCACATTGCTGAGGTAGGTGTTGGAGGCGAGCAAGGAATCACGCATCAGTCGTTCATCCACGCGCCCATCGCGCTCGAGCCTCTTCAGGTCCTTATCCAGGTTGAGCAGGTCATCCTTCAAACGGGTGGTCTGCTGATCCATGGCCAGGCGCGTGTTCCGCAGGTTGTTCTGTTGATCTAGGAGCTGCGCCTCGCGGTTGATCGCATCCATATGCAACTGTGGATTGCTCAACTCAAGGATGGGCTCTCCGGCCTTCACATGGGTGCCGTCCTCCACGAAACGCCGTTTCACCGTGCCGCCTTCGAGGGCATCGAGGAATACGGTCTGGATCGGCTGAACAGTACCGGTGACCGGAATGAACTCCTTGAACAAGCCTTGTTGCACAGTGGCCAAGGTGACCTTCGCCGCTTCCACGCGAACGCGCTTGGTGGTGAAGGAGCCGGCCCAAAGGATGGCCAACAGCAGAACAGCGCCAACGATGCAGCCGAGGGCGATGAGTCGTTTGCGCCGAGCTGGGCGCGGGTCGAGGGCACGGTCCATGAACGAGGGGTGATGCAAGGTTCCACCAGCGGGAAGTGCCCCAGAAGAAGAATGTGCGGGCCTGCTGGACTGGTGACGAACGGTTGGCCAGCCAAGCAGGTGACCACACGATGGTGCCCCCGTCGAATATGATGGCGGAACTCGAACACATGATACCTTGCAGCATGCGCTCCTCCCTCGTTCCAGTCCTGGTGATGCTTCCCTTCCTTGGTTCAGCACAAGCCCAGAGCTGTACATATGACTATACCACACGCCAGTTCGACGTTTCCATCGAGAACGATATCCTCTATGGCGTAGCGGAACGTTTCGATGGTGGAACGGATAGCCTGCGGCTGAACCTGTTCAAACCTGTGGGTGATGGCGTTATCCAGCGACCCTTATTCGTGGCCGTGCATGGCGGCGCCTTCATCGGTGGCAACCGCAATGAGATGAATGAGCTCTGCCGCTGGTACGCGGAACGAGGCTATGTGGCGGCCACGATCAGCTACCGGCTAGGATTCTACGCACCACCCATCCTTTCCACACCCTACGCGTACGATCAGGCGGAGGTGATCCGCGCGGCCTATCGGGCGCAACAGGATGTGAAGGGGGCCATCCGCTTCCTGCGTTCAAGAAGCGAACAGGACAGCACCGATGTGGATAACGTGTCCATCTGTGGGGTCAGCGCTGGAGCCATCACCGCCATGCATGTGGCCTATGCGACTGCCGATATGGAGAAGCCTTCAGCCTGCAACGCTGCCGCACCGGTGAACCACATCCTAGTGCAGTACCCACGACCCGACCTTGGGCCGATCGATGGCACCTTGAATCCAGGCGCGAGTGCCACGGTGAATGCTTGCGTGGCCTACTTCGGTGGCATCTTGGACACCGCGATGATCGATGCGCCCACCGATGCTGCGCTCTTCACCTACCACCAGACCGGCGACCCGGTGGTGGGCTGCGGCTACCAACAGGCACTCTGGGGGCTGCCACTTGGACTTGGCGCCAACTATCCCTGGTTGTTCGGTTCGTGTGCATTGGATCCGTACATCCAACAACTCGGATACACCTCGGACCGGTACGAGTTCCATCCGCATACCGGCAATGCACATGACATCCATGACCTTCCGCTGGTGGACGGTTGGGCTGCGGACTTCCTAGCGCGGCAGTTCTGTGATCAGGGCACGGGCGTCCTTCCCCTTGGTGCAGCGGACTTCCTTGTCTACCCGATCCCGGCCAGGGAAAGCCTCATGGTGGACGTACCCGGTGGCGGGGCTGTCCAACTCAGCCTCATGGATCCCGCAGGCCGGCTCATCCGCACCTCCAAAGCCAACAGGATGGAGGTGGCAGACCTGACCGAGGGCATGTATTTCCTGCGGGTGGAAGGCCCTTCTTCCACAGCCATCCGGCAGGTCCTGGTGGCTGAATGACCCTGTTCGGGCTTCACCGGATGGTCCCGATCGACCCGTCACTTGGGCGGGTGGGTGTTGACCGGATCAAGTTCCTACATACATTCGTGCCGCCCAAAGGCCTCCTTGTGCTTTGGCGAGACCAAGGAGGTACAGGCAACGAAAAACTTTAACCCGTCAGTAGAACTCATGAACATTTACGTCGCCAACGTGCCTTACTCAGTGAAGGACCAGGATCTCCACGAGCTGTTCGCCCCCTTCGGTGAGGTGACTTCGGCCAAGATCATCATGGACCGTGCCACCAACCGCAGCCGTGGCTTCGGATTCGTGGAGATGGCCAATGATGAGGCAGGGCGCGCTGCCATTGAAGGAACCAATGGCAAGAATTTCCACGGCCGCGACCTCGTGGTGAACGAGGCTCGTCCTCGTACCGAGGGTGATCGCGGTGGCTTTGGCGGCGGCGGCGGCGGTAGCCGCGGCTTCGGCGGTGGTGGTGGTGGTGACCGTGGAGGTTACCGCAGCGATCGCGGTGGTGACCGTGGCGGTGACCGCGGTGGATACCGTAGCGAGCGTCCGCGCCGCGACGAGTACTAAGAACTACGAACACAACGACACGAAAAGCCCCCCGCGAACCGGGGGGCTTTCTCTTTGCCTCTGGTCCCGAGCTGTGAAAAGTTGTTGATCGATCGCACTTCGAGCGCACAACAGGGTCAGAGACCAAGTACCCATGGTGAACGGGGTACTTTTGCACCCTCACGATCCTGCATGCTTCCAGCCTTTCGAACAGTCCTCTTCCTGGTCTTCATCCTCGGCATCGGTCATTCCGCCACAGCCCAACCACCGGCTGGGAGCCGCCCGGGGGGCCGGGGACCAATGCCCGCGATCGGCAAGGTGTATGGTAAGGTGATCGATGCGAGCACCAACAAGCCGGCGGAATTCGCTACCGTAACGGTGAATGCCGAGCGCGGAGACAGCCTGCTCGGAGGTACCATCGTGCGCAACAACGGCGACTTCTTGATCGAGAACCTACCGCTGACGGGTTTGAAGGTGACGATCAGCTTCATCGGCTACAAAGCCCAAGTGGTCGCCGTGACACTCTCCCGCGAACGTATGGAGCGTGATCTAGGCAACGTGGTATTGCAACCGGATGCGGAGATCCTGAAGGAATTCGAAGTGACCGGGGAGAAACGCACCTCGGTGATGCAGGTGGATCGCAGGGTGTACAACGTTGACAAGGACCTCACCACACAAGGCGCTTCGGCGGTGGAGGTGATGAAGAACATTCCGGGCTTGAGCGTGGATGTAGAAGGGAACGTGCAGATGCGCGGATCCAATCCACAGGTATTGATCGATGGAAGGCCCACCTCCATGACCTTGGAGATGATACCAGCGGAGGACATCGAACGCGTGGAGTTGATCACCAACCCATCGGCGGCCTTCGATGCGAGCACCACGGGTGGCATCCTTAATGTGGTATTGAAGAAGAACACCAAGCCCGGATACAGCGGACAGTTACAAGCGGGCATCGGGAGCAATGATCGTTACCAGTTCGGCGGCAACCTCAATGCCAAGGACGGGCGCTGGGGTTTTAATCTCTCCTACAACTTCAACACGGGCAGCAACGTGACCACTGGCCGCACGCGCCGCACGGACCGATACTTCGGCGAGACCATCGGATACTTCGATCAAGACACCGAGAGCGAGTCGAGCCGTACCATGAACGGGGGGCGTATCGGCGTGGACTGGCAAGTCAACAATCGCAGCACCTTGTCCGTGTCGCAAGCCATGCGCGGCTTCGACAATGATGGCACCGATACGCAGATGTTCACCTCGTTCGGCTCCGCACGGGAGTTGCTTGCGCGTGGGGAGCAGATCAATACGAGCTTCAGCGAACGCATGGGCCTTACCTCACAGGTCATGTTCAAGCACCGCTCGCCCAAGGAAGGCAAGGAGTGGACCATGGACTTCACCTACAACAACAGCCAAAGGGAGAGCCGCGGCGACCAGGACCTCTACAGCTACCTGCCCGATGGATCGTTCCTGCTGGGAAGCCCGCGGTTGCAGGACAACATCGGCCGCAGCCGGACCAGTTCGTACACCTTCCAAGCGGACTTCATCAACCCGGTGTCGGAGAAGACCAAACTGGAGTACGGAGCCAAGAGCTACGTGGCTCCCGACCGCACAAGTCTGGAGGTGCTCGTGACCTCGCCCTTGGTGGGCACCGGTATCCGCGACACTTCCCTGAGCAACGACTACACCATCCAGGACATCATCAACGCCGCGTACATCAATTGGTCACAGAAGCTGAGCACGCATTGGTCGTTGATGGCGGGCCTTCGGTTCGAGCAGACGCTGTTCGAGACGCGGTTGGAGGGAAAGGACCAGACCTTCCGATACGTATATCCTGATGGTACCGACAACTTGGGACGCGCGCTCTTCCCCTCGTTGTACCTCGTACGTCGCTGGGGCGATAGTGAACGCGAACTTCAGGTGAACTTCTCACGCAAGATCCAACGACCACGGCACTGGCAGATCGTTCCGTTCATCATGTTCAGTGATGCCCGCAACGTGCGGATCGGTAACCCGGCGATAGCACCGGAGATGAGCAACTTGGCCGAAGTGAACCACCTGCTCCCCTTCCTGAAAGGCAAGGCCACCTGGTTGACCTCGGTGTTCGGACGTTACACCACGGACGTGATCACGGGCTATGCATCACCGCTGCCGTCGGATACGACGATCCTGCTGAACACCTTCATCAACGGGGCGTTCAGCACAACGGGTGGTTGGGAGAACGTGATCAAGGTGGACCCCATGCAAGGTCTGCAGATCACGCTGAGCGGAACAGTGCAGTACACCAACGTGGCGTTGTCGAGCGCCCAAGGCGGTACGCGCAATGAAGGCACCAACTGGGACAGCAAACTGGTGGTGAACTACCGATTCCTGAAGGATTGGACCATGCAGTTGAACGGCGAGTATGAAAGCCCGCGGATCCAGCCCCAGGGTGTCTCGCTTTCGCAGTACGGCGTGGATGCCTCCGTCAGCCACGACTTCACACGCAAGCTCACCGGTGTGCTCTCGGTGAATGATGTGTTCTTCAGCCGACGCTGGGGCAACACGGTGGAAACACCACTGCTCTATCAGGAGAGTTTCCGCCGTCGCGAGATGCGTTTCGTTCGCTTCACGCTGACTTGGAAATTCGGCGAGCAGAACATGTCGCTCTTCCGCAAACGCGGGCAACAACGCTCAGAGCCGGGCCAGAGCGGCGGGGAGATGGACTTCTAGAGCGCTACCACCTGGAAGCTGGGGCAGCCCACCTGTCCGCTCTCGCTATAGAAGTCGCTGAACTGGAGCTTGTAGAACAAGCCTTCCGCATCCTGCACGATGTACACGCGCGTGTGGTCGACCACATAGGATGCTGTTTCGAACACGTACTCCTTCCAATCGTAACCGATCGCATCGCGTGCTGCATTGAACGGATGGCTCAGTGTATCGGCAAGCGTCACATTCTCGAACGCCACACCATGCACCTTGCTGGCCCGAACACCTTTGGCGGAGAGCGCACCCGCTACGAGGTACGGCAGGAAAGGCTCGTAGAACTGGTGCGTGTATTGGGTCACCACCAAGTCCCAAGTCCCATGCTGCGGCTCGATGTCCACCACACCGGTGCCGGTCTTGTAGCAGGTGAAGCTGCGCGATGGATCCTTCGGCACAGTTACCGTGCTGTGTTGCGTACCGTTCAACCGAGCCACTTCGAAGACGAACTCGGTGGCCGAGGACGAAAGGAACTTGAACTTCCTTAGACCCTGGGGTATGCCGATGGCATCCAACCCGAGATCAACGATGAACACCTGATCCTGTCCGCGCCAATCGCCGATGGCCGTGCTATCGCGGTGTCCGCTGGGCGCATCGATGTGGCGACCCGCAGCCATACCCATGGTGTCCTGGCTCTGTGTCATGTCAACTGGCCCGATGTTGTACGCGGTCATCATCTTGGACCCGTTCAGGTAGATGCGCCAACCATCCGGAGCACTTTCGAACGCTAGGTCCCAAGCCGTTTTCACGTTGGAGCTCACCACCTCACCGGTGCCGAGGTCGAGCCAGAGTTGCTCCTGATATCCTGGCCCCATACACACCTGCACCGACCGCGCGGTGGTATCGCGTTCGCGGGCTGGGACAGGCAATTCTTCCTTCAGGCAGGAAGTGAGCCCAACGCCGAGCAATGCACCGATGAGGAGTTCACGTTTCATTTCGAGTCACGCTTCAGATCCAGTTCGATCCGCACGAAGGCCAAGCGACCGGTCGACATGGGAACACTCAAACCCCCTCCACTGTGCGCGCCACCGGAAGCAGAAGCGTCGAGGTTCTTCACGTCGAAGAGGTTCTTGCACCCACCGGTGAGGGCCAGACGGCCGCCCCAAACGCGCTTGGTCAGCGTGGCGTCGGCCATGTGGAAGGCGCTCATGAACGTGCGGCCCAAGGAACCATCCTCCAACAACGCGTAGTTGTTGAGGCGATCCTGCCATTTCCAGAAGACCGAACCGCTCCAACCCTTGCGCAACCATTGTTTGGTGACGGAGCCTCGCACTTCACTGGTGAAGAGGTAGGGGCTGTTGGTCGCAGCCGCGAGTTCGTCGTACCGACCCGTAAGCGCCGCGCCGCAAGAGATCACCCAATGGCCGTTATCCCAGCCGGCACCGATGCTACCACCGGTGGTCCGGTACTCGCCGACATTCACGTAGGAGTATTCCGTTGCACTGATCTGCGCCAGGGTGATCAGGTCGTCGATGCTGTTATGGAAGAGGCTGATCTCGCTCGTGTAGACACCTTTATCCTTGGCATGGCGATATGCCAATGCACCGCTGAAGTTGTGCGAGCGTTCGGCCTCCAATTCCGTGTTGCCTACGATGTCGTGGTTCACATCCACGAAGAACAGGTAGAGTTCCTTCAAGGAGGGTGCACGGAAGCCGTTCGCGTAGGAACCACGAAGCGTGAAGCCTTCGTTCAGCTGCCAGCGCACGTTCAGTGAGGGCACGACAGGAGCACCATAACGCGTGTTGTGCGCGTACCGGACACCGGGGCGGATCGTGACCCGCTCAACCGGGCGGTACTCCGCGCTGGCCAGCACGGCATAGTCGCCGATCGACTCCTCTCCATCCCCTATCCGCGGGCCGGAACCCGTCTCCAAATTGAAGTCGATACCGGCCTCGAAGTTGACCCGTGCACTATCCCTCGCTTGAGCGAAGGTGGCGCGTACGTTGGTGAGGGTGAAGCCCGATGTGTCCTGTTCGGATGAGGCATCCACGAGCTGCTCGCTCAAGGTGGTGAGGTCGCGATAGAACAGGTTGCTGTGGCGTACGTAACGGTTATGCGCCACCAAGGCGTTCAGCTTTTGACCGGGAGCGAAACGTCGCTCGGTGGTGATGGCGTTATCCAGCCGGATGGTGGTATACCGTTCGTCGAAAGCGGTCTCGTAATACGGTGCCCTCGGCATGCCGCGGTTGGTGATCACGTCGTGCATCGCCTCGGCCTTGTATCCGAAGTCCCAACGCTCACCGATATGGCGGTAGCTCAGGCGGCCGAGATACTGCTCACGCGGCTTCCATTGTTGGAAGCGGTTCGTGTCGGCCAAAGCTGGGGTTAGATCCACTAGCCCGGTATGGCGGGGATCCCATCCGGCGAAGAAGTTGCGCCCCGCCGTGAGCACCACATCGTTGTTGCCCCAATGCCGCGTGCCCGTGATCGTGGTGTTCAGCCGGCCGATATGCTCAGCATACGCGGAACCCTTCAAAGTAGCTGGTCGGCCTCCGCCTTTCCGAGTGATCAGGTTGATGGTACCTGCCAGCGCATTGGTACCATAGTTCACGCTCAGAGGACCTTCCACCACCTCCACGCGGTCAATGCCCGTAAGGTCGATCTGGGCCAGGTCGATGTTCCCATCCTGCCTGCCGATGACAGGTACACCATCAATGAGCAGCTTCACGTTCTGGCCACCCAATCCCTGCATGCTCATGGAGGTGCCGAGCTGATTGTCTTGGGAAAGGCGGATGTTCAGTTCATTCCGCAAGGCGTCTCCCAGATTGTTGGCGGCCATGCGCTGGATCTGCGTGGCATCGATCACCCGGACACGGTGCACGGCTTTGTCTGGACTGGCGGGTGCATACTGGCCGGTGACCACGAACTCGGGCAGACCGAGCGAGGTTGGGCGCAAGGTGAAACGAAGAGTAGACGCTACGTTGAGCTTGACGGTATCGGTAATGGTGGCAAAGCCCACAAATGAAACGCGTACGACGACTTCGCCGCTTTGGGTGGCGTCATTCAGGGGAATGGCACCCTCTCCCTTGGCATCGAGTACCAGCAAGCCGCCTTCCTGCGATGCGTTCAAGGGTTGCCATGCGATGTGGGCGTATGGGACGGGAAGCCCGTCGGCATCCTGGACCGTAACGACGAATTGTGCCGTGCTCACGAACACCGCGCACGCAGCGACCATGAACATCAGCACCCGATGGCTCCACCCTCGCATCATCCGTTCTACCATACAAAGGACCGTCAACTTCTGTTCTCGATCGTCATGCCTTCGTCGATCCAGGATCCGGGGACTCATGCCCCCGAAGCGTGAACGGTCCCAGCTGAACCAAGCCAGCTGGGACCGTTCAATGTTCGTCGAATCACTCCACCACGATCCGCGCCGTGAGCACCGACCCTGCGTACTCCAAACGGGCGAGATAGAGGCCGGCCTGAAGGCCGGAGAGGTCTACGGGTACGGAAGTAAGTGCTCCTCCCCCGTTCACGACCTGCTCCTTCACGGAACGTCCTGCGCGGTCCACTACGGTGAGTTGACCGTTGCGCACCTCGCTGTTCAGCACGATGGTCACCTGACCATTGGTAGCAGGATTGGGGAACACGGCCAGCTGACCGAAGGCTTCCTCATCCACACCCACGCTGCTCACCAACTCCTGCGTGAAGGTCATGTCACCCGTGGCGCTACCACCATATCCGATGAAGATCAGCTTCCAGATGTTCAGGTCGCGGTCCTCCACGAAATAAGTGCGGTCAGCAGGGTATTCATATTGGAAGGTGGTCATGTTGAAGGTCTTCCAATCGGAACCGATGATGTTGATGGCGCTGTCCAGATCGGCGCTGTTCCAGGTGGCCTCTGCGGTAGGTACGCCATCCACTTGCATGGCCATGACGCGCTTGTTCTGGAGCACACCGGCAACAGGGTAAGGTGTTGGCTCGGGAGCGGGGATCACAGCGATGAATTTGGTGAAGAGCAGGTCCCAATCATCGGCGGCCGGCTCAAGGTCGGCCGTGGTACCGGTGGAGAGGTTGAAGTAGCCGAAGTTCTTACCGATGAAGTTCGACTTCTGCAGGCTACTGGTCTGCTCTCCGCTACCATCGAGACCGGCGTAGGTGAAAGAATAGGCGCCGGTGGCCAAGGAATTGACCCGCAGCTTCCGGAAATTCCCCTCGAGATCTTCGATCGCATAGATCCTGGTGCCCACGATGGTGTGGGTGATCATGTTGTAGTTCCCCCAGCCCACGTTCAGACCGTCGGGCTGTGAGAGGTTATTGCCATTCGTAAGGGCACCTTGGGACCAGTGGATCTCGGAGTTCTGCAATGGCGTCCAGTTCGCCACGTCAGGGGTGTTCACGAGTTCCCATTCATCCAAGGCAGCGTTGGTCTCGTACACCTTGAGCCCCTTGGCGGTGTTCACGAGGATGGACGAATTGAAGGAGTTGATCTCGAAGGCGAGGTCCCAATCGGCAAGGTTCGCGGACGCTTGTACGCCGTTGGCCAGACTGTAGTAGGTCTGTGTGGCATTTCCGGCACCGGTGGTCACCGTTACGGTGGTCTGTGCGCTGGCCGAAAGAGCCGTAAGAGCTGCGGAAAGGAATAAGGTCTTCTTCATCTGAAGGGGCGTTCTACTTAGGGTGTGCAAAGCAACACAGACATAACGCTGTAGGCCAATAGACGGATCGGGGGATAGGCGCCTTTAGAGTCATGGAATTGTAACAAGGAAGGAAAGGGGGTGAATCGACGCGGCCCAGGCTTTCCGAATCGCTTCGGATCGCCCAGGCCGCGCCTTCACCTGACCTCCAGGTCAATTCACTTTCGTGAATCGTTGGGTCAGTACACGGTCACTCATGGTGAGACGAACGAGGTAGGAACCGGAAGGCAGAGTGCTCACGTCGATCACACTACGGTTGGCCCCACGGCCCACGTTCAAGGAGGTGCCTGGCAGCACTTCCTGACCGAGGGCGTTCAGCACGCTCAACTCGAGGTCGGTATCCACCAGCACGGCCATGTCAATGGTCAACATGTCACGCGTCGGGTTCGGGTACATGCTCATCACGTTCAGCGGCAGGTCCTGCTCGATGGTGTTCATCACCATGTCCGCACTGGCACCGCTCATGCCCGAGGAGGCGAGCACATCGTTGAGCTCGTCCATGTTCTGGGGCGCGATACCGTTGTTGAACAGGTTGATGATGCTGCAGATGAAGGGTCCGAGAACGATCTGCGGTGCACCTTGTACATCAAGGCTGGCACAGATGTCGCCACCACCTTGGATCAGCAGTGCGTTCACATCGAAGCCGGTTGTCTGACCAGGCACCACGATGCTGAGGTCCAGCGTGGCGGGGTCGTACACCAACGTATGGATGGTGTAGATGCCCAGCTGGTTCACGGTGAACTGCGGAGTGGGGCTCACCTGACGGATCACGAGGCCAGGGCCACGTGTGAGCACGTAGAGGGTCTGGTAACCTGCGGGCACCACGGCGTTACCGGCCGGGATACCGGTGAGGGTAGCAGATCCACCTTGACGGCACACGATGAAGCTGGCCGGGAAGATGTCACCGGCATCGGCCACACACTCATCAGAGCATGCTTCAACGTAGATCGGAAGAGCGTCGTGTAGGGAAAGAGTGTCGCTTAACGTGTAGAT
>ERZ795056.4850-NODE-4850-length-13743-cov-5.667957_pt1 | contig 13743 bp, 9 predicted proteins | sample MGYA00375140_ERZ795056 | MGnify/ENA primary metagenome ERZ795056 (study PRJEB30185, sample SAMN05720227) | activated sludge metagenome | isolation source: Anaerobic digester | place: USA | collected 2015-03-09 ...
CGGCGGTGGTCCCCTACATGGCCATCTCGGGCGGCACCATGATCGCCCTGAATGCGAAGCGCCTAGAGATAGGACGAAACGCCGCCCTCTCGGCGATCGACCCGATCATCTCCGGCATGCGCGCCCGACACCTCCGCGTCGAAAAGAACGACGGCGGATTGCGCAGGTCCTTGAGGAAGATCCTGACGCCGGAGTTGAGGTAGCTGAGCTCGCGCAGGCGGTTGGCGAGGATCTCGAAGTCGATCTCGGTGGTCGAGAAGATCAGCGGGTCGGGGGCCGGGACGTTCTTGCGCAGCTCCTTCGCGCTCTCACGGTCGGCGCCGCCGGAGGCCGCGACCGGCCGCGGAGGACTTCTTTATGATAGTGTGATCGGATGGCCGCTGCGCCTCTACGCATCTGCGCCTGGCGCGATTGAACATCGTTTGCGTCCTGCGTGCGCGCTCTTGTTTATAGTGGTTGCCAGGCTCACAAGCGCGCGGTATACGAAGCGCGCTTGTGAGCTGTCATGGAGTTCCCCATGTCAGTTTCGAACGGAGAGATCACCAAGATCACCATCGCCCCCTACCGGGGCAGCACCACCCTGGAGGCCGACGTCAAGATGCTCGTGGAAGGTCAAGAGGTCAGGCGGCGATGGAAGTCGCCGCACACTTCGCGCACCGCCACCGAGCGCTGGGCGCGTGAGAAGGCCAAGTCCTATCTCACGGGTCGTGCCACCAAAGAGAAGGAGCCCGCGCCCGCCTTCGCCGAGTACGCCGCCCGTTATGTGGGAGACCACATCCGGACGTGCAAGCTGCGGCCGAGCACGGCGGAACACATGCACACGGTACTGAAGCAACATCTGATCCCCATGCTCGGAAAGCTGCGCGTGGACCAGGTCAGCGACGATCACATCATGGAGATCAAGAGCCTGAGCCTCGCCGCCGGGACCATCAACCACATCCTCCAGCTCCTGAGCCAGGTTCTGAAGCACGCAGTCTCGAAGGGGTTCATGCCCCGGATGCCGGAGATCAAGCGGCTCCGGGACAGAGGAGCCCGCCCCCACTTCTACAGCCCGGAGGACTACGGGTTGCTGGTGAAGACCGCAGAGAGCGAACCGCGGGCGCTGGTGCTCGTGCTCCTCGCGGGCGATGCAGGGATGCGTATCGGCGAGATCCTCGCGCTCGAGTGGGCCCGCATTGACTTCGGGGCCAACAAGGTGCACGTGGAGCTCTCGGACTGGAACGGCCATATCGGACCCACGAAGGGGGGCAAGCCCCGCTCCGTGCCGATGACGCCGCGCCTGCGCGCGGCGCTGCGGGACCTCGAGGAGCTGCGAGCCATGGACGCGTGCGGTCGCGTCCTGACGCGCAGCAAGAGCCGCCACGGCCAGGAGGGCGAGCCGATGACGTACAGCACGGCGCGCGCGACCCTGAAGGCCGCGCATGTGCGCGGGGGCGTGACCTCCCTGGGGGTCCATGCTCTGCGGCACACGTTCTGCTCGCACCTGGCGATGGCCGGCGCGCCGGTGACGGCCATCCGCGACCTCGCGGGCCACACCTCCATCGCCGTCACACAGCGCTACATGCACCTCGCGCCCGCGGGGTTGATGAGCGCGATCGATCTCCTGGCGAAGGTGCACGCGACCACGGGCGCGACGTCGTCTTTGGAGAAGGGCGGGAGACGCAAGTCCGCCCGTCGTGAAAACTGAATAGTTAAGAAGCCTTACAGGCGACACGCACAGTCCACCAACACCTGCGCGCTGCCGTCGTGCGGCGACGCCAAGGTCCAGGTCGGGGAGGAGTGCGACGACGGCAACCAGGTCGACGGCGACGCGTGCCTCAACACCTGCCTCAAGGCGATCTGCGGCGACAGCACGATCCAGGAGGGCGTCGAGACCTGCGACGACGCCAACAATATCGACACCGATGAGTGCATCGGCACCTGCGTGCTGGCCAGCTGCGGCGACGGCTTCGTCCAGGAGGGCGTCGAGACCTGCGACGACGGCAACATGGTCCAGACCGACGCGTGCATCAACACCTGCGTGCCCGCGAGCTGCGGCGACGGCTTCGCCCAGGCGGGCGTCGAGGCCTGCGACGACGGCAACATGGTCGCGAAGGACGGCTGCGAGAACGACTGCACCGAGACCCTCGGCGCCGCGTCGGTCGCCGTCGGCTGGTCTCACACCTGCGCCCTGACGAACAAGGGCGAGGTCCACTGCTGGGGTCGCAACACCTACGGCACGCTCGGCCAGGGCAACGTGGTGCAGATCGGCGACGACGAGCTGCCGAATGTGCTGGTGCCGGTCGACATCGGCGCCAAGGCGCTGAGCCTGGTCGCCGGCGAGTTCCACACCTGCGCGCTGGTGGAGAACGGGAAGGTGCGCTGCTGGGGCCGCTCGAACGTCGGTCAGCTCGGCCTCGCCAGCGTCCAGAGCATCGGCGACAACGAGCAGCCGTGGTCGGTCAGCGACGTCCCGATCGGCGGCACGGTCACGGCGCTCGCGGCCGGCAGGAGCCACACCTGCGCCCTGCTCACCGGCGGGAAGGTGCGTTGCTGGGGCGGCGGCACCCTCGGTACGCTCGGTTATGGCAACATCAACAATATCGGCGACACCGAGACCCCCGCGTCCGCCGGCGATGTCAGCGTCGGCGGCGTCGTCAAGCAGTTGACCGCCGGTGAGAACTTCACCTGCGCCCTGCTCGAGGACGGCAAGGTCCGTTGCTGGGGTCAGGGCGTCAGCGGCACGCTCGGCTACGGGGCGGTCGACAACATCGGCGACGACGAGCTGCCGAGCTCGGTGCTGGCGGTGCCGCTCGGCGCCAACGCGAAGCTGATCGCGTCCGGACGCCGCCACAGCTGCGTGATCGCGGTCGACGACACCGTGCGCTGCTGGGGCCTCGGCAGCAACGGCCAGCTCGGTTATGGCAACACCAACTCGATCGGCGACAACGAGACCCCGAGCGTCGTCGGCTTCATCAGCCTGCTCGGCGCCAAGCCGGTCAGCCTGGCCCTCAACTACGCGTCCACCTGCGTGCTGCTCGACTCGGGCAAGGTCCGTTGTTGGGGCAACTCGACCTACGGCCAGCTCGGCCTCGGCGACGTCCTGCAGATCGGCGACAACGAGGCGCCCGCGACCGTCAATCCGATCGACATCGGCGTGACGGCGACCCAGATCTCCGCCAACTGGTATCAGACCTGCGCCCGCGGCGACGACTTCAGCGTGCGCTGCTGGGGCCGCTCCGAGTTCGGTCAGCTCGGCTACGGCAACCTCAATAACGTCGGCGACGACGAGCTGCCCGCGGCGGCCGGCCCGGTGATGTTCCTGCCGTGATGCTCCGGCGCTCGCGGGTGGTCGCTGCCCTCCGCGCGAAAACGAGGAGGGTTTAGAATCGACGAGTACGCATCTCCTCCGGGTTCCCGTCCGCGGTCAACTGTGCATAATCAATCCCACGATTTTCAGCAGTTGACGGTGGCCGCTTCGGACTCTAAGCTCTGTCCCTCAGCGCGTTGTGCCTGAGCAAGATCGTTCGGAGAGTCCGCAAAGACAGGCATGGATGAGAATGGAGGCCGGATGCTGATGGTCATTCGTCCCGAGCAGATGCGGATCCTCGCCTCTCAGGCCAGCCGCTCGATGCTCACCGCCCATGCAATATCGGCGCACGACGCCGCCGCCATGGGACCCGCCGCCCTCGAGGAGCGGGTTTCCGCCGTCATCCGGCTTTGCGAGGAATACGGCGTCGAGACGACCGCCGACCAGATGAAGATCATGGATCTGTCGCTGGTCTTCGGCGCTGATTGGCGGAGTCCGGACTGCCAGTGGCTCGACGAGGGAATGCGCGACCCGAAGGTCCCCGATCCGAGCCTGCGCGTCGGCAGGCTGTGGCGGCGAGCCCTCCGAAGGCTCGCTCGGGAGGCGTCGTGCCCATCCCCCTGAGGCAACCCCCCGCGGACGAGCGGCTGGAGACGCTGCTGAAGGCCGCCGAGAACCCGCGCCCGGGCACCCCAGCCGTGGCTCCGTGTCCCGCGCCCGCGAACCACGCGAAGAAGGGCGAGGAGAAGCAGCCGAAGAAGAAGCCCCTCCGGGTGCTCTCGTGGCACCTGTTCGAGCTGGGCGGCGGGTTCCACATGCCGTCCGTCCGTCCCCAGTATGTCGTCGATGCCTGCGCCCGGCTGATCAAGTCGCTCGATCCCCAGGTGGTCGTCCTGCAGGGGCTGGCGCGGACGATCCAGGACATCCCCGCGAGCAAGGGCTCGGGCAAGGCCACCTACGTCGCCTTCGAGAAGGCGCCGCAGGACACCGGTCCCGCAGAGGCGCGGCGCATCCTTGCGAAGCTGCAGGCGCTCGACCCCGCCGCCGGCTGGCAGCTGGAACTGCCGAAGGTGCGCGGCAAGAACGAGATTCTCTATCACCGCTTCACCACGGTCGGGTTTCTCTACGCCTCGGCGCGAGGCCTCACTCTCCAGAATATCGAGCTCATCGCGACGGCGACGAACGAGGCGGCCGGGGTCACCGGCACCCTGGCGGCGGCCGTGTTCGACGCGCCCGACTACCAGTCGCACCCGCTGCGCGTGATGACCTCGCTCGGCCTCGCCACGCCGGAGCGCCCATGGGAGCAGCTGCGCGTGCCGACGCCGCCGGATGAGCGCTCCCCCACGGCGAAGATGCCGGACTCGGCGCTCCTGTTCGTGTCCGCCCCGGGTGATGCCAGCCAGGGCTTGCTCGATCTCCAGGACGAGGTGGACGCCCAGTTCTTGCGGCCGGGGCTCGAGGGCTCCGTGCTCGGCGACGCGTTCTGGAAGCGCACGGCCGCGTCCCACGACGGCCTGCTCGGCGACTTCTCCGCGGTGAACCCGGGCAACGTGCTGCTGCAGGACCAGCAGATGCACTGGGAGGCGCTCAAGAAGCCCGAGCACAGCCAGACGGCCGATCGGCTGCCGGGCAGCCTCTGCGACGGCATGGCGGTCCTCCACCATCGGTCGACGCCGCCGCCGATTGTGCAGGAGATGCGGATCGTGGACCTGATCGCCGCCAGCCTCCCGACCGAGGCGATCGAGGAGCTGAACGCGAGGCCGGTCTCGAAGACCGCCGACGGCAAGCCGCCGCCGGAGCACGCCGCGCTCGTCGCCGAGCGCAAGACGTACCACGCACAATCCGTGGGCGGTCCGGAGCCCGAGCAATCCGTCGAGAACGAGCTCGCGGACTGCAGCTGCTTCAGCCGCATGCTGTCGCGGCACTGGCCCCTCGTGACGCAAATCCTCCTGGAAGCCGAGTAGAGGCGCCGCGTCGAGTCGAGGAGAACGAATCATGTCGAGAAGGATCCTCAAAGCCACCAAGCTCGAGTGGTACGCGAAGATGGGCTTCGGCGTCGCCAAGGACGATCTGGACGCGAACACCGTCGGGATCAACCACACCAACGGCTATGGCGACACGCTCACCAAGGAGACCGAGCGCGGCCGGCGGGCGCGGGAGTCGCTCGGCCAATGGGCGCAGCTGCCGGCGCACGTCACGTTGTTCCGCGCGCTGTGGACCAAGAAGTTCCGCCCCACCGACGACACCGCCGTCATCATGGAGCGGATCTTCGGGAGGAAAGGGAACTTCAGCGTCCACGTCTCGCTCGAGGAGAAGGGCGACGGCCCGAAGCCGCGTGTCTACTGGGGCGGCACCAATTACGGCCGCACCACGGAAGAGAAGGCGCTCCTCGAGAAGATGCTCTCGTTCTACGTCCTCCGGGCGCGCGACGTGATCGAGGACATCAAGGCGCGCTATGACGTGTTCGAGTGGCCCGACTCGGACAAGCCGCTCGAGCAGCTCGCGTGGGACCCGGCCGAGCTGTTCCACGAGCTGGCCGCGCTGACCAGCCGGAAGACCGGCGCCAAGGTGGTGTGGCCCACGCAGAAGGACTCGGCGCTCCTGTGGACCTCGGCGGCGTTACACCCCCTGCAGGCGCTGCAAAACACCTATCAGCGCCTCGTGCGTGACGCCGTCCGCGACATCAAGGACGACGACGCGAAGAAGGCCAAGGAGAGCGAGGAGCTCGGTCACTACTTCTACTTCGACTCCGCGGCGCCCCGGCTGCTCGCGCAGCCGAAGGACGCCGAGGGCGGGATCGCGGAGCGCCTCGCCAAGGTGGAGAAGGACCTGGCGAAGCTGCAGCAGGCGGTGGCGGACGGACTGGAGGAGAAGACCGCCTGCACCCCGGAGGCGCGCGCCCGTGCCGAGCGAGCGCTCACGAACCTGCTGACGGTGCGGTCGTTCTACTCGAATGGCCAGGTCGCCGTGCCCGCCCTCGCCACGGTGGACCGCTGGCTCGCCGGGCTCGACGTGGAGCTCGGCGCCGCCAGGGAGTGGCCCGGGATCGAGAAGGTGGTGCGCAAGCTCGGGCAGGCGCACCGCGAGATGACCCGCACCCACAACGGGCTCTGCTGCATCCAGAACTTCCACATCATCGAGCCCTTTTACCTGTTCCGGCTGCTCGTGAAGTTTCGCATCGAGTCGGAGAGCGCCATCCCGGCGTCCAAGCGCATCGAGGTGAGCGGCGTGGCCACGTCGCTGCTCCACAACCACCTGCACCAGGCGTGGCTGTTCAACTGGCTGCGCGACCGGCTCATCGAGCTCGACCGGTCGCTCGTCGCGGCGTGCGGCGACGACGTGAAGTTCTTCCTCAAGGGCGGACGCGCCGCCAAGTACCTCGCCAAGCAGGCGACCAGGGGCGAGAACGACTGGGACACCCAGATCGTCATCAACCCGAACCTGCGCGCCGCCCAGTGGTACGAGAACTTCCTCAAGGTCCACAACCTCGTCCTCACGTTCCTACAGGAGAGCAAGGCCGAATTCCTGACCCTGTGCCACAAGCACGCCAACGACTTCGGCCGCACGATGGACGACTGGCATGCCCAGGAGGCCGGCGCCAACCAGGAGAAGGACGAAGAGACGCTCGGCGCGTCGATCTGCGAGCTGGTCTCGGACCTCGAGCGCGAGGGCGACGTGATCGCCGACAACGCCATCCGCCTGAGCGACGAGCAGGACGGCGACAAGGAGCCGGTGCTCGACGTCAACAAGGAGAACTGCAAGGCAGAGCTCATCGATATCGGCATCCCGCGGCGCGACACGGTGGAGGCGTTCGAGCAGTGGGGGCACGTCGTCCCGGACGTGTTCAAGGTCGACGGCATGCCGATCCCGGGGCACCTCTATTACATCGCGGAGTACGTCATGATGATCCGCGATATCCTCGGGGGTGGCACGATCTCGCTCGGTAAGACGCCCAAGCGCGTGATGCGTCTGCGCGAGGTGCTGGTGCTCCAGGATCTCGCACCGTTCGTGCAGCGCGAACGCAGCCACATCCCGCCGCCGGTGCTGCCCGACAGCGTGCCGAAGGTGGACGCCCTGCCAGTGGCCGAGAAGTCGGTGTTGACGATCCTCCTCAAGCAGTTCGCGGAGGCGCTCGATCTCGACGTCGATCCCGGCCTCGCCAGGTGCTTCGACACGCTGTTCGCCGCGAACCTCGACAGCCGCAAGGCCAAGGCGAAGTACCCGCCGGCGCTGCAGCAAGCGATCGCCGGCCAGGCCGGATACACGTCCGAGTACGCCGACCTGGGCGACGCGATCGCCTATGCCCATTGGGTTGCCGAGGCGATTGGCAGCCACATGGCCGGCGCCCGCGCCAGGTTCATGGCGGAGCACCGCAAGGTCTTCGGCTCGTTCATCAAGGCCATCTACACGGCTTCGCTCTTCGCGCAGGAGGACGGGCTGGAGGTGCAGTTCGCAGTGACCGGGAGCTTCGCCGCGCTGCTGCATGCCGAGTATGCCGGCTTCGAGCGCATCGCGCAGCTGGACCCGCTGCGGCGGGTCGACCTGAAGATCTACTGCAAGCACGACGCGGACCCGGCGACGGTGCGCGAGCTGATCGCGCCGCTGGTCGAGCAGTACCTGGGCAACCCCGAGACCGTGCACTTCAAGCTGCTGCTCCACGGCGAAGATTCGATCTGCCTGTATTGGCCGGCCGAGGTCGCGTTCGGCGAGGGGTTCCAGTACACGCCGCTGGTCCTGAAGATCACCGTCGAGAAGTGCGCCGAGGACTGGCCCCAGCTGTCGTTCGTGAGCGGCTTCCCGGTGCTGTCCCTGCGCGATCTCGTCTGGGAGTACAAGCGGCTCGCTGGGCACGTCGAGGAGCTGGCCACCCAGCGCCGGTACAAGAAGGCGATCGAGTGCCTGACCGACCTGGTGACGAGGTTCGAGAACCCCGCCGCGGGCAAGCCGTGGGTGCGCCCGGGCATCCCGCACCTGGCGATCAATGGCCCGGATCCGGTGCCGCCTCTCCCACCGCACGAGGCTCCGCCGGTCGAGGACCCGCCGACGAGCTGAATACAATTCCGGCGGGTCCTTCGTCGGCGACGACGAGCTGGCCCGGTGATGTTCCTGCCGTGATCCGCGGATGAGCCGCCCGGCGACGACGGCCGAGCGGCCGTCGTCTTTTTTTATATGCATGATCGCCTGCGCCATCGCGCGGCACGCAATCCCACAGCGTTCAAGAATCGCCGCTCGACGCGATGCGCCGGCCCTCGCCGACCGCGCGAGGTCCGCTCCGTGCCCGAGGAGTCGCTCGACCTGAACGGGTTTCGCGCTGCTCTCCGAGTGCGGGCACCCGCTCGCCAGGCTCAGCGATGGCGACTGGGTGCAACGCCTGATGGATGACCCCGCGGTCGCCGACAATCCGCTGCTCCCGCTGCTGTTCGAGCCGGTGTATTGCGAGACCGTGACCCCCCTGGGAGCTCCAGGCGAACATGCCGGCCTTCACCGCGAGCCGCGCGAACGAGCTCGTCGCCGGCAGCGGGATCGAGTTTCCTCGCATGAATCACGGGTTGCTCGGCAAGTACCTCGATTATTGGTGCCAGACCGGATTCATCGTCCCGGCCGCGCAGGCGGCCGCGGTGTGAGCTGCCGGCGGCAGGTCACGACCGCCCCCCACGAGGCCTCGGCGACGGCAACCTCAATCGTGTCGGCGACGACGAGCGGCCCGCGGTGGCCGGCCCGGTGATGTTTCTGAGGTGATCCGCGAAGGATGCGTTTTGCGGAGCCCGGGCAGGCCGACTCAGGGCCGTGGGCAGCCCGCTGTTTATGCGCGGTGGCTTGCGCGGGCTCGGGCATCCTGGTCCGCGTTGGTCGAAAGGTGCAGCCACTTTTAAAGAGTTGACATGTCGTTCGTTTTTCGAGATAAAATATTCTCGTGCTCAGCGCACCCCTCTCGCGCTTCGGTGGTGACATGGTCAAGTACCAAGGAACCGCACGACGTCGCATGAACGGGACGCTCGGCAATCGGTATGGTCCGACAAACAGCAACCCATCTGTGATAGAGAGGCAACATGACCGCGAAAATTCGTTCCGACCTCAATGGTACTTGCTTCCACAGGTCCACTGGCGACATTTACTTGGTGCTGGACGGCGTCCTGCGCCACGTGCCCAATGAGAGGACGTTCAACCAAATCTTCGCGTCGTGGAAGTACGTCGACAACGACAACATCCTCAACGAAGTCCAGCTCGGCGAGCCGCTCGACTTGGCGACCAAGGTTGTTAGCGTCGAGGGCCGCCCTGAGATCTACCTGCTGACGTACTCGACGCCGACGCAGGTCATCAAGCGCCACATCACGTCGATGGATGTGATGGCCAAGTACAACTTCAAGGTCACGGAGCAAATTAACCAATCGCAGGACCACAGCATTCCGCGCGCCGAACCTATTTCTTGAAATCCCTCGAAGGTCCCCCAAAACAAGTACTCCTCGCGCGTCTTCTTGACGCGAAGGATCCAGCTTACGCCGCGGAATAGTTCGATTTCTATTCAGCGGCGCAAATAGGGGCCATCAGCCTTCGCGCCTGGCGCGGCGAGGGCGTGGCGCTCATCCGGCCGCGGCCTCGAATGCGGCGACGATGCGCTTCAGGTCCTCGTGCACGCACTTGAAGCCCTCGCGCCTGGATGCATCGAGGATACGCAATCCCCATAGCGCCCGAATGTCGCCGCTCGCCTCGATGCGCAGCAGGATCGGTCGCCGCGCCGCACAATCGTCGGCCGTCTCGAGCCGCGCGAGGTCCTTTAGATAATCGGGGATCGCGCGGAACTCGTGCGCCGGGGCCCCGGCGATCGCCGAGCCGGCCGACTCGCGGTCTTTCGGGTCGTCGCTCAGCAGCAGCGCCTGCGCCGATTCCGTGTAGGCGTCCGGGATCTCGGCGAGCAGCTCCTTGCGCGATGGCAGCACCCGCTTCACGAGGGCAGGCGCCGGTGGGGGCGGCTCGGCGCGGCCTTGCCGGGGCGGGGCCGATTCGGGCGCAGCGGGCTCGCTGCGACGCATCACGAGCACTGCGATGAGGCCGACGAGCAGGGCGCCGCTCGCCCACAGCAGGACCCGTCTGCGGCCCTGGCCCGGGCGGGCGTCGCCGAGGGTCGTGCCGCCCTTTGTCATCGGGCCCACGTGCACGGCCGGCGCGGCGGCGGCGAGGTCGACGGCCGGGCCGGCCTCGCGGGCGATACGACGCAGCTGGTCGCGCACGCCGGCGGCGGTGGCGGGGCGCTGGGCGGCGTTGCGCGCGAGCAGCTGATCGATCAATCCGGCGAGGTCGGCGGGCAGGGCGTCGGCGAGGCCGGTGCGCAGGCTCGGCGCGGCCCGGGACAGCTGCGAGGTGAACAGCTCGGAGATGGTCTCGGCCTCCCACAGCGGCTGTCCGGTGCAGCACTCCCACAGGATCACGCCGAGCGCGTAGAGGTCGACGCGGTGATCGATCGGCCCGCCGACGGCCTGCTCGGGCGCCATGTAGCCGGGTGAGCCGATCACCGCGCCGAGGCGGGTCAGCGGCTCGCCGGCGGCCGTGACGGCGCCGCCGGCCTCGCCGGACACGCGGGCGATGCCGAAGTCGACGACCTTGGCGTGCAGCGAATCGTCGCCGCGGCGCTCGAGCAGCACGTTCTCGGGCTTGAGGTCGCGGTGGATGATGCCCGCCGCGTGCGCGGTGGCCAGCGCGTCGGCGATCTGGGCCCCGAGCGTGCACACGTCCGGCCACGGCAGCGCGCCGCGACGCAGGCGCTTGCCGAGGTGTTCGCCGCGCACGAGCGCGAGCACGAGGAAGGCCCCGCCCTCCGGCAGGTGACCGAAGTCGATCGCGCTGGCGACGTGCGGGTGGTCGATCTGCGCGGTGGCCAGGGCCTCGCGGGCGAAGCGGGCCTCGGCCTGGCTGTGCGCGGCGAACTCGGCGCGAATGATCTTCAGGGCGACCTGCTTGTGCAGGCGCAGGTGGTCGGCCACGAACACGGCGCCCATGCCACCCTCGCCGAGCACCTCGACGATGCGGTAGCGGTCCTCGATCACGCGGCCGATCCACGAGGAGAGGTCGGTGGCGCCGGGGCCCGGGTCTGCGGTCATGTCGGCCACGCGCCGGCGAGTGTACACCGCCCGCCGTGGCCGGTGATCAGCGGAACCAGGCCTGCGCCGAGCCGGTCGCGCGGGCGAGCCGTTCGGCCAGCGTCCGCACGATCGTGCGGTGGACCTGCGCGGCGCGTCCGGGCGCCTGCTGCTCGAGGCGGGTGAGCTCGGCCCGGGTGAGCCGGTGCAGCACGCTGGGCCTGGTCGCCCGGACCGAGCCGGATCGTGTCTGCTCGAGGTAGAGCGCCACCTCGCCGACGATGCTGCCCGGGCCCATGGCCCGCAGCCTGGTCTCGCGTCCGTCGACGTCCTTGTATGCGGAGAGCTCTCCGCGCTCGATCACCAGGAGGTCGTCGGCGACGTCGCCCTGGCGATAGACATACTCGCCGGGCTCGACCTCGAATCGCTCGGTGTGGCCGGCGATCGCCGCGAGCATATCGTCGATCTCCTGCCGCCTCGCCGCCTCGCGCAGGGCGACCGCCGCGTCCGCCGGACCGGCCGCGCTCGCCGCGAGCAATTCGTCCTCGCAGCGCTCGATGCCGTGGTCGAAGTCTCGCATCACCCGGATCGGGCCATCCCCGGTCTCGCCGTCGTCGAGCACGTGGCCCCGCGCGAGCACCCGCTCGATCGGCGCGGGCAGGTCGACCAGGACCAGCCTCGCCCCGGCCGCGCGGGCGACCGAGCGCAGGCGCTGGAAGCTCTGCACCGCCGAGGAGTCGAGGCCCTCGACGTGGCGAAAGTCCAGCACGAGATGACGGGCGCCCGCGGGCCCGGCGAAGCGCCGCCTGGCGTCCTCGAGCAGCGCGTGGGCGGAGCCGAAGAACAGGTAGCCCTGGAGCTGGAGGACATGCAGGCGCCCGCCGAGCGCGTCGAGCATGGCGGTCTCGGTCTCCGTGCGGGCCGCGCGGCTGCGCAGGGTCGCGGCGGTGCCCTCCGCCCGGATCGCGCCGACCTTGCCGTAGCTGATCGCAAACAGCACCGTGGCGATCAACATGCCCGCGCCGATCGCCGGCAGGAAGCCCCAGCCCGCGACCAGGACCAGCAGTCCGATCAGCAGCAACCACTCGCTGCGGGGCAGCTTGCGCGCGGTGTCGACGACCGTCTCCTCGAGCAGCGCGATGCCGTTCCACAGCAGCAGGGCGCCGAGCACGGCCTTCGGCGCATAGCCGAATGCTTGCATCCCGATGAACAGCGGCGATGCACAGACCACGGCGGCGATGACCGCCGGGGCCCGCCCGCGCAGGCCGACCTTGTGGCCGAACAGCGCGCTCGAGATGGCGAGGAACCCCGGGATGCCGCCGACGAGCCCGGACGCCATATTGGCGATCCCGGTCGTCTGCAGCTCGCCGTCGAGGTCGACCTCCTCCTCGGTCGCCACTTCGAAGCTCGATGCATTGAGCAGGGTGGAGATCACCGTCACGATCGCGATCGCGACCAGCTGCCCCGCCTGGCCGAACAGCGCGCCCGGCTCGACGCGCCCGAGCTCGGACAGCGTCACCGGCGGGAAGCTGTTCGCCCCGGTGAACGGCCCCATGAGCAGACCGCGGTGAAACGCCTCCTCGATCGGGACGCCCAGGACCGCGAGCGCGCCATAAAACAGCGCCGTCGCCGCGACGATGAAGACCGGCAGCACCAGCGGGCTCGAGCTCCGCTTGAGCGCGAGCCACAACACCACGCCGAGCAGCGCCCCCGGCAGCCAGCGCTCCGGCGCCCCGGGGGCGAGCAGGACCCCCATATGCGACAGCGACACCTCGACGCCGGCGAGCACGCCGAATGCACCGAGCACCAGCAACCAGCCGGTCCCGGCGAGGAACCCACCGATCACCGGATAGGGGACGAAGCGCGCGACCTTGCCGAGGCGCAGGCGGGCGCCGATCAGCAGGATGAGGCCGGTCCCGAACGAGGCCGCGGCGAACAGGGCGACCAGGGTGGGGAACAGGGCGTCCGGCGCGACCTGCTGGCCGATGACGGCCGCCGAGCCCGCCAGCAAGATCGCGGGCGCGTCCTGCAATCCATACATGGGCGGGCGCACGCGGCTGCGCAGCGCCCCCGCGAGCGCGAGCGCGGACGCGCTGGCGAGCGCGAGCGCGAAGCCGGAGGCCAGGTGTTGCGCCGCCGGACCGGTGAAGATCAGTGCCGCGAGGCTGACGGCGAACACGATGTTGAGCACGCCGCTCAGCCCGCCGATCATCAGCGCGAGCACGGAGCCACCCGCGCCCGGGGGTCGAACGTCGAGCCTCGCCATTGCTTATTGCGGCACGACGAGCGACAGCGCGTAGCCGGTCATGTCGCTGTACGTGTATGGCGTGACCAGGCCGCTGACGACCGTGTAGCTGGCCGGGTTGGCGCGGTCGATCT
>ERZ795056.4852-NODE-4852-length-13741-cov-53.930659_pt1 | contig 13741 bp, 12 predicted proteins | sample MGYA00375140_ERZ795056 | MGnify/ENA primary metagenome ERZ795056 (study PRJEB30185, sample SAMN05720227) | activated sludge metagenome | isolation source: Anaerobic digester | place: USA | collected 2015-03-09 ...
GACTGGGCACGGGATCTGGGGTCCATCGAGTTTCTCGAGAAACCGGTCAGCCCACGCCGCATCGCCGCACTGCTGGCGCAACTGCTCAGCCAGGAGAAGCACAATGCCTGATTCCGACACCCGCAGCGTCGCCCGTTACGGGCGCTGGCTGCAACGCAGCGTCGGCCCGCACTTCACGGTGGGCATTGGCAGCAGTGAAGGCGGCCTGCTGTGGCCCGAGTCCTCGGCCGAGCTTGCCGGTACGCTCTCATCCCTGCCCTGTGCAGAGCTTGAATGCCTGCCGTCCATGCAGCGGCTCGACAGCGCCGATGGCCCGATCTACCTGCGCGCCATCACCCTACCGGATGCCTGCGGCGCGGGCTGGCTGGTGGCAACCACCCGCCACGACGCCGCCCCCGCCGACATCGAGCTGGATGCCCTCGCCGACGCCATGGACGACGTGGCCGCCGCCCTCGACGACGCCACCCACCTCAACACCGAGATGGATCTGCTGGCCGGCGAACTGGCCGAGCGCTACGAGGAACTCCACCTCGTCTACGAGATCGACCGCCACCTGGCCAACCAGGACCTGGGCGCGGAGGTCCTGCAGGATCTCCTGCAGAGCTGTGCCGAACAGCTCAACGCCGATGTGGCCTGCTTCGTAAGGCCGGCCGACAACCTGACCATCTCCGCCACCAACCTCAGCAAGCCCATCCACAACCTGGACCTGGTGCTGGTCGAGATGCGCGGCGACCTGTTCCGCTTCGTCTCGTCGAGCCGCACCACCCTGGTCATCAACAACACCGATGACCCGCGCCGCGCCTACATCTTCACCGACATGCCCTACAAGGTGCTGGCCTGCCCGGTGTTCCAGGGCATCGAGATGCCGGCCATGCTGGTGCTGCTCAACCACGACAGCAAGCCCGACTTCTCCAACAGTGACCGCCGCCTGGGCGAGGTGATGGCCCACCAGATCGCCAACGTGATGCACATGCAGGGCATGTTCGCGGAGATGCGGCGCTTCACCGAACAGATGGCCGCCGCCCTGATCGAGGCGGTGGAAGCCAAGGACCCGTACACCCGCGGTCATTCGGAACGGGTGCACCTGCTGTCCATGCGCCTTGGCCAGGGTCTGCGCCTGCGCACCGAAGAGATGGAGAACCTGCACTGGGGCTCCCTGCTCCACGACGTGGGCAAGATCGGCATTCCCGACGCCGTGCTGTGCAAGCCCGGGCGCCTGACCTCCGACGAATACACCTTCATCAAGGTCCACCCCGAACGCTCCTACGAGATCCTGCGTCACGTGGACCGCCTCAAGGGTGCCATCGAAGGCGCCCGCCATCACCAGGAAAAATTCGATGGCACCGGCTATCCCCACGGCCTGCGGGGCACCAGCATCCCCCTGCTGGCGCGCATCATCGCCGTGGCCGACACCTACGACAGCATCACCAGCTCCCGCGCCTACCGGGCCGGCAGCACCCATGAGGCCGCCGTCAAGGAAATGACCCGGGTCAGCGGCACCCAGCTCGACCCCGAGCTGCTCGACGTCTTCCTGCGCATCTGCGACGACGACCCCGCCCTGCTGGTGAAGCTGGGCGTGCGACGGGAGTGGGACGATCGCTAAGGACATCGTCCGCACCCGCGCGGGCACCCTCACCTACCTGGCCCCCGAAGGCGCCCTCCATGACGGCGAGGCCGTCGGCGACCTGGGTGCGGCCATCGAGGCCTGCATCGCCAGCCATGAACTGCGGGTGGTCCTCGACCTGGGCAAGGTCACCCTGCTTTCCAGCCAGGCCCTGGCCCAGCTCCTCGCCTGCAGTGCCCGCCTCGCGGGGCTGGGGGGCTGGCTGCGCCTCAACGCGCCCAACCCGCTGATCGGCGACATCCTGCTGGCCACCGGCCTCAACCGTCGCCTGGAGATCTTCGACAGCGGCGGCCCCGAAGCCATCGCCCAGTCCGTGCCGCCGACCAGCGCTGGCCGACGGCTGGGCGATCTCCTGATCGAGCGGGGCCTGGCCACCCCCGAGCAGCTTGCCGAGGCGGCCCGCCTGCAAGGCCAGCTTGGCTTGCGCATCGGGCGCATCCTGATCGAAAAGGGCTGGGTGCCGGAACATGAGCTGCTGCAGGCCCTGTCAGCCCAGCTCGACGTACCCTATCTGGCCATGCGCCCGGGCCTCTTCGACCCCAGCATTGCCGAGGCCCTGCCCCAGGACATGGCCCGCCGGCTCGGCGTGCTGCCCATGTTCCGGGTCGCCAACGAACTCACCCTCGCCACCACCGACCCCCAGTCCATGCCGGTGGCCGACGAGATCGAGCGGGCCAGCGGCTGCCGCCTGCGCTGGGTGCTGGCCGCCGCCGACGCCATCCAGAAATCGCTCTTCGAGGCCTACTCCGGCTCCGCCTACGATCCCGATCTGATCGATGGCAACGCCATGGACCTGGAGCTGATCGACAACGCCAACCGCGGGGGCGACGCCAACACCATCGACGAGCTGGCCGCCGGCAGCCCGGTGATCAACCTGGTCAACTCGATCATCCAGCGCGCCATCCACGACAACGCCAGCGACATCCACCTGGAACTCTTCCGCGCCAAGGCACGGGTGCGCTTTCGCATCGACGGGGTGCTCTACGAGGTCATGAACCCGCGGCCGGACCTCTTTCCGGCGCTGATCTCGCGTCTCAAGGTAATGGCCAACCTGGACATCGCCGAGCGCCGCCTGCCCCAGGACGGCCGCATCCAGGTGTCCACCCAGGGCCGCACCGTGGACCTGCGCTTCTCGTCCCTGCCCGGCATCTACGGCGAAAAGGTGGTCCTGCGGGTACTCGACAAGGGCAGCACCGTCCTCGACCTGCACCGCCTCGGCCTGGCCGAGGGCAACCTGGAGCGTTTCAAACGTCTGCTGGCCCGCAGCCACGGCCTGCTGCTGGTCACCGGCCCCACCGGCAGCGGCAAGACCACCACCCTCTACGGCGCCATCGACCACCTGCGCAGCATCGAGAAGAACATCGTCACCATCGAAGACCCGGTGGAGTACCAGCTCGACATCATCAACCAGAACCAGGTGAACGAAGCCGTCGGCCTGACCTTCCCGCGGATCCTGCGCCACGTGCTCCGTCAGGATCCGGACATCATCATGGTCGGCGAGATCCGCGACCGCCAGACCGCCGAAATCGCCGTACAGGCCGCCCTCACCGGCCACCTGGTGCTGTCCACCCTGCACACCAATGACGCCATCGGCGCCGTCGCCCGCCTGGTGGACATGGGGGTTGAACCCTATCTGCTGTCCTCCGCCCTGATCGGCGTGATGGCCCAGCGTCTGGTGCGCCGCATCTGCCCCGAATGCCGCACCACCTACATCGCGCCGCCCGAGCTGGTGGAGCGTTTCGAGTGGCAGGGCCGTGGTCAGGTCATGCTGGCCCGCGGGCGCGGCTGCCGCAACTGCTACGACAGCGGCTACAAGGGCCGCGTCGCCATCCACGAACTCATCGACATCGACCGCCCCCTGCAAAGCCGCATCGTGGCCGACGCCGGTTACGAGAGCCTGCGCGAACACGTGCGCCGCGGCCCCTGGCCGGGCCTCTTCGACGACGGCCTTGAACGGGTGCTGGGCGGCCACACCACCCTGGAAGAGATCTCCCGGGTGGTGCTGCAGGACCAGGGAGGCTGAACATGGCCATCGAACTCGGCTCCGCCACCGGCCCGGCTTCGCCCGACGCCCAGCCCGCCCGCGCTGGCCTCAGCCTGCTGCCCGGACGCGTCGGGGTGGCCGACCGCATCGCCTTCACCGAACAGCTCGCCCTGCTGCTCGAAGCCAGCGTGCCCCTGCACACCGCCATCCACGAACTGCAGCGCCAGTCGCGCAAGCCGGCGGTGCGCCGGGTGCTCGGCGAGCTTCACACCGACATCCTCGACGGCAAGCCCCTGTCCCGCGCCCTGGCGCGCCAGCCCGCCATGTTTCCGGCCACCTACACCCACCTGGTGGCCGCAGCGGAAGAGGGCGGCTTTCTGCCCCAGATCCTCGAACAGCTCAAGGAACTCGACGAGAAGGCCCAGAGCCTGCGCGTGGCCCTGATATCAGCCCTCACCTACCCGGCCGTACTGCTGAGCCTGTCCACCGTGGTGGTGTGCTTCATCCTGCTGTGGGTTTTCCCTCGCTTCGCCGATCTCTTCGAATCCATCCACGACCGCCTGCCCTTCACCACCCTGATCCTGATGGCCCTCAGCGACTTCCTGCGTCAGTACGGCGGCCTGGTGCTGGCCGGACTCGCCGCGGCATTGCTGGCCGGCCGGCGCCTGCTTGCCAGCGCCGCGCCGCGGGCCGCCCTGGAACGTGGCCTGATGGCCGTACCCGGCCTCGGCCAGACCCTGATGGGCATCCACATGGTACGGGTGTTCCGCATCCTGTCCCTGTCCCTGAAGCACGGCGTGCCCCTCCTGAAGGCTCTCACGGCCGCCGAAGAGGTGGCCTCCACCGCGGCCCTGCGCACCGGCATGCAACGCATGCGCGTCAGCGTGGAGGAAGGGCGCGGCCTCTCCGCCGCCCTCGCCGAACTCGACTTCATCCCCCCCCTGGCCCAGGAAATGCTCGCCACCGGGGAGCGCACCGGCCACCTGGCCAAGGTGCTCGAACGCCTCTCCGAGCACTACCAGCGCAAGCTGGAACACCGCCTCGCCACCCTCGCCAAGATCGTCGAACCGGCCATGCTGCTGATCATGGGTGCCCTGGTGGCCATGATCGTCAGCGCCCTGATCCTCCCCATCTTCAAACTGTCCGCCGCCGTGCATTGAGCGCGCGGATGTGTGGAATATGCCCGCTGCAATCACGAAATTTAACAATCTGACGCTCAACTTTCAGGCCCCACCGTCGTAAGTGCTATCCATGCGCCAGCCAGTTCGCGGAAAGCCTTTTCCCAGCTCAGCCCATCTCCGGAGTCAGCAATGATGATTCGCCGCCCCCGCCTCCACGCGGGCTTCACGCTCGTGGAACTGTTGATCGTCGTGGTGATCCTCGGCGTCCTCGCCGCCATCGCGATTCCGCAATTTTCGGCCTCCACCGACGACAGCAAGGTCGCCGCCCTGGACGCCAGCCTCAACAACCTGCGCACCGCCATCGAGCTCTACTACCAGCAGCACGGCCACTATCCCAGTGCCGTGACCGGTGGCGGCACCTATGCAGTCAATACCGAGGCCACCTTCACGGCCCAGCTCGCCAGCTTCACCAGCGCCGCCGGCGTGGTCAGCACCACCAAGGATGCCACCTACAAGTACGGCCCCTATCTCAAGAAGTCCACCCTGCCCGCCGAACCGATCAACAACATCGCCACCGTCGAGATCGTCACCACCGGTACGCTTGGCATGACCGCCAGCGGCTCCACCGGCGGCTGGAAGTTCGACAACAAGACCGGCCAGTTGATCGCCAACATCACCGCCTACCAGACCCGCTAAGTTCCCGGCTTTGGCCCGGCACAGAACGCCCCCCGGATCGCCCCGTCCCCGCGATACCCCTCCAGGCCCGCCCGGCTGTCGCGGCCTCACCCTGATCGAACTCCTCCTCGTTGTCAGCCTGCTCGCCATGCTGGCCGCCACAACCGTTCCCCTCCTCATCGGCACAAGCCACCCCGCCCAGGCCAGACAGGGGGCCGAGCGCGTCGCCACCGCCCTCCGCTTCGCCCGCGATGAAAGCCTGCGCACGGCGCAGCCCCATGGCGTCACCCTGAGCACCGGCACCGACGCGGACACGCTGAAAGTCTTCCTGCTGGATACCGGCAGCCTGCCGCCCACACCCCAGTTCACCGTGCGCCATCCCCTGTCACGCCAGCTCTATGCGGAGACCCTCGGCACCGGCAGTCCCTTTCCCGCGGCCCGGGTCGACGCCCAGGGCTTCGTCAGCGCCATGGGAAGTTCCAGTCAGCTCATCTTCACTGCCGACGGCGCCCCCGCCATCCTCAACGGTGCCAACCTGCAGCGCCTGAGCGGGGTCAGCGTGCGGATCGGCATCACTGCCGGCAAGCTCAGCCAGAGCGTGCTGATCGCCACCGAGACCGGAAGGGTGAGCCTGGAATGAAGCCCCGTGGCCAGCGTGGGTTCGGCTATGTAGAAGCCCTGGTGGCCGTGGTGCTGCTGGCCGTGGTGCTGGTGCCGGCCCTGGAAGCCCTCGGCAACGCGGCGCGTAACGCCCCCACCGCCGCCCAGGACGACACCCTGTGGATGAGCGCCGCCAACAAGCTCCGCGAGGTCACCGGCAGCCGCTTCGACGATCTGGATGCCGCAGCCACCGCAGCAGGCGGGGCGGGCAACGTCAGCAGTCTGTCCGACCCGACGGGAAGCAGCCCCCGCGTGCTGATCTACCTCAGCCGCTACGACGGCGACAACGCCGACGGTGACGACAACGGCTTCACCGGAACCGATGCGGACCTGATCTGGGTCCGTGCCGCCGTTGCCGACACCCCGGTGAGCCTTGACACCCTGGTGACCCGATGACGCGCCGACAGAGCGGCATGGCCCTCGCCGAACTCCTCGTGGCCTCGGTCATCGCCGCCTTGGTCATGGTCAGCCTGTCCGGCGTGCTCCAAGGTGTGCAGCAGACCGAAGCCCACCTGTCCGGGCGGGCGCTGCTGCAACGGGATGCGCGCCTGGCCCTGGCCCGCATGGCGACCATGGTCGAGGGCTCGCAGCGTCTGCTGGTGCCCCTCGAAACCACCAGCGGCCCCCGCGACGTGCTCGCGGTGGCCCTGCCGCCCGGTCTCGACCGGGACGGCAATGGCTTTGCCGATGCCGACAACGACCGCAACGGCTCGCCCGACGACGACCTCCCCGCCGACGAGACCCACGATGGCGCAGCCGGCATCAAGGGTGTCGATGACGATGGCGACGGCAGCATCGACAACGGCGGAAGCACCGACAATGACGAGGACGGAACGGTCGGAGAGGCGCCCGTCCCGCCGAAGAACGGCAACGACTGGATCGACCCCGTGGTGTACCGGGTGAGTGGCGGCCAGCTCCTTGAGCGCCTGCCCAACCTGAACCCCACCAGCGGGGCCGACTATGCGGAGCGCGTCATTGCGGAAAAGGTGGTGAGCCTGGAGGTCACCCGCATTGCCACCGGCAACCGGCGCACCCGCGAGGTGCTGGTCGTGCTCACCCTGGGTGACCCCGCCGGCGAGACCGCCAGCTGGGTCCGGCGCCTGCGCCTGGGGGTGCGATGAGCCCCCGCCGCCCCGGCCCCGCCGGCTTCCTGCTCCTCCCGGTCAGCCTGCTGCTGGCCGTCATCGGCGCCCTCAGTTACATGCTCGTGCAGGACATCGGCAGCGCCGCCCGCCCCGGTGGCCGTGAGGCCGAGCGCGCCCGCCTGGTAGCCGAAGCCGGCCTCGCCCACGCCACCTGGAAACTCAACCAGGTGAACGGCTGCAGCGGCTACAGCGCGGTGGCCGCCACGCCCTTCGGCAGCGGGGGAGACCAGTATCAGGTGAGCCTCAGCGCCACCAGTGGCTCGCCCCTCACCCTCACGGCCACGGCGACCCTGGCGGGCAGCCTGGCCGGCTCCCGGGCGAGCATCCGGCGGACGGTCTACAAGACCTCGGGCAACACCCTGACCTACACCCTGAGCACCGACAGCCGTGGCAGCGACGCCTACCTCGACATCGACAACCCGGACAAGAACTACGGCGGCTCGGGAACCCTCAAGCTCAAGCAGGGCAGCGACCACCCCGTGCTGCAGTTCGACCTGTCCCTCATTCCCGTCGGCAGCCGCATCATCGAAGCCAAACTGCTGCTCTACCGTCAGGACGCCGGCAGCTTCACCCTCAGTGCCCGGACGGTGAATGCCCACCGGGTGCTGGAGCCCTGGCTGGCTGGCAGCAAGAACGGATCCAGCGCGGCCGACGGCGCCACCTGGCTCACCCGTGACGGCAGCGTTGCCTGGAAATCCACCTCCGGCACCGTCGACAGCGCCAACGCCACGGACGGTACCCATACCCACTACTACATCTGGGGCACCCCCTGGATGGAATGGAACCTCACCAGCCTGGTACAGGGCTGGGTGGACCGCCGCTATCCCAACTACGGCGTGATGCTGCGCCCCAGCACCAGCGTAAGCACCGAGGAATACACGGCCGCCGAGGGCGACAGCGCCCAGGTGCCGAAACTGGCGATCAAGTATGTTGCCCCCTGCGGCGCCATCAATCCGCCCCAGGATGGCATCGGCGGGCGGGTCGCCTGGTGGAAGTTCAACGAGTCCACCGGCACCACCGCGGCCGACGCCGTCGGCGGCCACCCGGGCAGTGTCAGCGGCGGCACCTGGAGCGCCACCGGCGGCGTCTCCGGCGGCGCCCTGGCCTTCAACTCGGCCGGCAAGGTGAGCGTGGCCCACACCGACGATCTGTCCCAGACCGGGGACTTCAGCCTGGGTGCCTGGGTCAACCTCAGCGACGCCAACGGCAAGCGTTCGATCCTGCACAAAGGCACGGCCAGCAATGAAGCCAACTACGCCATGGGCGTGCGCGACGGCAACTTCTACTTCGAGTACTTTGCCAACAGTGCCTGGCGCACCTACACCACCGCCGGACTCAATCTGCGGTCCGGCACCTATTACCACCTGACGGCCACCTACAAGGCCAGCACCCGCCAGGTCAAGCTCTACGCCGATGGCAATCTGGCCGGCACCTTCACGGCCAGCTTCGGCAACACCCCGAAGAGCAACACCAAGGCCCTGCTGATCGGCACCACACCCTCCAACGAGAACTTCCTGGGGCGCATTGATGACCTGCAGATCGTGGCCAGCAACCTCGATGCGTCCGGTGTGGCCACCCTGATGGGCGGCAGCGTGCGCACGCCCGCCGCCGACACCCACGTGTCGGCCGAAGCCTTCGCACGCAACTTCAACTACGGCGGCGCCACCCTGATGCAGCTCAAATACCCCCCGGACATCCGCCCCCTGGTGCGCTTCGACCTCTCCGCCGTTCCCGCCGGCACCCCCATCAAGCGCGCCATCCTGTCCTTCCACGTGCAGGACTCGGTGATCATCAGTCCGGGACTGAAAGCCTACGCCTACCCCCTCACCGAGTCCTGGCTCGAAGGCACGCAGAACGGTGCGGTGTCGACCCTCGGCGCCACCTGGAGCAAACGCCAGATCGGACCGGACCTGGCCTGGGGCAGCGCCGGCGGCACCTACCACAATGTCGCTGCCGGAGTCTTCCAGGTTCCGCTGGGCGCCACCCCCCAACGCTACTGGGAGATGGACATCACGTCCACCGTCAAGGAATGGGTGGATGGCGTGCGTGCCAACCATGGGCTCACCCTGCTGCTCGATTTCAGCCTCGACAGCGCCAACCTGTCCAGCCGGGAGAGCCCGCGCCTGGAGCCGCGCCTGGTCATCAGCACCCAGTGACCTTGCCCACACCTCAAGAACACGCCCGGTCCGCCGATAAGCCTGCCATGGAGCACAACGCCCTCTGGGCGGCCTTGCGCGGTCGCCTGCCCATCTGGAAGCCGAAACTGCCGGCCCTCGGCGGCAGCACGCCCATCGGCTTCGACCTGGCCAGCGAACGCCTCAACCTGGCCCAGGTCGCCCCCCACGGCAAGGCCTGGCGCTGGCGGGCCGCCGCCGCCATTCCCTACCCCAACGGCCGCGCGGAACTGCTCGGTGATCCCGTCGCCTTCCGCCGCCTGGTGCAGGACGCCCTGCGCAGTCATGGCTTCAAGGGTCGCCGGGTGGTCAGCGTGCTGCCCCCGGGCGATCTGCAGGTGGTGTCCATCGACTACGCCACGGCCAACGGCCAGGATGACACGGCCACCCTGCTCCGCACCCTGCGGGAACGCTTCAAGGGCGGGCTGGACGACGCGGTGGTGGACATCCTGCCCATCCGCCGCCCACCGGAAAGCAACCTGCGCTCCGCCGTGGTGGCGGTGGCCCCCCGGGACAAAGTGCTCGCCCACCTGGACCTGCTCACCGCTGCGGGCCTCGACCCCCAGGCCGTGGACGTGGGCCCCGCCGCCCTGGCCCGCCTGGCCCGTGCGGTGGTTGTCGGCGACCCCCGGGCCAACCTGCTGCTGATCAACTTCGGCACTGAACACACGTATCTGTCCCTGCTGTGGGGGCGCCGCCTGATGTTCGACCGCAGCCTGCCCTTTGGCGAGAAGCGCCTCGCCGCCACCCTCTCCCGCAACCTGGACCTCCTGCCCGAGCGCGCCCTCGAACTCCTGCGCCGCCACGGCCTGGGCAACACCGGCGGAGAGATCGGCGAGACCATCACCGAGCTGCTTCAGCCCGACTTTCAGCAGCTTGCCCACGAGGTCAACCGGGTACTCATCTACTTCGCGTCCCAGACCCATGGTGGCGCCGTGGACGGCATCTACGTGGCCGGCAGCGTGGCCCGCCTTCCGGGGGCAGCGACGCACATCGGTCGCCTGCTGGGCATGCCCGTGCACGTCCTCAACCCCTGGCAGTTGCCGGGAAGCAACCCCGAAGAGGTCATCGAGCCGCCTGCCGGCATGGCCGTTGCTGCCGGCCTGGCCCTCCGGGAGATTGCCCGCCGTGCCGGAGATTGATCTCATTCCCGCCTCCTGGCGGGCCCAGCGGAAAGCCCGGCGCACCTTGCGTGGCGCGGCGGTGGCCATGGCCGGGCTGGTGATCGGCATCGGTGCCGCCCGCATCGGGCTGGAGGTATCGACGCGCAACGAGCAGGCTGCCGTGCAGGCCATCCAGGCCACCCGTCGCGATGGTGACCGCGAAGCCGCGCGCCTGAGCGCACTCCAGGCCCGCCACGCCGAGCTGCAGCGCCAGGAGGCGCTGATCGCCACCCTGCGCGGGCCCGGCTTGGTCGGCAGCGTCCTGCAGCCCCTCGACCGCGCCCTTGAAGACGGCCTGTGGTTCGACGATCTCCAGTACGCCCGGCCCACCCTGTTGCCCCAGCCGGGCTCCCCCCCGCCGACCACCGAAAGCAGCCTTGGCATCCGCGGCAAGGCCAGTGATGCTGCCACCGTGGGACGCTTTGTGGATGCCCTGGCCAGCCGCGGCCCCTGCCTCAAGCCCGCCCTCGCCCCCGGCGAGGCCCGCCGCTACACCCGCTTTGAACTGGTGGAGTTTGCGGTGAGCTGCCCCCTGCGGCCCACCGGAACAGGAGGAAGTTGATGCAGGCCCTGCTCCGTTTGGACCCGCGCGTTCTGCGCCTGCTCGTGGTGGCCGTGCCCGCCATGGTGCTGCTGGTCGGCTGGGGCCAGTTGCTGCGCCCCGCCTGGCATGCCCGTCAGGCCGCCGCCAGCCTGCACGCCAGCACCCGCGACGCCATTGCCGACCTGCCCGCCCGACGGGCCCGGGCCGATGAACTGGCGAAGGAAATCAGCGTGCTGGAAAGCCGGCTCGATCCCCCCGTGAGCGCCCCCACCCGCCTGCCGGTGCTGCTCGAGAGCCTGGCCGCGGCCCGGGGTGTCGAACTGCAACCGGTGTTTCCCGGCCGCAACACCGAGTTCGAAGGGCTCGTCGAAACGCGTTACGACCTTGAGGCCGGCGGCAGCTACCCGCATCTGGCCGCATGGCTGGCCGACGTGGATGCCCGCCTCGGCAACGCCGGCATCATTGAAGCCCGCTTCACCCGCCAGGCCCACAACGACACGGTGCAGCTCCGCCTGCGCCTGGCGGTGTATCGCCGCCCCGGGCCGACGGGCGGAGAACAGCAATGAAGATCGCACTGCTGCTGGCCGTTCTGGCCATTACCGCGCCGCCGGGCGCCCGGGCCGACGATGCGCCCCCCCTGCTGCGCCATGACCCCTTCCGGCGCCCTGCCCCGCTATCACCCGCCCTTGCCCCCGGCTCAACATCGGCCCCGGCCCCGGCCTCCTGGCAGCCGACCCTGCGCGGCGTGCTGCTCGCCGGCTCGGGCGCCCTCGCCAACGTGGACGGGCAAATGGTGGGTATCGGGGAGCGCATTGAAGGCCATCGCCTGGTGTCGGTCAGCGAACACCAGGCCGTATTCGAAAAGGACGGCCGCCGCATCGTGCTCGACACGCGCCGCCCCCTGGAGACCCGCCCGTGACCCGCTCCCGTTTTGCCGCCGCCCTGCTGGCCCTCGCCGCCCTGGGCGCCAGCCCCCCGCCCGCCGCAGGCGCCGACCCCGCCGCGCCACGGCGCATCACCATGACCCTGCGTGACGTCCCGGTGGGCGACGTGTTCGAGATGCTCTCCCGCAATGAAAAAGTGAACGTGCTGGTGGGCAAGGGGGTCGCCGGCAGCGTCTCCGTGAGCCTCCACAACGTCACCACCGAGGAAGCCGTGCGCACCGTGGCCGAGGCCGCCGGCTACGTGGCAGAGCTGCGCGGCGACACCTTCCTGGTCCTGGAGCGCAAGGACGCGGGCCTCGACGGTCTCTCCGGCAACACCCTGCTGCGCACCTTCAAGGTCCAGTATTCGGACGCCAAGACCGTGGCAGTGATCCTGACCAAGCACATTTCCCGCTACGGCAAGATCACGCCCCTGCCCGAGCGCAACCTGATCGTCGTGGAAGACCAGCCGGCCTTCCTGGCACGCATCGAGCAGCTCCTGGAACAGATTGACCTGCCCCCCCGCCAGATCCTCATCGAGGCCAAGATCCTGGAGATCCGCCTCGACAACAACGAGAGCTTCGGTGTGGACTGGTCCAAGGTGATGGGCGGCGGCAACCGCAGCTTCACCATCGGCACCAAGGGCCTCGCCAACAAGACCGGCGACGGGCTGTTCTTCAGCATCGTCAGCGACAACCTCAACATGTACCTGAGCGCCCTGTCCAGCAAGGGCCGCGTGCATACCCTGTCCACGCCCAAGCTGCTGGCCCTTGAAAACCAGCAGGCCGTCACCTCCATCGGGGATCAGACCGGTTACAAGGTCACCACCACCATCAATCAGGTCACCACCGAATCCATCCAGTTCCTGGAGTCGGGGGTGATCCTGCGGGTCACCCCGTCCATCGACGAGCGCGGTCGCATCCTGATGAAGATCCACCCGGAGGTAAGTACCGCCTCGGTGAACAACAACATCCCGTCCAAGAACAGCACCCAGGTCAACACCACCCTGATTGCCGAGGACGGCCAGTCCATCTTCATCGGCGGGCTGATCCGCAACAGCAACAACTACAAGCGCGCCGGCATTCCGCTGCTGGGTGACATCCCGGTGATCGGCAACGCCTTTTCCCGCTGGGAAGACGGCGGCACCAGCACCGAAACCGTGGTGGTGATCACCCCCCGCATCATCCGCGACGCGGAAAGCACCACGGAACGGGCCGCGGTCCGCCTCCAGGAGGCCGAACCACCCATGCTGCGCAGCGCCGTCAAACTCGAACACACCCTGGAGCGCCTGCGCCCGCAGGATTGAGCGGGACACCCCCATGCCCGAGGCCGGCAGACTTTCGGACACCGCCGCGCTGCCATTGCGCTAGGATGGGTCTCCGCTGTCCATCTTGATCAACCCGCCTGCCAGGGAAACACACGGAATGCCGAAGTCCTTGCTTCGCCGGACCGCCCTTGGGGGCCTGCTGTGCCTGCTGATTGCCAGTGCACCGGGCTTCGCAGCCCCTCCCGCCGTCGCCACCCCGGCCGAGCCACGCAGCCTGCATGTGGTCAGCGACGAGAACTTCCCGCCCTACCTGTTCCGCAACGCGGAGGGCCAGGTGGAGGGCTACCTGGTGGACCTGTGGCAACTATGGGCCACCCGCAACCAGGTTCAGCTCACCCTCACCGCCACCAACTGGGCCGATGCCCAGAAGATGGTCGCCCGGGGCGACGCCGACGTGATCG
>ERZ795056.4853-NODE-4853-length-13741-cov-4.338229_pt1 | contig 13741 bp, 15 predicted proteins | sample MGYA00375140_ERZ795056 | MGnify/ENA primary metagenome ERZ795056 (study PRJEB30185, sample SAMN05720227) | activated sludge metagenome | isolation source: Anaerobic digester | place: USA | collected 2015-03-09 ...
TTTCACCATTAGGTCTTTTACCTTTATCCCTTTGAGTGCCGATGACATCTGGGTAGACTGATATTCCCCCATGCCCCCCATGTATATGAAAAAGGCAATTATGATAAGCCATGGATTATACAAAACACCGACAAATGCGAAGACTATTGCAAGTCCTTGACCTATCCTAACAGAAATCTCAGTTGCTTTTAGGTAGTCCATCTTTGTAGCCAAGAATGCCCTTAATACTCTGCCCCCGTCCATCGGAAATGCAGGTATTATGTTGAATAAACCAAGCAAGAAATTTAGGGACATCACGATTCTGACTATGTCTTTCAATGAAGTTAACTCGACCCAGTTGAGGTCAAAATGCATGTTGAGCCCAAAAAGAGATCCAAATAAGAATAATACTGCGCCCAGAGCTATGCTCGTAAGAGGGCCGATGACTGCAATTGCAAACTCATGCCTCTTTGGTATTGCCTCCATCTGAGACACCCCCCCTATCGGCAGAAGGGTAATCTTTTTAATCTTAGCGCCATAATGCCTTCCAACTAGAGAATGTGCCAGCTCATGCACTAAAACTGAAGCAAATAACAGGACAATTACTAGCAAAGGTATGAATCCAAAAATCGAAAAAATCAAAAGAAGCAGCAAAAACGTGATGTGAAGCTCTATCGGGATACCTAGTATACTTCCAAACTTTAAACTCCAAGGCATATATTGTCCTTAGAAGTTAATACTTATAAGTATTAGTTTTTGGGGGAGCCAAAAAATTTTTTTGTACCCTTCGAGAAATTATACTGCATTGGCTCCCAAGCTAAAGAAATTGGGTACATTTATATAATTTTGGTTGATTCGAATTGAACACTAATTCTAATAAAAGATTTTATGTTACCGCTAACAAAAACTAAGGTGAAAAGATTAATATATTTGAAAATTAAGCTAAAGGGGCTTAAAATGAATGATGTAGATAGACGTATTTTAAAGGAATTAGACAAAATATAGAAAGATTTAGATAACGGCGAATTATCTATATGAATAAGGAAGAATTTCTAAAAGAAATTCAGGATTGTGGGTATATTCCTCCAATATTTAAAACAAAAATAAAAGATTTGACTGTTGAAGAGTTTCGTTCACTTTTATCGAATATTATAAAAGAGGCCACGGATGATTTGAAGGAAGACATGTTGGCTCTTACAAGTCAGACATATATCTATTCAATTGAAGAATCAAGAAAAGATTAGGAAGAAGGAAATTTTTTCATTTTAGGAAATGGAGAGCGATATTATTTTAATAGATTAAAAAAATAAGAGACGAACTTTCAGTTTATTATACCTCCAGAATAAAATTGTAATCAAATATATAATGGCGTAGCTTCCAATAATTTTATATACCTAGGTATACCAAAGTATACAGATGTTGTTATGGCCACTACTATCAAAATCCATGAAGAAACTAAGCAGGAAATAGATTTATTTAGAGAATATAAAAATGAAAGCTATGACGAAGTTATAAAAAAAATTTTGTATATTGTAAAGAACTGTAAGGATAATAAAGAACTAAGCCTAGAAACTATCGAAGCGATTGAAAAGGCAAGAGAAAGGATAAAAAAAGGCTATTTTTAACAGAAGAAGAAGCAAGATTAAGGCTTGGATTATAATATTTGAACGTCAGGAAATTTTTTAACTTTGAAATATTTTCAAAGTAGGTGTATCTAATTAAATTTGATTATGATGCTATTGATTTTCTTAATAGTTTATCAGAAAATATAAGCAGAATTTACTGTAAAATTATCCTGCAAAAGATAATCCACATCACTATTTTGAAAAATTAGCAAGTAGAGAAGATTATAAGCTTTGAGTTGGAGATTATAGAGTTATAGCGGATATTAATGATCAAAGTAAAGTTATTAATATAACTCATATAGGTCATAGAAAAAATATTTACAAAAATATATAATTAAAAATCAACGGACCAGGGGGGATTCGAACCCCCGACCTATAGCTTAGGAGGCTATCGCCATATCCACTAGGCCACTGGTCCCAAATCGGATTTTATAGTATTATATATAAGTTTTTACCATTTAAAATTCCATCTTCGATCTGCTCGGCGATTGGATTTTTGTTTGATATCTTGATTTTTCCAGATTTTGGAACATTAATCTCTTCAAGATACTCATCTTCTAAGAATATCTTGATGTTTTTACGGGCAAACTTTTTTTCAACATTTATGAGAACATATTTTTCCCTGAAGTCTACATCTACCGGGATTCTGCCCTTTTTCCCCTTCTCTTGAGTCTTTTCCATTGGCCTTACATCAATTGAAAATCCTATTGCGTTTTCAAGTGCCCTTATGTTCTTGCCTTCCTTGCCGATTATTGAAGGGATGTCGTCATTTTTTAAGTATAGTGCAATCCTGGAATCTGAAACTGCCTCTAGATCAAATTGTATCCCAAGCTCGGCGTTTAATTTTTCCTTTAGCTTGGATAAGGCCAATTTTTTCATGGGAGAAGTTTCTTTTCTCCTGGCCTTAAGCGGCATGACTACGACCTGCTCCCCATATGTGTAAATCTCATAGAGAGGCGTCTTTGTGTAGAAGTCCTTTATCTCAACTATGGGTCTTGCAAGATCAGCTTCACTCATGCCGTGGGGCACCTTCACAAGAAATTCTAATTCTAAAACAGAATTTACCTCTCCATTTTTTATGAAGATAATGGTATCTATAAGCTGTGGGATGATACCTAGCTCAATTCTTCCTATGAAACGTTGTATAGCATCAACAGGCTTTGTCGCATGGACAACACCGACCATGCCAACACCTGCTAATCTCATATCAGCATAAATCTTGAAATCATTTGTGACCCGCATCTCATCGAAGATTGTGAAGTCTGGCCTTACCAAAAGCAGGATATCCCCAGTTTTTGCCATATTGCCTTCTAAAGCGGTATACTGAGTTATCTCAGGCTGGACATTTAGATCCCTTGGCTTTTCCATAGTCTTTACTATTTTTTCTAAAGATGCATAAAATTCTGCTATGGCCTGGGCAAATGTAGACTTGCCCATCCCAGGTGCACCTGCAATAAGAATGCCTTCTGCAGTTTCAAGCCTCTTCATTAGCTGCTCAGGCAGATTATACTCTTCAAGTGTGAGTTTTTTTACCGGTCTTACAGCTGTTATTTCAAATCTATCTGAAAACGGCGGTGAGGTGATGACTATCCTATATTCTTGCAACTGGACAACGCTTGCACCTTTTTCGTCAAGCTCAATGAAGCTGTCCTTTGTAGTTTTTGCCCGCTCTAAGATATTAAGAGAGATTTCTTTTAGCTCATCTTCGCTGTAAACTCTATCAAACTTTTCTAGGGCTATTGTGCCAGGCTTTCCTTTTTTTCGTGCAGGTGTTATCCCATCCTTTAGATGAACAGAAAGAGTTTCTAAATCAAAGAAATCTTCGATCTTAAGTTTTACTTTTTTATATGGTTTTAGAAAAATAGACTGTACCCCTTTGGCCTCGGCAATATCCTTCTGTATCAAATCCCCTGTGATAAGGGTGCCGCCTAGGTCCATTGCGGCTTCCCTGATTACGGCATCAATGTCTCCCTTTTTTGCACCTGCTATCTCATATCTTGTTGGCCTCCTGCCGTAGTATTCTAAAGGTACGAATATCTCTCTTGATATATTGAATATAGCCTTTAACTCTGAAATGCCAGATATACCAGAGGATTTTCCCTCGTTTGCCAGATGCTCAATTTCGGCAACTGTAGCTTCGGCTATAACAATTCTTTCTAATTCTTTAGCAAAATCAGCGTCACGCAAAAGGGCTTTAAATCTACCGTCGACAACAACGGATGTATCTGGTACAGCTATCATATGGATCACAAGGACTAGTATATTTCTCCCTGCGGGTAAACGACTATGCCCTCTTTTGATATAGAAAATGGGTACTGTTTTATCTTGTGATTTGTCTCCCTCATCTTTCTGATGAATATGCTCCTCTTATACTCTGCCATCCTAGGCATGGTCTTCTCACCTTCCACAAGATGCATTGTGATGACCCCTCTTGTTATGAACTCCTCATATCCGAATCTAGAATACCCTTTACCATTTATTATCTCAGTTATCAAAATACAAGTTGCATTTGTCTCTGTTAGAACCCTACCCATCATGTAGATATCATCACGCATTTTTTCAGGTTCATCTGAAAAGAAAAATGCAGGGAGCGAGTCTATGACAATTCTTTTTGCATCTATGTCCATAGCTATCTCATATAATTTTGAAAGAAGAGACTTTATGTCGACATCACTTTTGACGTAAAAATTTTCATCTGTTGGAACTCCAACCCGAAGCGATGCAGCGTCAAGTATGGCGATCTTTTTCTGATCTTCGTACTTTTTTAAATCCCACCCAAACTGGAGCGCTTCTCTCCTAAGCTCCTCAGGTTTTTCTTCAAACGTTACATAAATGCCAGCTTCGCCAAAGTCCTTGGCACCGGAGTAGATATACTGCAGGGAAAATATAGTCTTTCCTGTTCCTGCCTCACCAGACAACAATATTGATGAGCTTTTTGGGAGGCCTCCGCCTATTAGTTCATCAAGACCTTTAATTCCTGTCTTTACCCTATCTTCCATATATTCTCACCTATATTCTTAACGTAACTAGGAAAAATGCAAGTATCATTATTACAAGCCCTAATATAAATACACTAAAAGATGTGTTAATAAATGCTTCCTTCCTTATATTTTCCTCCCTTAGTTTTGAGGATTTAAATGCGGTAATAAATGATCCCATGAAGAGTATGCTTGATATTAATAGGAAAACAGATAACGATTCTTTGTATATATAATTTGATATGAGCGCATACTGTGCCAAAAATAGGGATACCGCAAACATTATGGTTGATGCATTAAGCATACTCTGTGATGTCTTGCCCATTACCTCACCCCCGCCATAAGCCCGTAAAGATAAAAGACATACCCTAAGACACCAATTATCAGGTAAATCATATATTGATTCTTCTGATCATTTTCTTCAAGGTTGTATTTGAACTGGAGTATGATGTGGATTGTGTAGAGAAAAATTGAGATTAGAATACTTGATGATCTAGCAATTTCAGGGTATGACGCAGGCGAGAACTTCAAAAGCGCGTTTAGAATATCTGACGAGCTTAAGATAAATATGAATAGAAGAAGATACCCCATTATGGAAAAAGTTTGTCCCATGATAAAATACATTGTTTTTGACTTGTAGTCGTTTGTTGTGTTAAATAAAATGAATGTGATAATCTCTACCGTGAAAAATAGTAGTATGGCTGTTCCAATGCCTAAAAATAGTACGTCTACCATGGAATCCCTTATATTGTGAATCTATCAAATATTACTTTATTATTATCTATCCGATACTTTATTCTTTTATAGTTTCCGCTATAAAGCTTACCAAAATCGACATAGAATATCTCTTCGCCCATTTCAACGACCCGCTCTAGAAATAATGTAGCTTCGGCTAGGTGTCTTATTGATATCTCCACTTCGTCCTTGTGCATGCCTTTGTGGAGAAGGATTATTATTCTAGCGTTTTTTTCTCTCCCGATTGCAAATAATCTCTGGAGAAACCTATATACGGGAACAAGACCCAATGTAACTATCAAAGGCGATATGGAGTCTATGATTACTGTCGTGTGTTTCCCAGTCTCCTCCCTTGCCATGAAGATATTTCGTATTATCTCATCTAGATCATATGCATAAGTGATATGGTATTTTTCAGAGCTTTTGATGCCAAGCCGTTCGGTATAGCAATCAATAATGAATTTGGGCTTGAAGAGTTCTCTAATTTCTAGGGGGCTTTTGTCTATACCGACATAGATTAAATCGCCCTTGATTAATTCTTTGCCAAAATACTCCTTTCCAGTTTCTGGCTCCCCTAGAAGAAGTATGTGGTTCTGTTCTAGCTCTTTGAGCATAGGGCGATTTCACCCCAGATTTTATCTATTTCGCTTATTGTTGCAACTTTTATCCCAGGGAGGTCTAGCTTTGGTTTGTCTGTACCTGAGTATATGGCGCAGAACTTACCTATCTGCATGAATGAATCCTTGAGTTTTACTGCGAACAATATCCCCTCCATTTTTCTCAATCTTTCGAATAGATCCTCAGCCTTTTTTATTGTGATTGAGTCGATTGCATAAGTTTCTGGGACTATTTCAATGATGTAGTAAGTTTCACCAAGTTTTTTGTGATTTAGAGTTAATCTGTAATTTAGGACATTTTTCAGCTTTTTTAAGCGGAAGTGAATAGTGGTATCTGGGATATTTGTGATTTTTGAGATGTCAGTTATTGAGATTCTCGCATTTTCTCTCATGACATCTATAATCTTTTGATCAATATCTTTCATGAGGAGGAATTAAATCTGATACTATTTAAATTTATCGCAATTTAATTTGTTATAATTGGAATTTAATTATTGATATCTATAATTATTGCGAATTTAACATAGATTACCGAAACATTTAAAAACAATTCAAAGCAATTTATCATTGTCCATGTATTAATGGAGGATGATGAAATGATGAAATTTTTTAGAAAACACAGGAAGGCTGTATCACCAGTTATTGCGGTCATGCTATTGGTCGCAGTAGCAGTTGCAGCCGTTGGAGCCTACTTTATTTGGTTTAGATCTTTCCAAGCTGGTCAACAGGAAGCCGTTAGAGAGGCTACTGGGGACGTAATTGGACCACAATTATCAGTGAGTGCAACTAACGATGCTACTTTCTTCTACATAACTATTAAGAATAACCATAAGGAAAAGGTAACGATTAAATCTATAACTCCTGGTAAAGGGCCCAGTATTTTACCAGATATTGAACCTAATGCTAGTAAAACAGTTATTATAGAAGCAACTAGTCCAAATGATAGAAACACCCTAATAGTTTTTGCAGTTGAGTATGAAATTGGAGAAGATGAATTAGCTACTACCTACTCCTATACTTTACAAACAGATATGCGCCAAATAATTCAAGAGGACGGCGATTAACCTCTATTTTTTTCTTATCTTTTTTATTTTATAAATCTTCGGGCGCTCCATCGTGTTTCTTAACTCTTTTTATCTAAATTGGGGCAATTTCCCAAAATTTGCCGATAGCTAACGCTAGGTCATCCTTTTAGAAAGGGTATGAAGCTGATATAGATTAAAGGAAAAACATACAAACATCAGCTTTACTTCGACCCTTGGTAGTGTTGTCACAAGCATGTGCCGAGTTCCTATCCTTGCTTCTTCAGGTCTTGTCGCTTCTCCTCTGGGCTTACTTGCGTTCTGCTGGGGTCAGAACTGATAAAAGTTGCATCTTGGATGGCCTTTCTCACTCTTATTGTCAAATAGTTCAGAAATAATAGGCTTGAATAGCTTCCAATCAATAAGTTTGTCTATATCGTTTAATCTGTTGCCTAGCTTTTGAAGGCGTTCATACTATCTTTTCAAGGCAAAATCACTCAAGCTGTCCATGGCAACTAAAATCCACTATTGGGATGTAAATTTAACCAATAGCAGAAATAGGATCGAAGTTAATCAAAATTCTCTAAATTTTAAAAAGCCCTTATATTATTGTAGTGGGTAATAAAATCAGTAAATTTTAAATATTAGTAGGCACTACATTTATTATGGCTTTTATCAGAAAAAAGAGTAAAGGCAACAGTTACTATTACGAGTTAGTCGAAAGTAAAAGAAAAGGTAACAAAGTCATGCAAAAAGTCCTGAAATACTTCCCGTCTCTTAAAGAGATTGAAGAGTATGCAAAATCAGAGAATATCACCCTTCAAATCGAATATGGCAAGTGGCTAGATAACGATCTTAAAGAGAGGCTAGAAAATAAATTCAAGACGCTAAACAATCTAAGACCTCTGTCCGAAGATGTTCTAAATACTATAAGAGATAAGTTTGAAATCGATATGAGTTACCATTCAAATGCTATAGAAGGGAATAGGCTTACGCTACGCGAGACATGGCTTGTAATAAGAAAAGGAATTACAATAAGCGGTAAATCTTTAGAAGAGCACCTTGAAGCAACAAATCATAGAGAGGCAATCGAACTAATAGAAAAAATTGCAGGTAAAGGTGAAGATATAACAGAAATAGATGTTCTAAATCTTCATGCCTTAATTCTTGATAAAATAAATCCACAAAACGCCGGATTTTACAGGCGTTCAAACGTATTTATACAGGGCTCAGAGTTAAAACTTCCAAAGTGGAGAGATGTCCCGGTATTAATGGAAAGAGTATATGAAGAGCTAAACAATCAGGACAAAGGGATTGATGCGATCTATTCCTCAGTTAAAATACACTATGATACTGTGAGAATACACCCATTTATTGATGGGAATGGGAGGCTGGCACGACTTCTTATGAATTTAAGACTAATGAGAAGTGGATTTCCTCCAGCCATACTAAGAAAAGAAGAAAGAAGGGCATATTACTCCGCATTGGAAAAGGCCGATAAAGGAGACTTGAGACCTTTGACGATGATAATTGGGAAAGATATTGAAAGAGCGCTTGATCTGTATATTGAAACATTTTCTTAAAATATAATCTAAAGAAAACTCTTATATATCTTTCAAGAGAAAAAGCATTGAATGATAGCCTACAAGATGAGGATTATCGACCTTGTCAATGGTAAGTTAAAAAAAGATGAGATGGGGGGGGTTTTACTCTCCACTCCTTTTGGGGAATCAAAGGAAGCAAGGATAATAGGCACGATAATAGATTCCTATATGAACAATGAGAATACCTACGGTTCTTTCACGATTGATGATGGAACCGCCACCGCAAGATTAAAAGCATGGTCAGACAAAATTGAGCTTCTGGATAAATTCAAGAGAGGAGAGATTGTTGACATAATCGGAAGGGTGGGAGAGTTTCAGGATGAAATTTACCTTGTGCCAGATATTATAATATCAACCACGCCAAACTACTGGCTCTATAGAGAACTTGAACTTTCCAAAAGAATAAAAGATCTTATGGAAAGGGGCTTGTCATTTGACTATACCGATAAAATAGATACTTATTCTGCCCCAGAATCCGCACCTTATCAAAAAGAAGAAACATACGAAGCGGTGACTGAAGAAGTAAATATCGCAGAAGTTGAGGAAGCTCTCCAAGAGACAGAAATAGAAGAGCTTATGGAAGAAGTCTCCGAAGAAGCCCTTACAAACGAAACTAGTAAAGAAAAAGGCGATATGTCCTTTTTTGAAGACATTGATGAAGAAGAGATAAAGGAAAGTGTCTATGAGCTATTAAAGACTGATCCTAAAATATCAAAGTCAGAGATATCAAATGTTTTGAGTATTGATGAGCTTGATGTTGAGCTTGCCATAAAAGACCTGGTGGATGAAGGCCGCATAAAAACAAATGAAGATGGGTTTGAGATAATTGAATGATAGGTATGCCCTCTACGCATTAGCCTTTTCTATGCTCTTTGTTTCTGCATTTGTTCTTTTATCTTTTAGCGAAGTAAAGATGCCCGAAGAGCACTTCACAAGACTTTACTTTAATACTACTATTTTAGAAAATGATAATAATACTTCAAATCTTGAAGGTGCCGAGTTAAAAATAAAAAACGGTGCAGTTACTCTCGACGGCCTAAATTCATATTATCCGAGGGATACTATTTTTGTTAAGAAAAAAGGATACACCGTTAATTTGATTAATAATAAATCAATTTTATTTAATAACTATACTAAGAAAACAAATGGACTCATCTATTTTGACTTCACTATAGAAAATCTTGAAGGTGCCGATAAAAATTATTCGTACATCGTTTATATTGATGGGGATAAAATTTTAGAAGGAAATGAATCCATCAAGTCAAATGAAAAGAAGATTATCCAAAAAGAAATAAAATATAATGAGCCGGGAGATCACAGATTAAGCATAAAATTAAACACCGGAGCAGAAATCTATTTTAATTTTTCTCAGGTGAAAGAATGAAGTCAAAGATACTTGAAATCCTTGAAAAAAAAGGCGATTATGTTTCTGGAGAAGAGATATCTAAAGAGATTGGAATTTCAAGGGCGGCCGTCTGGAAGCATATCAAAAAGCTTAGGGAGCTCGACTATGAAATAGATTCAAAGACAAACGAAGGGTACAAACTCATCAAATCACCTGAAAAACAGATAGAATTTGAACTAGAAAGATTGCTTGAAACAAAGATTATTGGAAAAAAGATACTGTTCTTTGAAGAAGTAGATTCGACCAATAACAAGGCAAAGCAGATAGCATTGGGAGAAAACGAAGGAACAGTTGTAATATCAGAGATGCAGACATCTGGTCGTGGCAGAAGAGGAAGAGAATGGTATTCGCCTAAAGGAGGGGTTTATGTATCATTTGTCCTTAAACCAAATGTTTCGCCTGAAAAAGCATCTCAATTGACCTTAGTATCTTCATTGGCCCTTGTTAAAACATTAAATTCTATGGATAACAATCTGAATGCAAAGATAAAATGGCCCAATGATATTTTAATTTCTGGCAAGAAAATATCAGGCATACTTACAGAGCTTTCAGCTGATGTGGAAAAGATAAATTATATCGTTGTTGGGGTTGGGATAAATCTAAATACAGAAAAAGGGATCCTCCCAGAAAACGGAACTTCATTAAAAATAGAAATGAAAGAAGAGGTGTCCATTAAACTATTCTTGAAATCTTTTTTAGAGCATTATGACTCAATCTATCAAGAATATATAAATGGCAAAATTGATTTGATAATTGAAAGATGGAAGAATAATTCTGACACGCTCGGTAAAAAGGTCAAGATAATCGGGATAAATGAAACTTTTGAAGGTTTGGCCAAGGATATTGATGAAAACGGTGCATTGATATTACAGACTAAGGAAAAAGAAATCAAGGTTTATTCTGGGGATGTTTCGTTAAGATAAATATTTAAAATCTTGATTGAACAAATTATTCGTTAGCCGATAATAATTCGATTATTATCCTTATTACTTCGTTAATTTTTTCACTTTTATCTTGGTTAGTAATCTGACATAAAATAATATCGTCTCCCCGGGGTGATGCCAATACTAAAGCAGGCCTCCTTTTTGATTGTGTCAAATCAGAGAATGGAAAGGGCACTACTACAACATCACCTTTCACAAATATGCCCAAGCTTCATCCTCCTCAGGTTTTAGCCAATCTTTTTTTAATGAAGACTCACTAAGAATTGCAGTTTCTGGAACAATATTTGATTTATTCTTTAAAAAACGATAAAATCAAACACTTCTTCAAGTATTGATTCTGGAGTTTTTTCTATTTCTTTTGTAACTAAATCTTTAATGCTCATTTAATCCCCAAGCAAGAGATAGCTAGTATAGTACTAATATCTTTGATTAAATGATTTACCATTTAACCGGGTAAATCATTTAAAGGATTATCTCTTAATGGGATTATGAAGAAAGAATCTAAAAAAAATGGAAAGGGGTTTAACCCTAAGGGATTATTGTATTTCATTGTTTTTACTCTTGTAATCGGATACCTCTTTGGAATTCCACTCTACTTTAACTTGAAAGTCCTCTACACATTGTTTTATGAGCAGTTTATGGTAAAGCTCTCTCTTTACGCTATAGGCGTTGTCTGGAGTTTAGTTTTAGCCCTAATCATATTCTTGATAATGTTCTTTGTAACACCACTAAGAAACTTAATAAAACAGGAAGTTGGAAAGAATACTGCTGGAAAGCTTATCTATTTCCTAATATTCTTTTTAATCTTTATTTTCATACCAGTCCCTGTTCTATATCTTAGATATGCTCTTTATTTACAGGAACTCCCTGAAATAACAAGGCCGCTTATCATGGATTTTATATATAACACAGATAGCTTCTATCAAAGCTACCTCTACCTCAATCTTATCAATATTGGGAAAGGCATTCTTTTCCTTTTGACCTTGGTAGTGGCACTTCCCTACGCCGCAAATCTATTCTTCGAAAGGGCTAGGAAATTGGGTAGAGTTTTTGAGGATGGGACAGTAAAAGAAGCGCCAAAAGAAATTGTTTTAGAAAAAACACATATGACTGCAACTGCAGTAATCTTATTTCTCGCCCTAGTTGCATTCTCGGCACTTCTCTTTTTCAGTAACGTATTCACATTCTATATCTATAATCCAGATTATGTCAAGTTTGGTATACTTGATTTCTTACAGATTAGCTGGATTATTGAATCCTTGATTCTTGTAGGCATTGGATTAATGAATCTCGTAGTTTCAAGGGATAGAACAGAACTTGGAATAATGAGCGGGATATCTTTAGTAGCATTGTTCATGCCCGGGATTATTAAGGCTGCATTACTTGTTGCTGCGCTCGTATTTATGCCAATACTAAAAAATATTACAGATATGAAATTTACTGAATCAAACGTTGAAGATTACAAGAAAAGGTTCTTTAGTAAACGTGGGATTATAGCAATTTTGGTAATACTTTTAATAGTTTCACCGACAGCTGCCGCTGGCGTAAAGGGATTCTTGTTAAGTAGAAGTGTTGCAGGAAATCCTTTGCTAAACACCCCTTACATCCAGAAAGAAATCGACTCAAACAGATGGGCGTCCTATGTTGAAAATGTTGAAAGAATCAGCGTGAACATATTACCCCAAACAGAGATTAAGGATATAGTGGTGCAAGACTTCCTAAACGAAAATCGTTACCTGATAGATAGAGCTAGAGTTTGGGACTATGTAACAGCATATGTTCTTGCAAGACCACAACTAGGGCCTAGGTACTATCTCATATCAGATACTGATTTATTTCTAGATCCAGAAGAAAAGAAGATTTATTGGGCCACTTATAAGACAATAAAACCAGAAACACCTGTCACAGATAACTTCTACAACAGGAACTTATTCTATGTTGGAACAGATGATATAATCATCATGGACTCAAACACTAGAGAAATAATAAATATACCCTCTAAGATTTATTTTGGAGAAGGGCAGCTTGATTATATATATTCAGACGGGCTTGAGGTAGAGACTGTAACTACAAATTCCTATTCAACAAACATGTACTTAGCAGAGGACAGGGCGACAAATCTTGGAGACGATCTTCAAACTCTAAATGTCGACACAATAAACATTAGTGGATTAACTTTGTTTAGGATTGAAGGTTACGGGGTCTGGTCAGAGTACGCATCGCTTGATTATGTACCATACAGGTCTTTAGGTGAGAGAAATTCAATTTACCTCCCAGAAGAGTTTGAAAGGGATCTAGACAGTTACATAGTATTATACAAGGGAGAACCTTATCTCTTAACAGATTACAATCTAAAGCTTGATGCAGTAACTTACATGCCTTATGTAAATCTCGATTACAAGAGGAACGTTGCCAGAGTCCTTACAAACATGCAAACTGGAGAAGTATTAGCCTACTATGTTGGGCCTGATGACGTCTTCAAGGACATATATCTAAAAATATACCCATGGATTAAAGACGGCAGTGAAATCCCTGCTGAAGTCAGATCCCAGTTAAGGGCACCTGATGACTATTTCCACTACGTTTCTGATGCCTACACAACATACCACATAACAGACCCAAAAGAGTATATCGAGGCGACAAACTTCTACGAGTTTGATTTAGGGGATAACGTCGGGAGATATACAGATTTCATATACAACATCATTGCCAAAAATCCAAAAACTGAAAATTATGAATATGCAGCATTTTTACAAATGATCTTGAGAAGGGCTGAATCGAGAGAACTTACTACCCTTATGTATGGATACCTTGATGACGAAAATTCAGAAG
>ERZ795056.4854-NODE-4854-length-13737-cov-9.398187_pt1 | contig 13737 bp, 9 predicted proteins | sample MGYA00375140_ERZ795056 | MGnify/ENA primary metagenome ERZ795056 (study PRJEB30185, sample SAMN05720227) | activated sludge metagenome | isolation source: Anaerobic digester | place: USA | collected 2015-03-09 ...
TTGAAAGCCATTTCGGAAGTGGAAAAATCAATTCAATAAACAAACTGATACTATAACGCCAGCTACTTTGGTGGCTGGCTATTTTTTGGGCTGCATTTATCCGGAAATTCCGATCCTGCCCATCTACTTGCTTAAAATCAGGTTTAGTTTGGGCATTGCCCCTCTTTAAGGTATTTTTGCATCCGCCATTATTGTTGATGAACGGATTGATTAAAGATCTGGCAATAACCGCAACGACCCTATTTAAAAAAAAGCTGGCTATAATATACAGGCATGAAAGAACCGAAAAGATATTTAATAACCGCAGCATTGCCCTATGCCAATGGACCGGTACATATTGGTCACCTGGCAGGCTGTTATTTACCTGCGGATATCTATGTACGTTATTTACGTGCACAGAAAAAAGATGTGAAGTTCATTGGCGGCAGCGATGAACATGGTGTACCCATTACCATCCGGGCCATGAAGGAAGGGATCACTCCTCAACAGGTGGTTGATAAGTTTCATGCCCTCATCAAAGAGAGCATGACCCAGATGGGAATCTCTTTCGATATTTATTCACGCACATCTAACGCAGTACATCATGAAACTGCATCTGCCTTTTTTAAAAAAATGTATGATGCTGGTTTGTTTGAAGAGAAAGAAACGGAGCAGTATTACGACGAAACGACCAATACTTTTTTGGCCGATCGATATATCACGGGTACATGTCCCGTTTGTGCAAATCCCAATGCCTATGGCGATCAATGCGAAAAATGTGGCAGTTCATTATCACCCGAACAACTGATCAATCCAAGAAGCGCTTTGAGTAATGCTGTGCCGGTAAAGAAACTTACCAAGCACTGGTATTTTCCATTGCAGCAATATGAACCCTGGCTGAAAGATTGGATTCTCGAAGAGCATACAGAATGGAAGAACAATGTGTACGGTCAATGTAAAAGCTGGCTCGACAATGGCCTGCAGAGCCGTGCTATGACCCGCGACAGCAACTGGGGCATTAAGGTTCCTTTACCCAATGCCGAAGGAAAAGTTTTGTATGTATGGTTTGATGCGCCCATTGGTTATATCAGCGCTACGAAAGAGTTAACAACCGATTGGGCCGATTACTGGTGTAAAGACGATACCAAGCTGGTTCATTTCATCGGCAAGGATAATATCGTATTTCATTGCATCATTTTCCCGGCCATGTTAAAAGCGCATGGAGGATTTGTATTGCCCGACAATGTTCCTGCCAATGAATTTTTAAATATTGAAGGTGAGAAAGTTTCTACCAGCCGTAACTGGGCGGTGTGGGTGCATGAATACATCAATGATTTCCCGGGTTGTGAAGATGTATTACGGTATGTACTATGCGCAAATGCGCCCGAAACCAAGGACAATGATTTTACCTGGAAAGATTTCCAGGACCGCAACAACAGTGAGTTGGTGAGCATTTTTGGAAATTTCGTAAACCGCACCTGGGTTTTGATGCATAAACTATGCAATGGTAAAGTACCGAAATTGCATGAAGCGATCCTGGATGAAAAAGATAAAGCACTGATAGAAGATATCCGTGATGCAAAAACGAAAGTTGAAAGCCTGTTAGAAACTTTTAAATTCAGGGAGGCCTTATATGAAGTGATCGACCTGAGCCGTAAAGGGAACCGTTACATGCAGGAAAAAGAACCCTGGATCGTGGCCAGGCAAACTGGTGATGACGGTAAACCAACTACCGAAGCGCAACAGCAAATAGACAATTGTTTGCATCTCTGCCTCCAGCTAACTGCCAACCTTGCTATATTGATCAATCCATTTTTACCTACAACAGCAAAGAAAATGCTGGGCATGATGAAGGTTATAGAAAAGATGCTGGAATGGGAAAATGCGGGCCAATTATCTTTGTTGAAAGTAGGCTATAGTTTACGGGAGCCTCAATTACTGTTCAGGAAAATAGAAGATACAGAAATATCGTCCCAGGTTGAAAAGCTGAAGGCCGGATTAATTAAATCAACAAACCAAAGCATGGAAGAAAAAACATTAAGTGTCGAAAATGCAACTGCAGCTCCGGCAGCAGAAACAAAACCTGTAAAAGCAGAAATTCAGTTTGATGATTTTGCAAAGATCGACCTGAAAGTAGGCACCATCCTTTCTGCAGAAAAAGTTGAAAAGGCTGATAAACTTTTAAAACTGGAAGTAGACCTTGGTTTTGAAAAACGTACCATCGTAAGTGGCATTGCCCTTCACTTTGAACCAACTGCCATCATTGGAAAACAAGTAGTAGTAGTAACCAACCTGGCTCCCAGGAAGATGAGGGGCATTGAAAGCAATGGCATGATCCTGATGGCTGAAAATGCAGCAGGTAAGCTGATCTTCGTGAATCCTAATGAAAATGCCGATAACGGCAGCGGGGTGAGTTAAGTTTATCAAAACCCTCCTAACTTATTATATTGATATGAAGCTGTCTGCAAAAACAGCTTCATTTTTTTTATCATGCTATCAGTAACCGGGCTTGGCGACAATATTAGATTATTTCGATACTGAGGATCGGTTTTATAATGATAGCAATATTCTGCTTTCCCGGTAACGGCATTAAAACCCAATACATAATTACTGTCAGTAGCCTGGTATAAACTGGCATTCTCTCTTGAAAAAACCAGCCTGTTGTTGTTCTTACCTGTACCCAATAAATTTTCGCCATAAGAAATCATGGAATCGGTTTGCCCGGCCAGACATAAAACCGTATTCATAACATCCAGTTGGCTCACCATGCCTGGGAATTTTTCCGGCTTTGGGTCGGAGGGATCAAAAATGAAAAGCGGGATGTGAAAACGTTGTACCAGGTCCATACGTTGATCTTTAAAGTCCGGGTTCATCCAATGATCAGCACAGAATATAAACACCGTATTGTTATACCATGCTTCTTTAGATGCCCTGTTAAAAAAGGCCGACATGCACTCGTTATAATAACTCATGCTTCTCATGGGATCGGAAAAATTTTTTGCAGGATATTTTTCGTGGTAATTCTTGGGCAAATCGTTTGGATAATGGGTGGATACATTGTACTGTGCAGCAAAGAAAGGCTCCTTCATCGCATTCAATTCATCGCCCATGAATTTTAAAACGTACTGATCATGCAATCCCATTGTATGACTTTCCATTTGTTGATATCCTGGAATATTTTCTTTGCAATAATATTGTTGAATGCCCAGCCAGTTGCAGCATTTGGCAAAACCGAAATCATCATAATCATCTCCAATAAAAAATGATGAGGTATAACCCTGTTGGCTAAGCGAAGCACCGATATGCGTCATTTTCATGGAGGCATAATTGGAATGATACAGGGGAATTTCGGTAAGGGTGGGAATACCGGAAAGGATGGCCACGATCCCTTTGTTAGAACTGAATGAATAACTATAAGCCCGGCTGAAGTATTTGCTTTTGCCCACCAATGATTCCATAAAAGGCATGGCAACTTTATACCTGCTGGTATCATTAAAAAAATCTTCGGGGATACTCTCCATGATGAACAGCACGATATTCTTTTTGCGGGCACTGTCAATTGAACTACATCCCTTTTTACTGATAGAGGCAGTAATTAACTCTGATGCCGGTAAAAAAGCATAAGGCCTCACAATGCCTTCCTTGTTACGATAAACAGAGTACAGGAAAGTATGAAAAGAATTTTGCACATACTGCAGAGAGGAGCTATTCATTACCGTTAGTGGATAAGTGGGTAATGCTTTTTTGGGTCCGCTAACAAAAAAAACAACCAGGAACAAAATGCCGGCTAAGCTGCTGAACATGAAACGCCCCTTTTCTACAGGTGATTTTAAGAGTGTTCGATGTGCTTTCCAGGCGACCCAAAATAAAAGCATTGTACCTGATAATATCAGCAAACCAGACATCCAGTTTACGGTGAAAAGTTTTTGTACAGGATGCTGCAAAACGTATAAGAGATCGGCATCGGCCCGTTGCCGGTGAAAATGAACATAAAATATATCCAACACATTCAAAGCCAAACAAAGAAAATTCAACAATAGAAAAAAAGCACTTACCAATTGTTCGGGCAGGCGACGGCTGGTAAAAAATGAAATGATGCATAACAACAATAAGAATGGTGTATTGATCAGGGCTATGGTGAACAAGTCGTACAAGACCGACCATTTGGCCATTATCCAAAAAGAAGGATCATCAAATGAAGAAGTCCCGGTTAATAAAGCACGATTGTAAGCAAAAAAAGAGATTTTTAGTAAACTCAGTAAAATGAGTAGCTTTAACCCGAATATGGCTGCGGCTTTTTCATGTTTTCTCCAGCTCTTATTCTGTAAATATAAATAGCCGGTTTTCATTAAATCAATTTGAAAAAAAAGGTAAATCGGGGATGAGCAAATTGGGTTTTATAAAAAACAAATATACGGTTTCGGCCTTAATACTGATCAGCCTGCTGGTGGTAGACGTTCTACTGCATCGTGGCATCAGCAGGGTTATTATTCCTTCTTCGTTTACCGACCAGGTAAAACCAATCAACATCATTCCCTGCAGGCAATCATTAAACATTAAAGAAAAACATTGGTTGAAAGCCATCGACAATATTGCTGCCATGGAGAAGGTACCTCCCGGCACCGAAGGCATTGAATGCGATGTATATTTTGATACTGCTAAAAAAAGTTTTGCTGTTTACCACGACTCAACATCCATCTCTGACCTCGATGCCGACTCATTGCTTTCTGTTTACCAAAATCAAAAACTGGAAAGTCATATCTGGTTCGATTTTAAAAACCTCCAGGCTGCAAACAAAGAAGCGTCCTTAGCTGAAATGCTTCGCTTAAAAACAAAATACGGTCTTCAACAAAAACTGATCATCGAATCGGGCGATCCTGCACTTTTACAATCGTTTTGCGACAGCGGTTTTTTTACCAGTTATTATGTTCCGTTTTTTAATCCATACCAGGCCGGTGAAAAAGAACTGGTTGCCTTTATCCGGGGTATTGAAAAAAAGCTGGCTGCTAACCCGACTTCCGCATTGTCAGGCTATTATTTCCAATATCCCATATTGAAGAGATTTTTCCCCAATTACCCGATCCTTACCTGGATCGATAATCCAGGTCCCAGCCTCGTAGCCCATTATTTCAATCGCCAATTGAACAACGACTCCATGGTGAAAGTCATTTTATCGCCTTTGAGCGAATAAGGTTATAATAATAACATAACAGCATGTTCATACATGAACTTGGTAAACTATTTGTTTTATACTTATAAACAAAGCAATTATGATTATGAAAAAATTAATGTTGATGATTACCATACTAATGGCAGGTAGTCTCTATGCACAACAAACAGATCTTTCGTTGATTCCATACCGTTCAGGAGATAAATGGGGATATTCCACCCCTGATAAAAAAGTAGTGATCAAACCTGCTTTCAATGAAGCCAATTGGTTTTCGGAAGGATATGCCAGTGTGAAGGTTGGCAACAAATACGGCTATATCAATAAAACCGGCAAGCTGGTGATCCCGGCGAAATACACGGTTGCAAAGCCATTCAGAAAAGGATATATGCCCAATAAAAACAAGGAAGGAGGCGATAGTGTATTATTTGCCGGTGCATCTATTCAGTCCGATGGATACGAAATCTGCATCAATACAAAAGGCGCCAGGATGCCGCAATGCCCTGCCATCAATGAAAATTCCGTTCCGGAGAACAGGGTGCCGGTAGAAACCGTTGTATCAAACAAAACCTATTCGCTGCCTAATAACAATGGATTATTTGATAAGATCACCGATGATTACAAGATCCCGGGTAATGATGAAACCTTTTACATTGCAGTTAAGGGTGACCGTTATGGTGTGTTCAACAGTAAGTTCGATACCATTGTTCCTTTCGAATACAATGCGATCAAAATAAACAGGAAAAGTGCAACGCCATACCTGCTTGTAAACAAAGGAGGCATGTATGGCATTATTATGCCCGATGGAAAACTTTCGATAGCGCCGGAGTACAGCAACCTGAACATCATTGAATCAGGCGCCGGTAAAGAATATGTGATCGTGCAAAAGGGAGGCAAAACCTTTGTAAAAGATACCAGGAATACCGATATCATTTCTACCGGCTACCCGGCGATTGCTTATGATGATGCAGGTGGTTTTGTAATAACCGGCGACAATCAATTGCAGGGATTTTATTTTACCGAAGACAATGCGGTCATCCAGCCAAAATACAAGGAAATTAAAAGACTCAACAACCGGCAGTATTTGAGGATCGTAACTTCATCAGGCAAATCAGGCTATATCAATAGTGCAGGTGAAGAGTATTTTTCAGAATAAATTATTCAATATATATGAAATAAAAGATCCGGCTGTGTTGCCGGATCTTTTTTTATTTTTTAAAATAGATTGATTATAGATTTGAGATCGGGAAGTGAATATCCAGCAGGCAACCGTTACCGGGAGCTGTTATCACTTCCACTTTTCCATTATAAGCATCTACACGGTTGAAGATATTTATGAAGCCGATGCCTTTCACTTTCTTTTCATCTTTATCAAAACCCTTACCATTGTCGCTTATGAGCAGTTGAATGTTATTGTCTTGTTGTTTAAGCATTACCTGCACCGTGGAAGCGCCTGAATGCTTAACAATATTGCCCGTTTGCTCCTGTACGATGCGGAACACCATCAATTGCTGCGCTGCCGGCAAACTGGTAGCTACATCACGATCCACATCCACTTCCACCTCAATATTATTCAGCTCTTTCATATTATTTGCGATCTCATGAATGCTTTCAAATAAACCTACGGAGGATACAACTTTTGAATTCATTCGTTTCGACAATGCCCTGATCTCATCCACCGCCATCAGCAGGTAGGAGGTAGCTTTGTCGAGCATCTCATTCTGTGTTTCAGGATTATTCCTGGCAACGCCAATGTATAACCGCGAACTGATGAGCAACTGGTTCACATTATCATGAAGTTCACCACTGATCATATTCCTTTCCTCTTCCTGTGCATTGATCGTGGCCTGGTTGATGAGTTTTTGTTTCTGAACGTGCTCATGCATGAGTTGTGCTTCCAGTTTCTTACGTTCAGTGATGTCCTGCATGGAACCGATCTGCCGGATGGCCTTGCCATTTTCATAAATGGCAAATCCTTTATCATAAATATGCCGGTAGGTGCCATCGGCATGCCTGAAACGATATTCATCTTCCCAGTTTGGAATGCCATTATTGAGCTGTTGCTCTATCTTTTCGTTTACGCGTTGCTGATCGTCGGGATGAATTTTGTCGAACCACCATCCCAGCTTAGGTTCTATCTGGTCTTTTGTATAACCCGATATTTTCATGAATGCATCACTGCGGTAAATTTCATTGGTTTGCAGATCCAGGTCCCAGATGGCATCCGAGCTGGCGTTTACCACGTAGGTAAATCGTTCGTTCATTTTATTGATCTGCTTCTCAGCATTCTTTCTTTCGGTAATGTCGATTGCCTGTCCGCCAATCATTCTTTTCGTGCGCCCCGGCAACAGGAACCAGTTTGCAAGGAAATACCTTACTGTACCATCAGCCAGTACCAGTTTATCTTCTGTTACGATCGATTCCCCTTTTTCCAGTACTTCCAGGTTCCGGGAAATAATTTTGTCGGCTACCTGCTGAGAAGAGAATTCACGGATATGTTTCCCGATCACCGCTTCTGAAATACCAATGCGGTCGATAAATAACGGGTTACCATACACGAAGTTTCCAAACTCATCATAAATCCATGCAAGGCTGGGGCTATTGGTCATGAAACTCCTGAACAGCAATTCACTTTCACGGAGCTTTTCTGTTGTAAACTTTTCAACGGATATGTCTTTAAATGAAGCCACTACGGCATCTGGCTTTGTACTGTTCTCATTAAAGATAGGCCTGCTGTTAATGGATAACCATTTACGCTTGCCACCAGGTTGTTGCAATCCCATCACCACATCATTTTTCTCAACCCCGGTTCGAAGGGTAACCAGTGCAGGAAATTCTTCTACGGGGAATATGGTACCATCATCTTTAATGGCATTCCAGGTTGATGTATTAATGGATCTGCCTTTGAGCTCCGACTCTTCGATGCCCAGTATTTCTGCAGCTTTGCGGTTAGAAGCACCAATGGTACCATCTGCATTGATGAGCATCACGCCTTCTGACAGTGTTTCTACAACCGTTCTGTATTTATTTTCAACCAGCAACAAATGCTTTTGCTGGCGTTCTTCTTCTGCAATATTATGATTCACCAGTACAATGGAATTCACTAAACCGCTTTCATCATACAATAATGAAAAGGTAGAACGAAAGGCATATTGCTGGTTCCTGCTACTTTCAAAAATAATCTCACCATTCCAGATACCCGAAGCAAACAATTCCTGTAAAGCCAGTTCAAGTGTCGTTTGCCGAAAAACCATCGGAATGGTTTCAGCCATTTTTTTTCCAATAAAATGTAATGCTGGTTGCCTGAAAAATAATTCAGCTGCTTTGTTAAAACCCCTGATGGTAAAATTTGCATCCGTAATGATCACAACATCGGGAAGGTTATGTAAAAAACCATCCAGTGATGGAGTGGCTTTGTAACTGACCGTAAGAGATGGCTCTTCCTTTGAAACCTTGAGCGCATTTTGATGATTCATGATATCGGATTTATGAAAGCCGTGAAACGTAAAAAAACAGGCTGATTAATTTATATGTATAATCGATTCATTACCTGTAAAATAAATTTCAAAGCAAAAAAACACAGCTTTTTCAAGCTGGTATAAAGTACAACGCATAACAAACCTATTAAGTATGTAAATCAGCAGATTGTTATGGTTTTTTTCATGCATAAAAACTATCTTCGAACTAAAATAGTTGTTTAACTAACTAAAATTTGTCATGTCAACCAGAAACCTCAAAAAGATAGCCGTATTGGGTAGTGGAGTGATGGGTAGTCGCATTGCTGCACATTTTGCCGGCATCGGCCTCCCGGTGTTATTGCTCGATATATTACCAAAAGATATTTCACCTGATGCCAAACCGGCTGAAAGAAATAAGATCGTGAATGATGCGCTGGCCGCTGCACTTAAATCAAATCCTTCACCTGTATATGATAAGAATGTAATTAAGAAGATCAGTACGGGTAATTTCACCGATAACATGAAAGATATTGCCAGTGCCGACTGGATCATTGAAGTGGTGGTAGAGCGACTGGATATCAAACAATCGGTATTTGCCGAAGTAGAAAAATACCGCAGGCCAGGTACCCTGGTCACATCAAATACATCGGGCATTCCCATTCACCTGATGGCAGAAGGCAGGAGCGATGATTTTAAAAAGCATTTTTGTGGAACGCATTTTTTTAACCCGCCCCGCTACCTGCGTTTGATGGAAATCATCCCAACACCGTTTACAGATCCCGAAGTAGTTTCTTTCTTAATGCATTATGGTGACCTGTACCTTGGTAAAACCACGGTGTTGTGTAAAGATACGCCTGCGTTCATTGCAAATAGAATCGGCGTGTTTGGCATGATGGCCATTATGAACAGCATGGAAAAACTATCGCTAAGCATCGATGAAATAGACGCACTAACGGGACCGGTTATCGGCAGACCTAAATCGGCCACCTTTCGTACAGCCGATGTGGTTGGGATTGATACCCTTGTAAAAGTTGCGAAAGGTGTACATGATAATTGCCCGGATGATGAAGCAAAAGAGATCTTTGCTATACCTGCCTGGCTTAATAAGATGATCGAAAATAACTGGCTGGGCGATAAGACCGGCCAGGGATTTTTCAAAAAAATAAAAACTGCCGATGGAGCCAAAGACATCCAGGTGCTGAACCTTCAAACAATGGAATATGAAGCCAGGAAGAAGCCAAAATTCGCAACACTGGAAGCTGCCAAACCAATTGAGGACCTGGCATCCAGGCTGAAGGCACTGTCTGCCGGGCAAGACAAAGCCGGTGAATTTTACCGCCAGTTTCATTATGCTTTGTTCTCGTATATTTCAAACCGAATTCCCGAGATCAGTGATGAGATCTATCGTGTAGATGACGCCATGATGGCGGGTTTTGGCTGGGAGATAGGGGCATTTGAAAGCTGGGATGCGCTTGGCCTTGTAAAAACAACAGAAGCCATGAAGGCCGCAGGCTATAAAGTGGCCGGCTGGATAGATGATATGATTGCCAAAGGTATCAAATCGTTTTACAAAGTTGAAAATGGAAAGCGTTTATGCTATGACGTTAGCTCACAGTCTTATAAAGCATTGCCCGGTGCAGAAGCCTTCATCGTGATGAAGAACTTTGCCAACGAAACCGTTTGGAAGAACAGCGCCTGCCGCACTTATCACCTCGGTGATGACGTACTGGGCCTGGAATGGTATACCAAGATGGGCAGCATCGGCGGAGAAGTGCTCGAAGGCATCCAGAAATCAATTGGCCTGGCCGAAGAAAAATACAAAGGTCTTGTTATTGCCAATGAAGGCCCCAACTTCAGCGCAGGGGCCAATGTAGGCATGATCTTCATGCTGGCCATTGAACAGGATTATGATGAAATTGATATGGCCATCCGCATGTTCCAGAATACGATGATGCGTGTACGCTATTCCTCTATACCGGTTGTGCTGGCTCCTCATGCACTGGCACTTGGTGGTGGATGCGAAATCTGCCTGCACGCTGATAAAGTAATAGCAGCAGCAGAAACCTATACCGGCCTGGTTGAAGTGGGCATTGGAGTGATACCAGGTGGTGGCGGTACCAAAGAATTTGTATTGAGGGCCGCAGATGAAATGCACCCGGGCGAACCTGAAACCATCACCCTGCAGAATCGCTTTTTAACCATTGCAACGGCTAAAGTTGCTACTTCAGCACACGAAGCATTTGAGCTGGGCATCTACCGGAAAGGACAGGACGAGATCAGTGTGAATATTGGCAGGCGGATATCGGAAGCTAAAAAAGCTGTCATACAATTACATGATGACGGTTATGTAATGCCTGTACAACGCAGCGATATCAAAGTATTGGGACGTTCGGCACTTGGCGCCATGCATGCAGGCATCAACGGTATGTGGCGTGGAAATTATGCAACTGATCATGATGTGACTGTGGCCAAAAAACTTGCGTATGTGATGTGTGGCGGTGACCTAAGTGAACAAACCAACGTTTCGGAACAATATTTACTTGACCTCGAAAGAGAAGCTTTTTTAAGTTTAACGGCCGAAAAGAAAACACTGGAAAGAATACAAAGCATTTTAAAAACAGGAAAACCACTCAGGAATTAATTGAACTTTAATAGCCAAACCTGTATCATCGTATGATCAAGATTCCTCCATATTTATATCCAGGTGATACCATTGCCATCACCTGCCCCGCGGGGTATATGGCTGCAGACCGGGCCACTACCTGTATCAGTACCCTGCAACAATGGGGCTACGAAGTATGGGTGGGTAAAACACTGGGCAATGAATCTGGAAATTATTTCAGCGGAACGGATGAGGAACGAATGGAAGAACTACAGGCGATGCTGGATGATTCTACGATACGGGCCATTTTATTTGGCAGGGGTGGTTACGGACTTGGGCGCATCATAGACAAACTCGATTTTAAAAAATTCAGGAAAAATCCAAAATGGCTTATCGGGTTCAGCGATATAACGGTAATGCATACCCATCTTTTATCCAATTACCGCATCGCTTCGCTGCATGCTCCAATGGCCGGTGCATTTAATGTGAAATCTGCCGTCGACTCGGTGCTCTCGCTGCAAACTGCCCTGGCCGGAAAAAAAACTTCCTATAGCATTCCTTCACATCCTTTTAATAAAAAAGGCGATGTAAGCGGCCCGCTCATCGGCGGAAACCTTGCATTACTGGCACATGTGATCGGTACCGTATCCGATTTTGATACAAAGAATAAGATCCTGTTCATAGAAGATACCGGCGAATATCTATACAACGTTGATCGCATGTTATATCAATTTAAACGCAGTGGAAAATTTGATAAGTTGGCAGGACTGGTTATCGGTGGTTTTACAGAAATGAAAGACACCGTAAGGCCTTTTGGAAAAACGATTCACGAGATCATCCGGGATGTGGTTGCCGAATATGACTTCCCGGTTTGTTACGATTTCCCGGTTAGCCATGATGAGCATAACGTTGCCTTAAAAAACGGGGTTGCCTATCGCCTGAAAATCACAGCGGGTAAAGTTCAGTTAAAGGAAGCCTGATATTTTACAACTTCAACAATGAATCCAGCGCAGCTTTATACCTGTCATGACCTGGCAGGTTATTATGCCGGCCATCTTTAATGGTTATAAACTGATCAGAAGCTTTCAGATTTTCTGTAAGTTTAGCGGCACAACGGTAAGGGATAACCTCATCATCATCTCCATGAAAAATGGTAACCGGTTCAGTTACATCCGATAAAAATTGCCCCGTTGGAATTTCGAATTCGCTCATATAACGGGTTGGATAGATCCACGCATACCTGCTGAACAAGTCGGGGATGCTATAATAAGGCGTTTCGAGGATCAACCGCTGACATTTTGAAGCCGATGCTGCATAAGCCGCGATGCCCGTACCTAGTGACTTCCCATAGATAACAATGCTATCGCTATGATATTTTGCAGCCGCCATCTGTTGCACCAAATAAGCCTGTGCATATAATTTTTTTTCTGTCAATTCTCCTGTACTCTTTCCAAAACCAGGATAGTCGGGCATCCACACTTCATAGCCATGCTTTGTAAAATTGGATGCATAGGTTGCATAGCGTTCTACATTATCCCTGTTGCCATGATAATAAACCACTACCCCTTTCCGGTAGTTTCCCTGCGGGAAAAATTTGATCAAACACAATGTATCTTCTTTATTAACCGGCAGTTTCACCTCTTCAAATAATCCTTTGAAAGAATACACATGATCGGGGTCCAGTTTTTCAGGATGGAATAAAAATTTCCTTTGGAGATAGTATAGGGCTATGCCGATACCACAATAAAGAATGATGATGATCTTAAGCCAGCGAAATACAATGCGCCTGTTGATATTCATTATGTTTAATTCTTTAGAATGTCGCGGATAAAATTATGGTATTCGGGAAATGAAGGCAGGTTATTATGGCCGCCCCCGTTGATTCGTATCAATGTGATCATTCTTGGGTTCAATGCCTGTAATTTTTCACTGTTGCTGATGGGGATCAACCAATCCTTGGTGCCATGAATGATATAGGTATGGCAATTGACCTGGGTGATCCAGCGATCCGTTCTCAGGTGAAACCGCAACAGGAAACGCAATGGCAGGATGGGTAAAAAACGTTCCACAACTTTTTTAAAACTGTAATATGGTGCATCCAGGATGAGATAACGGGGCTTATTGTCACAGGCGATCTTGGCTGCAAAACCACTGCCCAGGCTTCGTCCATAAACGATGATGTGTTGTTCGCTGTATTGCACAGCCAGGCTATCGTATACAAATTGCATATCATCGAGCATTCTCTTTTCGCTGCGCTTACCGGTACTCTTTCCAAATCCCCGGTAATCGACCAGAACAACATCATATTGGTAACGATAAAAGTCTTTTGCGTATCGGGCCCATCCTTTGATACTCCTGCTATTGCCATGAAAATAAAGAACGAGACCAGAAGGGTTTTTTACTGTAAAATGCAGTCCATTGATGCGTACGCCAGGTTCTACATCAAAAAAAAGTTCATGAAAAGGTGCATCATATTTATATACAAAATCCTGGTGAAGTTTTTCGGGTTTAAAAATAAATCGTTCCTGTAC
>ERZ795056.4855-NODE-4855-length-13735-cov-52.289474_pt1 | contig 13735 bp, 13 predicted proteins | sample MGYA00375140_ERZ795056 | MGnify/ENA primary metagenome ERZ795056 (study PRJEB30185, sample SAMN05720227) | activated sludge metagenome | isolation source: Anaerobic digester | place: USA | collected 2015-03-09 ...
TGGAGAGCCTGGATGAAGGTCGCGCCGCGGCCGCGGCCCATGCCGGACGGGTGGCGGAGAAACTGCGGGAAGCCCTGGCCCGGCCTTATCTGCTGGTGCTGCCCACGGGGGGCGCTGAGGTGAGCCACCACTGCACGGCGAGCATCGGCATCAGCCTGTTCAACGGGCATGGGGAGAGCCGCGACGAGCTGCTCAAGCAGGCGGATATCGCCATGTACCGGGCCAAGTCGGCGGGGCGCAATACGATCTGCTTTTTCGGAGACCATACGGCATCCTCTCCCGGCAGCCCGGAGGGATGTCCGCAATCGGCCGGGTCTGCCTGACGCCCCTGTGAGCCGGCAAAGAGGCGCGCAGGCCTGGATGCCGGCTCAGCGCGTATGAGGGAATCGTCGCGGGCGGTGCGAGTTCGCGCCGCGCAACGGATTTATTCGCGCGCGCTCAGGGCAGGGTCTTGTCGATGACGATCTTCAGGCCGGTGGCACCCGGCTTTACCGATGCCACTTCGCCGCTCAGGTCACCCGGCTTGGCAATGGCATCGCCCCCCTTGGAGATGCGCGCCTCGATGCGCAGCTCGCTGGCGGAAGACAGCTTGGCGTCAGGGCTCATGGCCATGCTGTCGTCCAGGGTGAAGTCTTTGGGCAGGTCCGCCACGCGCACCCGCAGCACGGCCAGGGGCATGCGCGGCCCGTTGGCGGGGCGGGCGAAGATGAAGACCACGTCGTCCGGGTTGGCCTTGTCCTTGAGCGCGGGCGACAGGCTGACCGTACCGCTGACGGCGGCGGCCTTGCCGGTGGGGGCGGGCTTGGCCGCCGGTGCGGGGGTGGATGCGCCCTGGCCCATGAGGCTACGCACTTTCTCGATACCCGCGCCCAGGTTGCGGGCATCCTCCGAATCCGGCGGCACCTGGGCCAGCACCCGCTCCCAGTGACGCAGGGCAGCGGGGTAATCCTGGCGGAAGTAGGCGTCGGTGCCGGCCAGCACCAGGGCCTGGGGGTTGTCCGGCTGGGTCTGAAGCACCTTCTTCAGCAGCGCGGCGCCACGGCCCTCCACCTTGCCCTGGTTGAGTTCCGCTGACAATTCGGCCACTTCGAGCATCAGCTCGGGCTCCGACTCCATGAAGGCCCCTGCTTTGTCGAAAGCCTTGCCGGCTTCCTCAAGACGGCCCATGACCTTGTAGCTGCGGCCCAACATGGCCCAGCCCTGGGGGTTTTCCGGATTCTTCTCGAGCCTGGCGGCCAGGGTGGAGACCATCTGCTCCACTTCGGCCTGACTCGGCATGTTGCCCTGCTGGGCTGCCGGATCCAGGGCGGCCGGATTGCCCAGCACGAAGTAAAGGGCCACCGCCGCCACGGGCAGGCTCAGGCCCAGGCTGATCGCTGTGCGCGGCAGGCGTTTTGGTGCCTCGGCTGCGGGGCTGCCGTCATCGGCCACGTCTTCGAGAACACGCCGTTCGAGTTCGTCCCGGGCGGTGGCGTAGTCGTCCCGCGACAAGGTTCCGGAGGCCAGATCCCGTTCCAGGTCGGCCAGCTGGTCACGGAAGATGGCGGCATTGATGGCGCGCCGGGAGGCGCTGGCGTTCTCCCGGCGGCGTAGCAGCGGCCAGCACAGCACGGCAAGGGACAGGGCGGTGAGCAGCCCGGCGGCGATCCAGAAGGCGGTCATGCGGGGTCTTTCGGACGGGGGGGCGTATCGGCGAGAAGGGCTTCGGCGGAGGCCTTGTCGGCAGCGGAGAGATGCGCCGGCTGGACGCGGGAGGCGCGCCGGCGGAGGTAGGCGACCAGACCGGCAACGGCGCCGGCCAACAGGGCAAACGGGCCGAACCACAGCAGCCAGGTGGTTGGCTTGACTGGCGGGCGGTAGAGCACGAAGTCACCGTAGCGGGCCACCAGGTAATCCTTGATCTCGGTGTCGCTCTTGCCATCCTGGATCAGCTTGCGCACCTCCCGCCGCAGGTCTTCGGCCAGCTCGGCGCGGGAGCCCGCCAGGCTTTCGTTCTGGCACACCAGGCAGCGCAGCTCTTCGGAAATGGCGATCAGGCGGGCTTCGACAACCGGATTGTCGGCCATCGGAGTGGCTTCGCCGGCGTGGGCGCTGAGGCTCAGGGGGCCCAGCAGCAGGGCGGTGGCGCAGGTGGTGAGGGTACGGCGGAGTGCCTTCATGTCAGGACTCCGCTGCCAGCTGACGGGCCAGGGGGAGGATCTTCTTCTCCAGGGCGTCGGGGGTGATCGGGCCGATCTGCTTGAAGCGGATCACGCCCTTCTTGTCGATGAGATAGGTCTCCGGCACGCCGTACACCCCATAGTCGATGCCGACCCGGCCATCCATGTCGAGGACCGACAGGGTGTAGGGGTCGCCGTGCTGGCTCAACCACGCGCCCGCGCGCTGGCGGGTCAGGCTGGCTTCGTCGGCGGGGGACAGCTTCTTCGCATCGATGCCGCCGTCGCCGCGCACTTCCTTGTAGTTGAGGCCCACGATGGGCAGCCCGCCCTGCCTGGAAAAGGCCACCAGCAGCGGGTGTTCGGCCCGGCACGACACGCACCAGGATGCCCACACGTTGAGCAGCCAGACCTGGCCCTGCATGTCGGCCGGGGAGAAGGTCTTGCCGGGTTCGGCGAGCTTTTCGAGGCTGAAGGCCGGGGCCGGTTTGCCCACCAGCGGTGAGGGGACTTCGTGGGGGTCGCGGTTGAGGCCGATGGCCAGGAAGACGACCAGGACCAGGAAGAGGCCGAGGGGAATCAGAAAACGTTTCAAGATGCGGCTCCCTGGGCGGCCAGCTTGCCGGCCCGTGCTGCTGTGGATTTGAGGCGATAACGCCGGTCGCTGGCGGCAAGCAGGCCGCCCAGGGCCATCAGCACGGCGCCACCCCAGATCCAGCTGACGAAAGGTTTGTAGTAAACACGCACGCTCCAGGCTCCGTCACCGCCCTCCAGCGGATCACCGAGGGAGACGTAGATGTCGCGGGTCAGGCCCGGGTCGATGAAGGCTTCGGTCATGGGCATGGCCGACGACAGGTACTTGCGCTTCTCCGGGTGCAGCGGCATCACCAACTGGCCGTCCTTGAGCAATTCCAGGTTGCCCTTGGCGGCGTTGTAGTTGGGGCCGCTGATGCCTTCCACGCCCAGGAAGCGGATCTGGTAGTCGCCGGTCTTGACCGTGTCACCGGGTGCCATGCGCACGTCCCGTTCGGACTCGTACTGGGTGACCATGACGATGCCGACCACGGTGACGGCCACTCCCATGTGGGCCAGGTGCATGCCCCAGAAGGCCCGCGGCGGCAGGCCCGAACGGGTGCGGGCGAGGATCTGCAGCACCGAGGCGCCGACGATCCAGATGGCCAGGCCCATGCCCAGGGCCACGCTGCCGGACCAGCCGCCGTAAAAGAAGGGGATGCTGACCCCGGCGGCCACGGCGATGCCGAAGGCCCAGCGCAGGGGGCGGGCGATCTCGGCCAGGCTGGTGTGCTTCCAGCGTGCCACCGGGCCGACGGCCATCAGGAACAGCAGGGGCACCATCAGCGGGGTGAACACCGCGTTGAAGTAGGGGGGGCCGACGGACAGCTTGCCCAGGTTGAGGGCGTCGATCACCAGCGGGTAGAGGGTGCCCAGCAGCACCGCCCCGGCGGCGGACAGCAGCAGCACGTTGTTGATCAGCAGCAGGGTTTCCCGGGACATCAGGGCGAAGGCGCCGCCCAGGCTGACCTTGGGGGCACGCCAGGCGAACAGGGTCAGGGACGAGCCCACCACCACGGCCAGGAAGACCAGGATGAAGATGCCGCGCTTGGGGTCGGAGGCGAAGGCATGCACCGAACTCAGCACCCCGGAACGGACCAGGAAGGTGCCCAGCAGGGACAGGGAGAAGGCGCCGATGGCCAGCAGGACGGTCCAGTTCTTGAAGCTGCCGCGCTTCTCGGTGACGGCCAGGGAGTGGATCAGTGCGGTGCCCACCAGCCAGGGCAGGAAGGAGGCGTTCTCCACCGGATCCCAGAACCACCAGCCGCCCCAGCCCAGCTCGTAATAGGCCCAGATGGAGCCGAGGCCGATGCCCAGGGTCAGGAAGATCCAGGCTGCCGTCGTCCATGGGCGTGACCAGCGCGCCCAGGCGGCGTCCAGGCGGCCCGACAGCAGGGCGGCGATGGCGAAGGCAAAGGCGACGGAGAAGCCCACGTAGCCCATGTAGAGCATGGGTGGGTGGAAGATCAGCCCCGGATCCTGCAGCAGGGGGTTCAGGTCGCGGCCATCCTCGGCGCCGGGGAGCAGGCGCTCGAAGGGGCTGGAGGTGAGCAGGATGAACAGCAGGAAGCCCGCCGCCACCAGGCCCAGCACGCCCTGCACCCGGGCCACCATGTCGTCCGGCAGGCTGCGGGAGAAGGCCGCCACGGCCAGGGACCACAGGGACAGCATCAGCACCCACAGCAGCAGGGAGCCCTCATGGCCGCCCCATACGCCGGAGATGCGGTACTCGAGGGGCAGGCGTGAGTTGGAGTGCTGGGCGACATAGACGACGGAGAAGTCGTTGTTGATGAAGCTCGCGGTGAGGCAGCCGAAGGCCACGGCGATGAGCAGGAACAGCATCGACGAGGCCGGGCGGGCCAGGGCGATCCAGGCAGGGATGCCGCGCTGGGCACCGATCAGTGGCAGACTGCCCTGGACGAGGGCGACCAGCAGGGCGAGGACGAGGGCAAAACTGCCGATTTCCGGGATCATGGGGGAGCCTCCGGGCTTACTGCTTGAGGGTACGGGTGGCTTCGTGGGCCTTGTTCACGGCAGCCTGGGCTTCCGGTGGCATGTAGTTTTCGTCGTGCTTGGCGAGTACTTCGGTGGCGGTGAATTTTCCGTCGGCGCTCAGAACACCCTGGGCGACCACGCCCTTACCCTCGCTGAAGAGGTCGGGCAGGATGCCTTCGTAGGCCACCGGGATTTCCTTGGCCGTGTCGGTGACGATGAAGCGGGCAACGATGTCGCTGCGCTGCAGGCTGCCTTCCTTGACCAGCCCGCCGATGCGGAAGGCGCGTTCCTTCGGCGCTTCTCCGTTGGCCACCTGCGTGGGGGTGAAGAAGAACACCAGGTTGCTCTGGAAGGCGTTGAGGATGAGGGTGGCGGCAATGCCGAGGGTGGCAAGCCCGCCGACGATGATGGCGAGGCGTTTCTGACGTGGTTTCATGATTCAGTCCTGAGTGTCCCGGTCGGCAGCAAGTTCCCGGCGCAGACTGCGCCGCACGGCGGAAAAGCGCTGGCGCACCAGCACCACCTCGATCAGGAGCGCTGCGGCCGTGACACCGAAGCTGCCCCAAACATAGAGGCCGTAGCCCCCCATGGCGAAGAACTCGCCGGCGCTGCCCCAGTTCATCGTTGCATCTCCGGCAGTTCGGCCACCCAGGCGGTGTGGCGCTCCCGTTCAAGGATGATGGCCCGCACCCGGTAGAGGGCGATGGCGATGCTGTACATCCAGAAGGCCAGGGCCATGATCAGCATGCCCCACAGCATGGTGGCGGCCATGGACGGCGCCTTGGTGAGGGACACCGAGGCGCCCTGGTGCAGGGTGTTCCACCACTTCACCGAGAAATAGATGATGGGCACGTTCACCACGCCGACCAGGGAGATGATGGCCCCGGCCTTGTCGGCCCGGCGCGGGTCATCGATGGCGGCGGTAAGGGCGATGTAGCCGATGTAGAGGAAGAACAGGATCAGCTCGGAGGTGAGGCGTGCGTCCCACACCCACCAGGCGCCCCACATGGGTTTGCCCCACAGGGCACCGGTCCACAGGGACAGGAAGGCGAAGAGGGCGCCGGTGGGCGCCAGGGCCGAGCTCATCATGCCCGACAGGCGGGTGTTGAAGGTGATGCCGATGGCCGCCCAGAAGGCCATGACGCAATAGATGAACATGGACATCCACGAGGCCGGCACGTGGATGAAGATGATCCGGTAGCCCTCGCCCTGCTGGAAGTCGGTGGGGGCGACAAAAAAGCTGATCCACAGGCCGGCGGCGGCCAGCACGGTGCCGATGGCCGCAAACCAGGGCCACATCTTCCCGGCGAGGGGGTAGAAGCTGGCCGGCGAGGCAAACTTGAACCAATTGACGAGACGCTGACTCATGGATGAATCCGGTTGATTGGATCGGGGTGCCCTACTCGAGGGCGATTCGCAGGGCCGCCGTGGCCGCCCAGGGAGCAAAAAACACCCCCAGCGCCAGCAGCGCGCCGAGCAGTGACAGATGACCGCCGGCACCCAGGCCGGCCACGTCCGCTTCCACTGCGCCGGCACCGAAAATGAGCGCTGGAATATACAGGGGCAGCACCAGCAGGGACAGCAGCACGCCACCGCCGCGAACGCCGAGGGTCAGGGCCGCGCCAATGGCGCCCACCAGGGACAGCACCGGCGTGCCCAGCAAGAGGCTGATCATCAGCACGCCCAGGGCCCGGGGCGAGAGGTCGAACTGCAGGCCCAGCACCGGCGCCAGCAGCACCAGGGGCAGGCCGGAGGTCAGCCAGTGGGCCAGCACCTTGCCACTCACCAGCAGGGCCAGCGGAGTGGGAGACAGGCTCATCTGCTCGAGAGTTCCATCCTGGTGGTCGGCGGCGAACAGGCGGTTGAGGGAAAGCATCGCGGCCAGCAGGGCGGCGACCCACAGCACGCCCGGGGCAATGCGCCGCAGCATGGCGGTTTCCGGCCCGATGCCGAGGGGAAACAGGCTGACCACGATCATGAAGAAGAACAGGGCGGTCAGCACTTCGCTCTTGCGCCGGGCGGCGAGGAGCAGGTCGCGACGGACAATGGCGATGAAGGCGTTCACTGGGCACCCTCCATGCCGTGCGCGGCGGCTTGGCGCCCGGGCAGGCCCGGCGCGCTCATGCCGGCACCTCCGCGATAGTGGGGCGAGGCCGTGAGGCATCCGGGTCCGGGCCGAGCCGGAGGGTGTTGCCGATGCCCCCGAGCTGCACGGCCTGATGGCTGGTGAAGATCAGCAGCCCGCCCCGGGACAGGTGCTCGTCGAGGATGCTGCACAGCAGGGACACGGCCGCCACGTCCAGGGCCACGAAGGGCTCGTCGAGGATCCACAGGCGGGCCTGGCTGCACAGCAGGCGGGCCAGGGCCACGCGGCGCTTCTGGCCCTGCGAAAGAACCCGGGCGGGCAGATCCTCGCGGCCCTTCAGACCGATGCGACGCAGGGCGGCGAGGGCAGTGGCCTCGTCAAGGGGGCGCCCGGCCACGGCGGCGGCGGTCTGCAGGTTCTCGAGGGCGGAGAGATCTTCCTTGATGGCGGGGGCGTGGCCCAGGTAGAGCAGGCGCGCATGGAACTCATCGCGCACATCGCTTACCGGCTGGCCGTCCCATTCGATATGCCCGTCGGCACTGGGCGCCAGACCGGCCAGCATGCGCAGCAGGCTGGTCTTGCCGGCCCCGTTGGCGCCCTCCACCTGCAGCCATTCCCCGGGGGCGAGGGAAAAGTCCACGGCAGAGAACAGGCGGCGGTCGCCGCGGTCGCAGGCCAGGCCGTGGGCACGAAGCATCAGGGGGCACACCGGGAAGTCGAAGGTCGGCGCATTCTGCCCGACCCACCCCGGTGGGTAAACCGCCTAGGTCAAGGAAACGCCTTGGTGCGGCGTCAGTGATGGGCGGTGCTGGCGTAGCTTTCGGGAAGGACCGTGGGCGGTGGCGGGGCAGTGGGCGTGTCCTGGTTCGCGGGATGGGGCGTGTCGCGGGCGCTGTCTTCGATCTCCAGCACGTCCATCACCTGCCGCGCCAGCGCCCGGCAGGCGTTGCCCACGTTGGACGGCAGACCGTCGGGGATGTGCTTCTGGAGCAGCAGTTTGGTGGCCGAGAGGCTGGCGACGGGGTGCAGGAGACGGTCGCGGTGGGCGCCGAGCATCTGCGCCACGCTGCGGTCGGCGGCGTCCCGTGCCCAGGCGTTGGTGGGCCACTGGGAGGGCAGGGCGTAGGCGTTGGGGAAGGCTTCCAGGTCGCGCAGCACGGTGCGCAGGTCTTCGTGGGAGTCGCGGAAGGGCAGCAGCACGATATCGGCGAGGCCGTTGAGGGTGCGGTCCATCTCGGCGCGGTTGCCGCCGCCATCGATGACACCGATCCAGCCATTCATGGTGCGCAGCTTGCCCACGACCTTGTGCAGGGCTTCCGGGGTGCGTGCATCGGCGGTGACGTAGCGGCGACCGTCGGGGCTCAGGGGTTCGCGTGACGTATCCGTGAGGACGCAGGCGGAGCGTTGGCCGAGCAGGCCGAGGCCCTGGCAGAGCATGTGGGACAAGGTGGTCTTGCCGGTGCCGCCCTTGTTGCCGATGATGCAGATGATCCGGGACATGGTGGAAATCCTCTCGCTGAACGCCAGGCGCGATGGCGCCATTATTCGGGCTATAACGGCCGCGGGAGGGGCGGAATTGAGGGGCTATCGGACGGTAATTCCGGATTTTTGCAGGTAGGCGGGCCCGGCGGGGCGGTAGCAGTAAAGGCGGGTATGGCGCCGGTCGTCCACTTCGATGACCTGTTCCGGTTCAACGCCCTCGATGGGAAAGCTGTTGCTGACGAGGAGGGCGCCGGGGCGCAGTTCGGCGCTGGCCTTGTGCCACACGGCGGTCATGGGGACGGGCGACAGGAAGGCATAGACCAGATCGTAGTCGTGCCAGGGAATGGCGAAGAAATCTCCCCGCGCCACGGCAATGGTGGGTTGCCGGCGGGACAGCAGGACCGACAGGGCATAGGGGGCCGGGGCCGATTCGATGCCCTCGAGGCGGCAATCGGGGCGCATCTGCGCCAGGGGGCGCAGTAACGAGCCCGTGCCGCTGCCCAGGTCGAGAAGGCGGGCCGGGCGCCCATGGGGGAGCAGCGTGGCGACGGCAGCAGCGGTGGCCCGGTTGGACAGGAACAGCGGAACCTGGGTGCGGAAGCTGCTCCAGAACACCAGCGCGAAGCCCACGAAGGCAGCCAGATACCACCCAGGGGCGATGCGCAGTTGCAGGGCCACCACCACCAGGGGCGCGAAGCCCAGGTGGATCCAGCGCCACCAGGGGGCGCTGCCGAGTGCCACGGCGGTGACCGTGGCCGCCAGTGCCTGGATCACTGCGACGGGCCACAGACCGCCCGGCAACAGGCCGCTGCGGGCCATGGCGAGGGCCGCAGCGGTTCCGATGAGCTGGGCCAGCAGGGCCTTCAGGGCGGGGGGGAGCTTCATGCCGTCAGTGCGCCGGGCGGAGCCGGGCGCCAGAGGCTTACTTGGCTGCCTTGGCATCCTCGACGGTCTTTGCCATGGAGGCCTTGAGCTTTTCCACCAGGGGTGCAATGCGCTGCTGGGTGATGGCCGCTGACTTCTGGGTGACCTGGGGCATCTTTTCCAGCAGGGCCACTCCGGCCGGGCTGCGGTAGAAGGCCAGCAGGCCATCCACTTCTTCCTGGGTGAAGGTTTCGGCGTAGAGCTTCATGTAGGCGCCCTTCAGATCGGCCCAGTTGATCTCCTTGCGGATGATGGCGCCTGCCTCGGAGTTGAACTTGTCGACGACCTTCTGGCCCTGGGGGGTGAGGGCCTTGCCCTGCAGCCCCTGGTTGATGGAGTTGCGTACCGCCTGCTCCAGGCTCTGCTGGGCAACGCCGATAGAGCGCTCCATCCGGGTGGCGACCAGGAGTTGGTTGAGGGATTCTGTGCTGGGTGGGGCAGCGAAGGCCGAAGTGCCGAGAAGGAGGGTGGCGACCAGCAGGGACACGTGTTTCATGGGGGGCTTTCGTAGGGCAGGGGGAATGAGGTTCCCGGATGATGAAGCCATTTCGCGATGCTGGAAAGCCTGCTGTCGATCAAGCGGCCCGGCTGCGTGAGCCGGTCGCGTCCGGCCAGCGGGCCAGCAGGGCCTTGCGTTGCTGCGCCACGCTGTGTATCGCGGCTGCCTTCACATGACCATAGCCCCGGATCCCCTCGGGCAGGCTGGCAATTTCCACTGCCAAGGGCAGGCGGCCAGCGTCGAGGCCCGCAAGGAGGAGGACGATGTCCTGCTCGTACTCGACGACCAGGGCCCTTTCGGCCTTGCGTTCCGGGTGATAGCCGAAGATATCGAAGGGCGTGCCGCGCAGGCGCCGCAGGCGGGCCAGCCATTTGAAGGCGGTGAGCATCCAGGGGCCGAAGGCGAGCTTGCGGATGCGCCCGGAGGCCGGGTCGGGCCGGGCCAGGAAGGTGGGCGCCAGGTGGAAGCGCAGCTGGAAGTCGCCCTCGAACTGGCTGTCCACGGCCGCGCGGAAACCCGGATCGCTGAACAGGCGGGCCACTTCGTACTCGTCCTTGCAGGCCAGCAGCTTGAAGTAATGGCGCATCACCGCGTCGGTGAGGCGCTCGCTGCCCAGGGGGGCTTCGGCCGCGCGGACGCGGGCCACCAGATCGGTGTAGCGCCGGGCGTAGGCGGCGTCCTGGTAGTCGGTGAGGAAGGCGGCCCGGCGGGCGATGCGCTCATCCAGGGTTTCCGGGCGGATGGGGATCACCGGCGCCGGTTTCACCTCCCGCTCGACGGCGGCCAGATCCACGGCTGCCCGGCGGCCCCACAGGAAGGCCTGGCGGTTCATGTCCACCGCCGCGCCATTCAGTTCGATGGCCTTGTCCAGGCTGGTGGCGCTGACCGGCACCCAGCCCTTCTGCCAGGCGTAGCCGAGCAGGAACAGGTTGGTGGCGATGGCGTCGCCGAGCAGGCGGGTGGCCAGGAACTGGGCGTCCAGAAACAGGCAGCCGTCATTGCCCACAGCCTCCACGATGGCGGCCTGCATCTTTTCCAGGGGGAACTGCCAGTCCGGGTTGCGGGTGAATTCCGAGGTGGGTGTTTCGGCGCAATTGACCACGCCGCGGGTGCGCCCGACGGCCATCTTGGCCAGGGCATCGACGCTGGCGGTGACCACCACGTCACCGCCGATCACCGCGTTGGCTTCGCCGGCGGCGATGCGCACGGCGTGGAGATCTTCCGGCCGGTCGGCGATGCGGATGTGGCTGAACACGGAGCCGCCCTTCTGGGCCAGACCGGTCATGTCGAGCACGGTGACGCCCTTGCCGTCCAGGTGGGCGGCCATGCCGATCAGGGCACCGATGGTGACCACCCCGGTGCCACCCACGCCGGTGACGAGAATGCCCCAGGGCTCGCGGGTGGCCGGCAGCGTGGGCTCGGGCAGGGGGGCGAAGCGCTGCTCGCCCGACTGCAGGGCGCGCCCCTTGCGCACCCGGCCGCCTTCGATGGTGACGAAACTCGGGCAGAAGCCGTTCATGCACGAGTAGTCCTTGTTGCAGGCCGACTGGTCGATCTGGCGCTTGCGCCCGAACTCGGTTTCCACCGGCAGGATGGCCATGCAGTTGGATTCCCGGCCGCAGTCACCGCAGCCCTCGCACACCGCCTCGTTGATGAAGACGCGGGTCTGGGGGTCGGGAAAGGTGCCGCGCTTCCTGCGCCGGCGCTTCTCGGCGGCACAGGTCTGGTCGAAGACCAGGGCCGACACGCCGGGCACGGTGCGCAGTTCGCGCTGGATCACGTCCAGCTCGTCGCGCTGGCGGATCGGGATGCCGTGGGGAATGTCGGCCACATGCCAGGCCCGGTCGGTGCCGTCGGTGACCAGCACGATGGTGTGCACCCCTTCGCCCTGCAACTGGCGCAGCAGCTGTGGCACCGTCAGGTCGCCGTCCACCGGCTGGCCGCCGGTCATGGCCACGGCGTCGTTGAAGAGGATCTTGTAGGTGATGCCGCTGGTCGCCGGCCCACTGCCGCCGGGGCGATTGAAGGCTGCCACCGCCTGGCGGATGGCCAGCAGGCCCGAGTGGAAGTAGGTGCCGTCGCCCAGGTTGGCAAAGATGTGGGGCTCGTCGATGAAGGGCGCCTGGCCGACCCAGGGCACGCCTTCACCGCCCATGTGGGTGAAGGTGCCGGTCTTGCGGTCGGGCATGAAGGTGGCCATGTAGTGGCAACCGATGCCGGCCATGGCGCGGCTGCCTTCGGGCACCACCGTGGAGGTGTTGTGGGGGCAACCCGGGCAGAAGGTGGGCACCCGGTCGATGGCGAAGACGCGGCGGCCGAGGGTGGCCTCCTTGGCCTGGAGGAAGGCCAGGCGGGCCTCGATGCGATCGGATGTGAAGAAGCGCCCGATGCGGGCAGCGATGACCCGGGCGATCATGGCCGGGGTCAGCTCCCCGGCGGCGGGGAGCAGCCATTCGCCGTGGTCTACGGTGGTACGGCCGTCCGCGCCCAGGGTGGTGAGCAGCGACCATTCCCCCTTCTCGTCGAACTTGCCGACAACGCGGGGGCGCACGTCCTCGCGCCAGTTGTAGAGCTCTTCCTTGAGCTGATATTCGAGGAGCTGGCGCTTCTCCTCGATCACCAGGATCTCGTCCAGCCCTTCGGCGAAGTGGCGCACCCCTTCCGCCTCCAGGGGCCACACCATGCCCACCTTGTAGAGGCGGATGCCGATCTCGGCGGCGAGTGCTTCGTCAATGCCCAGGTCGTCGAAGGCTTGGCGCACGTCCAGGTAGCTCTTGCCGCTGGTGATGATGCCCAGGCGCGGCTGGGGCGAGTCGATGACGATGCGGTTGAGGCCGTTGGCCCGGCAGTAGGCCAGGGCGGCGTAGAGCTTGGCATGGAGCAGGCGCTTCTCCTGCACCAGCGGCGGATCGGGCCAGCGGATGTTGAGCCCGCCTTCGGGCAGGGCGAAGTCGTCGGGGATCTTCGTGGTGACGCGCAGCGGGGCCACGTCCACCGAGGCCGAGGTTTCCACCGTGTCGGCCAGGGCCTTGAAGGCCACCCAGCAGCCGGAATAGCGCGACAGGGCCCAGCCATGCACGCCGAAGTCGAGATAGTCCTGCACACCGGCGGGGGCCAGCACCGGCATCATCATCGACTTGAAGAAGTGGTCGGTCTGGTGGGGCAGGGTGGACGACTTGGCGGCGTGGTCGTCACCGGCGATCACCAGCACCCCGCCGTATTGCGAGCTGCCGGCGGCGTTGGCGTGGCGGAACACGTCGCCACAGCGATCCACGCCCGGCCCCTTGCCGTACCACATGCCGAACACGCCCTGGACGCGGGCCTTGGGGGACAGGGAAACCTGCTGGCTGCCCCACACGGCGGTGGCCGCCATGTCTTCGTTGATGCCCGGCTGGAAGACGATGTCGTGGCTGGCCAGGTGGGCCTTGGCCTTCCACAGGGTCTGGTCGAGCCCACCCAGGGGCGAGCCCCGGTAGCCGGAGACAAAGCCGGCGGTGTTGAGCCCGGCGGCCCGGTCGCGATCACGCTGGATCATCAGCAGGCGCACCAGCGCCTGGTAACCGGTCAGATAAACGCGCCCGGCGGTGGTGGTGTATTTGTCGTCCAGAAGCGTGCTGCCCGGGGTGGGCACGGACAGCGCGCGGACGGGGTCCTGCTCGGCCATGGTGGGTTTCCTCGCAAAAATCGTGTTTTTGATCCGTTCGCGGGTCGGGCCTTGTGGGCCTGGTCGCGGAGGTGTTGCAAGGCGAGTCTGGCTGCCGGGGCGCGGCAGCTCAATGCTTGGATACCCTTATGGCGGCGGGGGTTCCGGTGTGCGGGGCGGTGATTCAGAAGTAATGTTGCCAGCCCACCGTCAGGCGGCGCTCCTGTCTGTCGGTGTCGGGGAGTTCGATGTGCATCCATTCGTAGCCGGCGACAAGGTTGTCGCGGGGGCTCAGGCGGGTGCGCAGGTGGGCGCGGGCGGCGCTGCGGTCGAGGCGCCGGTCGTTGAACCACTGGCGGCCGGCTTCGAGCTGCAGG
>ERZ795056.4856-NODE-4856-length-13735-cov-36.543933_pt1 | contig 13735 bp, 7 predicted proteins | sample MGYA00375140_ERZ795056 | MGnify/ENA primary metagenome ERZ795056 (study PRJEB30185, sample SAMN05720227) | activated sludge metagenome | isolation source: Anaerobic digester | place: USA | collected 2015-03-09 ...
CCTGGGCCTGCGCCGGGCTCACCGGCGGCAGGCCCAGCGTGGCAATGAAGGCGCCGATCAGCAGCGAGCCCGGCAGGTCCACACCTTCGGCGAACACACCGCCCAGCACCGCAAAGCCGATGCCCCGGCCCTGCGGCCGGAACTGCGCCAGAAAGCCCGACCGGGCCTCGGCCGGCATGCGCGGCTGCTGGCGCCACTGCGGGATGTCGGGCCGCCGGGCGGCCAGCGCATCGGCCACCTGCGCCAGGTAGGCAAAGCTGCTGAAGAAGGCGAGGTAGTTGCCCGGGTGGGCGTCGAACTGCCCGGCCAGCACGTCCACCAGCCGCTGCAGCGAACGGCCGCGGTGCGGCAGCCGGGTCGACAGGCCGTCGGCCACCTGCACCGCCAGGTGCGCGGCGTCGAAGGCCGGCGGCACGTCGATCCAGGCGGTGTCGGCCGGCAGGCCCAGCAGCTGGATGGCGTAGTGCGGCGGCGCCAGCGTGGCCGAGAACAGCGTGGCGCTGTGCAGCGCGGCAAAGCGCTGGCGCAGGTGGCAGGCCGGCGCCACGTTGCGCACGCCCAGGGTGATGGCCTGCGGGCCGGCGCTGGCGTCGGCGGCCGCTGCGGTGTGCACTTCGAACAAGGCATGGTCGTCCAGCGCGTCGGCCAGCTTCAGGAAGCGCTGCAGCGCGAAGTGCAGTTGCAGCAGCGCGCCCACGCTCAGCGGCTGCTGGTGGAAGTGCTCCGCCAGGGCACCGGCGGCCGTCTGCAGGGCCTGCATGAACCCGTCGGGCGCTGCATCCAGCACGGCGTAAGGCGCATCGGTGTCGGCGGCCAGGTCTTGGGTGGCCTCGGCCAGGGCCAGCAGCGGCCCTTGCACGGCCTGCGGCGCGGTGGGCACGGCCGCCAGCAGCTGCGCGCTGTCCAGCTCGGCGCTGTACATGCGCCGTGCGCGGTCGACCAGGTTGTGCGCCTCGTCCACCAGCACCGCCAGCGCCCAGTCCAGCGCCTGCATCAGGCCCCAGAGCAGGCCGTTGGCATCGAACAGGTGGTGCACGTCGCCCACCAGCACGTCGGCCCAGCGCACCAGCTCCTGGCCCAGGTAGTAGGGGCAGATGCCATGGCGCAGGGCGATGTCACGTTGCGCCGATGCGTCGAGCCAGCCCTGGGCCACGGCCTCCTGCCGGGCGGCGGGCAGGCGGTCGTAGAAGCCGGCGGCCAGCGGGCAGGCGGCCGGGTGGCAGGCGGTGTCGGGGTGCTGGCAGCCTTCGTCCTTGGGCACCATCACCAGCACCCGCAGTGCCTGGCCGGGGGTGCCGGCACGCAGCGTGGCCAGCGCGTCCAGCGCCGTCAGCCGGCCGGTGCCCTTGCAGGTGAGGTACGCGACCTTGTCGATGCCCTGCCCCGGCATGGCCCGCAGCAGCGGGAACAGCGTGCCCACCGTCTTGCCGATGCCGGTGGGCGCCTGCGCCAGCAGGCAGCGGCGGTTGGCGGCGGTGCGGTAGACGGCGGCGGCCAGGCCGCGCTGGCCGGCGCGGAAACCGGCCTCGGGAAAGGCCAGCTGCACCAGCGCCTGGTCACGCGCGGCGCGGTGGGCGGCCTCCTGCTGCGCCCAGTCGACGAACGCGGCGCAGCGGCTGGCCAGCAGATCGTCCAGCGCGTCGGCGCCGGCCAACTCCTGCAGCACCACCTCGGTCTGGCTGGCCACGTCGACGTACACCAGCGCCAGGGTGATCTGCGCCAGGCCGCGGGCGCGGCAGAACAGCGCGCCGTAGGTCTGCAGCTGGGCCCAGTGCAGCAGGCGCCGGTTGGCCGGGATCTCGTCGGGGTGGCCGCGGATGGTCTTGATCTCCTCCAGGCAGCCACGGCGCGGGTCGTGGCCGTCGGCGCGGCCACGCAGGCGCAGCGGGCCGCAGGTGGCCTCCAGCGTGATCTCGGTCTCGTAGTCGGGCCCGCGCCGCTGCGCCACCAGGGCCTGGCCCTGCCGGCCTTCCAGCGCGGTGGCCGACGGCGTGAAGCGCCGGTCCAGGTCACCGCGCTTGGCGGTGAACTCGCACAGCGAGCGCACCGACACGGTGTAGGTCCAGCCGGGCGGGGGATCCTGGGGCATGCGGCATTGTCGGCACGGCCGCAGCCGACAATCCACGCCTTTCCATGGCGACAGGCAGACATGTCCGACAACTTCGATCTGGTGGTGCTGGGGGCAGGTTCAGGCGGCGTGGCCGCGTCGCGCCGGGCGGCGGCGCATGGCGCGCGGGTGCTGATCGCCGAGGCCGACCGCGTGGGCGGCACCTGCGTCATCCGCGGCTGCGTGCCGAAGAAACTCATGATGTACGCGGCCGGTTTCGCCCAGGCCTTCGACGAAGCCCGCGGCTACGGCTGGACGGGCGTGGCCGGCCAGTTCGACATGCCGCGCTGGGCCGATGCCAAGGCCGCCGAGACGCAGCGGCTGGAAGGCATCTACCGCACGCTGCTGGCCGATTCGGGCGTGGAACTGGCCAGCGGCCATGCACGGCTGCTGGGCGGTGGCGCGGTGGCGGTGGGCGCGCGCACGGTGCAGGCCCGGCGGGTGCTGATCGCCACCGGCGGCCGGCCGGCCACCAGCGCCCTGCCCGGCCTGGACGCGGCGATGAGCTCCAACGAACTGCTGGACCTGCGCCAGCTGCCCGAGAGCCTGCTGGTGGTGGGCGGCGGCTACATCGCGGTCGAATTCGCCAGCATCCTGGCCGGCCTGGGCTGCCGGGTGACGCTGGCCTTCCGCGACAGCCTGCCGCTGCGTGGCTTCGATGCCGACATGCGCCAGCGCCTGGCCGACGCGCTGCAGGCACGCGGGCTGACGCTGGCCGGCGGCGTGGGGCTGCAGCGGCTGGTGCGCGAGGCCGACGGCTTCAGCCTGCTGCGCAGCGATGGATCGGTGCTGCGCGCGGCGGCAGCGCTGAACGCCACCGGCCGCATCCCCAACACCGCCGGCCTGGGGCTGGCCGAGGTCGGTGTCGCGCTCGATGCGCGCGGCGCCATCGCGGTGGACGCCGACAGCCGCACCAGCGCGCCGGGCATCTGGGCCATCGGCGACGTGACCCAGCGCATGAACCTGACCCCGGTGGCGATTGCCGAGGGCCGGGCCTTTGCCGACACCGAGTTCGGCCGCCGGCCCAGCCGGGTCGACCACCGCACCGTGGCCAGCGCGGTCTTCACCGACCCGCCGATCGCCACCGTGGGCCTGACCGAGGCCGACGCCACGCAGCAGGGGCCGGTGGATGTCTACCTGTCGGACTTCCGGCCGATGAAGACGGCGTTTGCCGGCGGCACCGCACGCAGCTGCATGAAGCTGGTGGTCGACGGCCTGAACGACCGGGTGCTGGGCGTGCACATGATCGGCACCGACGCACCCGAGATCGTGCAGAGCCTGGCCGTGGCGCTGACCTGCGGCGCCACCAAGCGCGACTTCGACCGCACGGTGGCGGTGCACCCCACGGCGGCCGAAGAGTTCGTGCTGATGCGCGAGCCGGTGCGGCGGCATCTGCCGCCGGCGCCCGCTGCAGCGGCGCCGGCGCCTGCAGCGGGCTGAGCGCCGCGCGTCAGCGCTTCCAGAACGCCTCCACCGCCTGCAGCCGGCGCCGCTTCTCGGTGGTGATGTAGACGGTGGTGGTGGCCAGCGAGGCGTGGCCCAGGTTCTGCTGCGCGATCTCGATGGGCATGCCGCCAGCGATGGCATGGCTGGCATGGGTGTGGCGCATCCAGTGCGTGCTGGCGCGCAGGAAGCGGTCGGCACCGCGGGCATCGCCTTTGGCCTGCAGCACCTGCGCGCAGGTGGCAAAGAAGGCCTTGACCTGGTCATGGAAGGTGCTGGCGGCGATGCCCTGCCGCGGGTCAATGGTCCTGCCGGCGTTCAGGCCCGGCGCGCGCAGCGCAGCATCGCTGGCCTGGCCGAGCAGGTGCGCGCCCTGGTTGCCGATGTTCTGCGGGTCGGCGTCGAGCCCGCGTGCAACCAGGTAGCCCGACAGTGCGGCGATCACCGCGGCCGGCACCGGCACCTCGCGCAGCTTCTGCCCCTTGCCGGTCACCCGCAGCAGCCAACCCTGCAGCGGCGCGTCGTCCGCGCCGTCCGCCGCAAACTCGGCCGCAAACTCCACCCACTGCAGGTCGTCGACCGTGGCGGCCACCAGTTCGGACAGCCGCAGCCCGGTGGCATAGAGCAGGCGCAGGCCGAAGGCCAGCCGCTGGTGCGCCGATGTGGGGGCCAGTGCGTCCAGCTGCGCGTCGATGAAGCGCCACTGCGCCGGGCTGAAGCTGCGCCCGGCCTGGATGCGCGGCGCTGCGCTGCGGGGCACGGCCACCGCCGACCAGGGGTTGCCCATCAGGTAGTTCTGGTCGACCAGAAAGCCGTACAGGTTCTTCAGGATGGTGACGGCATGGCGCTGGGCCGATGCCGACAGCGGCCCCTCGAACGGCCGCCACAGCGGTGACCAGCGCTCGCGGCCGCGGTCACCGCACCAGCGGCTGCGCGGCTGCGGGTCGGCCAGGAAGTTTCGGTAGGCGACGCAGTCTTCGTTGGTCATCGACGACAGCGCCTTGCCCTGGTGGAGGATGGCCCAGAGCAGGAAGCGCTCGGCCTCCTTGCGGTAGGCACGCTGGGTGTGCGACAGCGCCTGCAGCCAGTCGAGGCCCTGCACCACGCCGGTGTCACGCTGGCGCCGGCGGGCCTGCAGCTGCGCCGTCTGCGCCGGGCTGAGGCCGTGCTTGGACCGCAGCCACGCCAGGATGGCCTGGTGGTCGTTGGTGGCCTGCAGCAGGCACTGGGCCTGCGGCCGGCGGTACAGGCCCTGGCTGCCGTCCAGCGCGGCCGGCACGATGAACTTCTCCAGCGGCCGGATGGCGGTGGCCGGCGCCACCACCGCCCTCAGCTCATGGTCGAAGAGCTGGCTGCGCGGCAGCGCCACATGCGCGCCCACCACCAGCCCGGTGCTCGCGACATGCGCCCGCAGCCAGTCGACGATGCGCAGCGCCTTGCCTTCACCGAGCGCCGGGATGCCGGCATGCCAGCGCTGGCCGATGCCGTTGATGCGCTCGGCCAGCTGCGCCAGCGTGACGATGCCGACAGCCTCCAGCCGCTGCGCCAGCGTCGGGTTCAGCCAGGCGGCCACCGCATCGCCCGCCGCGGGTGCCTGGGCCACCAGGGTTTCCAGCCAGCGCAGCGCCTGCAGTTGCCGCGCCACCAGTCGCGCACGGCGCCGCAGGCGCTGGGTGGCACGGCCGTGTTCGGCGTCATAAGCCGCGATCTGGTCGGCCTGCCGTTCGTCCTGCAGGCCGCGGGCCTGCGCAAAGGCATCCAGGCTGGGCAGCGCCTGTGACGGGTCGGCAAGGCGCGTGGCGTCCAGCCGCACCAGGCGGGCGGTGCCGAAGCGGTCGTGCCGCTTGGCGGCGGCGGCGAACGCGTCGCGGATCCAGGCGATGGTGGCGCGCACGGTGCGCTGGTCGGTTGCCTCGCCATCGACGCGGAAGTAGCGCTCCCAGCTGTCGCGGGCGTCGAGCCCCTGCACCACCGCGCGCATGAAGGCGAAGTGGCCGACATGCAGCTTGCGTTGCCGCGCGACTGCTGGCCGGGGGCTGACAGGCGCGCCGTGGCCAGGGTCGGTTGCCGCGGCGTTGTCCATGCGGATCAATGACTTGCGTGAGGTGCTGTGGGGAAGTGGTTCATTTTCACCGATAATTCAGCACCATGATAAGGATACTTATCACGGCTATGAACGCCGGCCTGCAGCGCTGCAGGCCGGCGCCTGCGCAGCGTGCACGGAGGGGGCTGCGCCAGTGCGCTGCACTTCGGCGGCGCAGCGCGTCAGCGGCATGGCAGCGCCCGGGGGTACGGTAGGGGCGGCTTGCTGCTCCGGTGCGCAAGGGTGGCGGCGCACGACGCTGGACGTGCGTGGCGGGCCCACCCCAGCACATCGGCACGGCCCTGGTCGGGCTGCGGCAAGGGGGCCTGGAAACCGGGTTTCCAGGCCGAGGCACGGTGTGCTACTTGCGGCGCGTCGGCGCTTGCACCACCGCGCTGATCGCGTCGACCAGCGCGCCGACATTGTCGGCATGCACCACCCCCGGCAGCAGGCGGATGGTGGCCTGGCCGCGCTCGTCCCAGGCAATGCGGCCAGCCAGTTCACCACCCACACGGATCTCGCGCGCCGCTTCACCTGCCATGCGCTGCTTGCCCACCAGTGCGGCCACCACGGCTGCCGCCGAGAAACGCTCGGACTGGCGCAGCTTTTCGGCGCGCCGCAGCACGCCCTTGCGGTCGGCCAGCAGCGCGTCGGCAATCTGCTCGGCATGCTTGAACTGCAGCTCCAGCGGGCTGCGGAAGCACTGCACCACCGGCTCGGGGATGTCGGCCACCGCAATCGCCTTGCGCACCCAGGTGTGCGACACGCCCAGCGATTCGGCCAGACGGCGTTGCGACGGAAACATCTGCTCTTCCAGCGCCTTGCGGTACATCGTGCCCTGCTCCCAGGCCGAGAGATCGGCGCGCTCGCGGTTCTCGCGGTCCATCGCGGCGAACAGCTCCAGGTCGGACATCGGCGCCGTCCAGATCGCCGCCAGCACCGGCAGACCCAGTTCCAGGCAGGCGCGGTGGCGGCGGTGGCCGAAGACGATCTCGTAGCCCTGGCCGTCGGCATCCAGCGGCCGCACCACGATCGGCTGCACATTGCCGCCAGCGTGCTCGATGTCGGCCTTGAAGCGGATGAAGTCGGGCGTGGAGAAGCTGGCGTCGTGCCGGTTGGCCCAGCGGCTGGGCACCACCGTGGCGGGGTCGAGCTTCTTGGTGGGCAAGGAGCCGTCGAACTGCTGCAGCGCGTCGCGCAGGCGCGCCACCTCGCCTTCGGCGGCCAGCATCTGGCCGCGGAAGGCCAGCATCTCGCCAGGCCCGGTCTTGCGGCCGGGCTGCCGCGGTGTCACGCCTGGAAACCTGGTTTCCAGCGGAACCGGATCAGCCGCCAGCGGTGGTGTATCCGTCGGTGCCGCGCCGGGCGGCTCGGTGGCAGGCACGGTGGACGCCGGCGAGGCCGCGACCGGGCCGGGCACGGGCGGAACCACCAGGTCGGCGGTCAATCGGGAGAGCCTGTCGCGGGTGCTCATCGGGTGCTCCTGGGCGTGCCGCTGTCATGGGGGCTGGACGGCTGACCGGCCGGGCGGGCAGGCCGATTGCGTGGCCAGCGGGGCGGGTGCCGGGCGGGCTTCATGACTGGCCGGCGCGGTTGCGCCAGGTCTCGACCACCGACTCCTCCACCAGCTCGACAAAGCGGTCGTAGGCGTCGGCGGCGCGCTTGTAGGTCTTGGCCGCACCGTCGTACTTCTGCACGTCGTACACGGTGGCGAACTCGGCCGCCTTGTTGCTGGTGACGGTGGTCTTGGGAATCTCCACCGGCAGCATGTACTCGCCGTAGGTGGCGGCAATCCACTGGCGCACCGCCGGCGCGGCCGCATCGGCCTGGTCGACCCGGCTCAGCAGCACATGCAGGAAGTCGAAGGTCTTGCGGTTGCCCTCGGCTTCCTGGTTGTCGAGGTTGGCGCCCAGGTCGGACAGCAGCGACCAGAACTGCGCCGAGCTGGCGAAGTCCAGCCCGCTGGGCGGCACCGGCACCACCAGGCCGTCGGCCGCCCACAGCGCATTGATGGTCACGTAGGACAGCGAAGGCGGCGTGTCGATCACGATCACGTCGTACAGATCCCGCACCGAATCGAGCCCGGCGTTGAGCACGTCCCAGAAGCGTGAGCTCGGGTCGCGCATCTGGCGCGCCGGCAGTGCAAACTCGGCCGAGAACAGGAACGGCGCCGCCGCGATCAGGTCGATGCCTTCCCAGTAGGTGGACCGGATGGCATGGCGGATGTCGGTCTCGCTGCCTTCGCACAGCGGGCCGATGGTCATGTCGGCGTCGACCTCGGTTTCGGGCAGGATGCCGTGCAGCGTGGTCAGCGACCCCTGCGGGTCGGTGTCGATCGCCAGCACACGGTGGCCGCGCAGGCTCAGGCCCTGCGCCAGGATCATCGCCGAGGTGGTCTTCGAGACACCGCCCTTGAAGTTTCCCACCGCCACGGTGATGGCCTTCTGGCCGGCCGGGCGCATCTTGGGCTGGCGGTAGGCGCGGGTCCAGCGGCGGGCGTCGGCCAGTTCGAATTCACGCTTGCCACCGCTGGGTGACAGCTTGCCGGTGGGCAGATCGCCCTTGCCGATGCGGTAGTTGATGTGCGCCTTGTCCACGCCGCACAGCGTGGCCAGTTGCGCGGTGGAATAGTGCGGCGCGATCTTGCGCACTTCGGGTGCCAGCAGCTTCGCCCGGATCTGCTCGACCATGCCGCCGGCACGTGCTGCCAGCGCCGCAATGCGCGCCATGTCGATGGGCATGCGGGCAGATGCTGCGGCGGGTGTCACCGGGGTGGAAACCTGGTTTCCAGGCCGTGCCGCGGGGGGAAGGGCCTGCTCGTCGCTTGCCATTTGCGCTCCGATTCGATGGAATCCAGATAGTTTACCGGCAACCGTCGAATCGCCAGAAGACGCATCAAACGCCAGATCCACCCGGCCTCGCATCTGTGAGAGTTCTTGGGGAACCCCCATTCAGCGCGCCGCGAATTGTGAGAGCAAATGGGGAACGCACCAGCCCAACCACTGCCAGCGCCACGTCCTGCAGGCCCGCGGCACCGCAAACGGACCATCCGCCCCCGGCCGGCGGCGCATTGGGGCCGCCACGGGGGCAGCATCGACGTGCCGCAGCCGCGGCACCCCCTTGCGGCAGCGCCTGATCCCCAAACCCACAGCCCGAGATGCCCAAACTCTCTCCACAAACCACGCGGGATCCCCAAGTCCACACGCCGAGTTCCCCAAAACTTCTCACCGAGATGCCCATGTCCACACCGCTGATGCATCGCAAGTTCTTGTCAAACATCACTTTTCCGGCACACCAACTCTTCAATGCTTCAAGTGTCTGAATTCAAGTCTTCAAGCCACAGCCTGTTCTGAAATGTGAATTGACAGAATCACAACTCAAGAACAAGATGCAGAACTGCACACCTGCAAACTGGCAAGCATGCGGCAACACGACGATCCTCCTGCAGCGCCTGCCGCAGCCCAGCACCCTGTCAGGGCCCTCAGCACCCGGCACACCGACGAAGCCGCCGCCAAGGCCGACCAGGCAGTCTCCAAGGCGAACGAGGCCATCGCCATCCGCCCCAAGCGCGGCAAGCTCACACTGCTGTCGCGGCGCATCTACAACGTGTTCCTGTACCACGCCCAGCGGCAGGGCGTCGACAACCCCGGCTATTCGATCCTGCTGTCCGAGCTGATCGACGACGCGCGCTTCACCTCGCACAACACCGAGCTGCTGAAGTCGCACATCCGCGACATGCAGGCCACCACCATCGAGTGGCACACCAGCGCCGGCAACGCCCGCCAATGGACATCCACCCAGCTGCTGGGCCCGGTGCGCATCGACGAGCCTGGCCGCGGCCAGGCCTGCACCATCTCCTGGTCCTATCCCGAGCCAATCCGCGAGCGCCTGCTCAAGCCAGCGCAGTACACCCGGGTGCTGCTGGAAATCAGCTCGCAGATGCGCAGCTATGCCGCGTCGGTGCTCTATGAGCTGGGTGCGCGCTATCTCACGTCACCGGGCGGGCTGACGATGCGCGAAGACCTCGTCTGGTGGGCGTCGGTGCTCACCGGCCGCAGCGACATCACCACGGTCGACTACCGCATCCTGCACCGCGACACCATCAAGAAGGCGCTGGTCGAGCTCGACACGCTCAGCGACGGCTTTCGCATGGAAGCCATTCCGCACAAGCGCGGCCGCAAGGTCGAGGAGCTGCAGTTTCGCGTCATTCCCAAGCCGCAGGCCAGCCTGGCCGGCCTGGCCGATTCGGCCAGGAACGTGTTCGACCTCGCCCTGGTCGACCGGCTGGTCACCATCGGCTTCAAGCGCGCCGACGCGCAGGACCTGTACGCCGTCACTGACGAGGGCGTGTTGCGCGCGGCCGTCGACCACACCGAGCAGCGCCTGAAGAACCCCGCCCTGCCACCGTTGAAATCGCCGCCGGCCTACCTGCGTGACGCGCTGAAGAAGCAGTACGCCGGCGCAGGCGAGGGCGACGACGCGGCCAGTGGCCCGGCCACGCCGGCGGTGCAGCGCGCCAGCCCGGTGGAACGGCTGCAGCGCCTGCGCGACGAATGGGAGCACCACCGCACCCTGCAGGCGCGCGCGCTGTTCGACGAGATGCCTGACGCCGACCAGGCCCGCTGGCAGGCGCAGTTCGATGCCCAGCGCCTGGGTGAACTGGCCGCGCCCATCGCCCGCGCCTGGCGCCGTGACGGCATCCACAGCCGCATTGCTGCCGGCAGCTTCTACCGCTGGCTGGCCACCCAGCTGTGGCCGGGCGAGGTGACCGACCGGGAACTGCTGGAGTTCGCGATGTCGCGCGATGCCTGAGCCCCGCTGCAGCGCGGCGTTGACGGGCGTGGCGGCGGCTGCGGTGGTGGCCTGGGCGCGGTCCGTGCACGGCTACAGTGCCGACGACCACCCACCACCCACACCCCTGCCATGTCTGCCACGCCATCCACCCCGACGGCCCGCCACACCGCGGCGCTGATCCAGCAGGGCCGCCTGGCCGCCGACACGGTGGCGCGTGCCACGCTGAACCACATCGCCGAAGCCGACCGCAGCCTGGGCGCCTTCGTCTGCCTGCCAGGGCCTGACGCTGCCGCCGCGCAGGCGCGCCAGTTGCAGCAGGCCGGCGGCCCGCTGGCCGGGGTGCCGGTGGCAGTGAAGGACATCTTCGACACCCGCGACCTGGCCACCGGCTACGGCAGCCCGATCTACCCGCCGCAGCCGGCGCTGGCCGATGCGGCGGTGGTGGCGGTGCTGCGCCGCGCCGGTGGCCTGGTGATCGGCAAGAGCAGCACGACCGAGTTCGCCTACCTGCACCCCACGGCCACGCACAACCCACGGGCGCCGGGCCGCACGCCGGGTGGGTCGTCGGCCGGGTCGGCCGCCGCGGTGGCGGCCGGCCTGGTGCCACTGGCGATCGGCACCCAGACCGGCGGCTCGGTGATCCGCCCGGCGTCGTACTGCGGCGTGGTCGGCTACAAGCCCAGCTTCGGCTGGCTGCCCACCGTCGGGCTGAAATGCTTCTCCTGGTCGCTCGACACCGTGGGCCTGTTTGCCGGCGACGTGGCCGACATGGCCTGGTTCGCCCAGGCGCTGACCGGCCGGCCACTGACCGATGCCGCTGCGGCCACCGCAGCCACCACGGCGCCGCGGCGCCTGGTGGTGGGCGTGCCGCGGGCCTACCCCTGGGGCGCGCTCAGCGCCAATGCGGCCGCCGCCGTGGCGCTGGGTTGCCGTGCCCTGGAGGCCGCTGGTGTCGAACTGCGGCCCTGTGACCTGCCGGCCTGGGCCGGCGCCGGCTTCGATGCCCATGCGGTGGTGCAGGGCCACGAGGCCTGGCGCTGCCTGGGCTGGGAGTTCGACCACCACGCCGACCGCCTGTCGCCAGTGCTGCGCGGCTACCTGCAGGGCGCGCAGGCCATCCAGTCGACCGACTATGCCGACGCGCAGCAACTGTGCAGCGAGGTGCGGCGCCAGTCCCAGGCCTGGCTGGGCGGCTTCGATGCGCTGCTGATGCCCAGCGCGCCCGACGAGGCGCCGCCGGGCCTGGCCAGCACCGGCGACTCCAGCTTCAACCGGCTGTGGACGCTGCTGGGCGTGCCCTGCGTCAGCGTGCCGGGCGCGTTGGGCGACCATGGCGCGCCGGTCGGCCTGCAGCTGGTGGCGCCGCACGGTGCCGACGCCCAGGTGCTGGGCGTGGCGCTGCGGCTGGAGCAGGCGCTGGCCACCTGGGCGACAGCCCGCGACCGGTGCGTTGGCCAAGAATGATCGCCACACCCCAACCAACGCTGAGGAGCACCCCATGATCATCAATTCCAGCACCGCAGCCGTGGTCACCGGCGGCGCCTCCGGGCTTGGCCGCGCCACGGCGCAGGCCCTGGCCGCGGCCGGCGTCAAGGTGGCCATCTTCGACGTCAACCAGGCCCAGGGCGAGCAGGTGGCGCAAGACATCGGCGGCCTGTTCTGCCAGGTCGACATCACCAGTGAAGACAGCGTGGTGGCCGGCTTCGCCAAGGCGCGTGCCGCCCACGGGCAGGAGCGGGTGCTGGTGCACTGCGCCATGACATCGCGGCGCGGCAAGACCCTGGCCTTCAACAAGGAAGAGGGCAGGCTCAAGCGCCTGCCCACGGCCGATTTCGACTACGGCGTGCAGGGCATCCTGGTGGCCAGCTACCGGCTGGCGTCGCTGTCGGCCGAGGGCATGGCCGCCGCCGAGGCCCTGGAGGACGGCGAGCGCGGCGTGATCATCCTGACGGCGTCGGTGGCCGCGCAGGACGGCCAGATCGGCCAGGTGATCTACGCGTCGGCCAAGGCCGGCGTCAACGGCATGGTGCTGCCGCTGGCGCGTGATCTGTCCGACCTGGGCATCCGCGTCAACTCCATCATGCCGGGCATCTTTGCCACGCCGCTGATGCTGGGCGCCAAGCAGAACGTGCTGGACAGCCTGAGCGCGTCGGTGCCGTTTCCCAAGCGCCTGGGCAAGCCCGACGAGTTCGCCAGCCTGGCGATGGAGATGGCCCGCAACAGCTACTTCAACGGCCAGTGCGTGCGGCTGGACGGCGCCATCCGCATGGCGCCGCGCTGACCGGCACGCCCGCCCCGCCAGGTGTCCCGATGACGACGCCCACCCAGCGCAACCGACCCCGCCGACTGGCGCTGCAGGCCCTGGCAACCAGCCTGGCCGTGGTGGCCTGGCCCGGCCCGGTGGCGGCCCAGGCCTATCCCAGCCGGCCGGTGAAGCTGGTGGTGGCCTTCGGCCCCGGCAGCGGCAACGACCTGATCGCCCGTGAGCTGGCCCAGCAGATGACCGACATCCTGGGCCAGCCGGTGGTGGTGGAAAACCGCCCCGGCGCCGGCGGCGCCCTGGGCACCGACATGGTGGCCAAGGCCGCGCCCGACGGCCACACCATCGGCCTGGGCACCAGTTCGCAGCTGGTGATGAACGTGGGTGTGCACAAGAGCCTGCCGTTCGATGTGGACCGCGACCTGCGGCTGATCGGCCTGGTGGGCCGCACGCCGATGCTGCTGGCGGGCAGTGCGGCGGGGCCGAAGACGCTGCAGGCGCTGATTGCCCAGGCGAAGGCGCAGCCCGGCACGCTGAGCTACGGCTCGGCCGGCCTGGGTTCGATCAGCCACATCGTGGCCGAGGCCTTCGCCCGTGCGGCCGGCGTGCAGTTGCTGCACGTGCCCTACAAGGGCAACGGCCCGGCCATGGCTGATCTGGCCGGTGGCCATGTGGCGCTGGTGTTCGACGGCCTGTACACCACCGCGCCGCTGGCCCAGCAGGGCAAGGTGCAGATGCTGGCCATCTCGGGTGCGCAGCGCAACCGCGTGGCGCCGCAGCTGCCCACCTTCGCCGAGCAGGGTCTGGCCGACTACGAGGCCACCACCTGGAACTGCCTGTTCGCCCCCGCCAAGGTGCCGCCCGAGGTGCTGGCCATGCTGAATGCGGCGCTCAACAAGGCGCTGGCCAGCCCGGCCATCCAGGCCCGGCTGGCCGCGGGTGGCAGCGAGATGCTGGGCCCCAGCACACCCGAGCAGGCCGACGCCTTCGCCCGGCGTGAGCGTGAACGCTGGGTGCCGTTCATCCGGGGGCTGAACCTGCCGGCCAA
>ERZ795056.4857-NODE-4857-length-13733-cov-10.138763_pt1 | contig 13733 bp, 9 predicted proteins | sample MGYA00375140_ERZ795056 | MGnify/ENA primary metagenome ERZ795056 (study PRJEB30185, sample SAMN05720227) | activated sludge metagenome | isolation source: Anaerobic digester | place: USA | collected 2015-03-09 ...
TACCTTTTTGCAAGTTTTTTTTGATATATTTGTTGTGTTGTGCAACAAGCACAGCGGTAGTACACCACTTAGAAAGTTACCTATATTGATTTTACCAAAAATAAAAACATCTGGAATTATTGTAAGTTAAGTGTATAAAAGAGTACACTGATAAAACGGATTTACTTTGCTAAGACAAAAAACTTTCTAACGAAAGGCAAGTGAAAATGGATTTTTTTGAATTTAAATTAAACCTTTTAATTATTTTTCAGTCTTATTGAATCGTACTTTTTTGACTGTTAAAATTCACTGTTAATCAGTTGTTAAATAATTGACAAAACAGTCCTTATTCAAAATTGTAAAACCTAATTTTGTGTTTCAAATAAAATAGAACAAGCCGAATCTCCCTTTATTAACAATTATGAAACTAAAAACTATAATTTACACCCTATTAATTTTAGGGTTTATTGCATTTATAACCTACCGAATCGTCGAAAACAAAAGTGGTGATGCGGGACCTAAAGGCAAAGACAAAAAAAATAAATCAATGACCGTTAACGGAATTGTTGTAAAAGCCCAAACTTTCGACAATACACTTTCGCTTTCGGGTTCTATTGAAGCCAATGAGCAAGTGGACATTCGATCCGAAGTTTCAGGAATTGTCGAAGACATTTATTTTAATGAAGGAAGCAATGTCAGTAAAGGACAAATACTTTTCAAAGTAAATGATTTGGAACTGAGAGCCCAATTGCAACAAGCCAAAACTAAAGAAGGATTGGCATCGGAAAACGAAAGAAGGGCTAAACTTTTACTCCAAAAAGAAGCCATAAGCCAAGAAGAATATGATGTGGCCAGAGCCGATTATAAATTGGCGCAAGCCCAAGTCCAACTCATTCAGGCCCAAATTGCGAAAACATCCGTCAGAGCTCCATTTTCCGGAAAGATTGGATTGCGTTCCATTTCGCCCGGAACATATATCACACCTTCAATTTTGGTTGCTAAATTAGTCAACATCGGAAAACTAAAAATCACGTTTTCGGTTCCTGAAAAGTATGCAAGCCAAATAAAAATGAATTCAAATTTAAGTTTTACCGTGACTGGTTCGACTCAAAGTTATGATGCCAAAGTATATGCTATCGAGCCTGAAGTTGAAATTACCACCAGAACGTTACAAGTTCGCGCCCTTGCCGAAAATAAAGACGGAAAATTATTGCCCGGTACTTTTGCCAATGTTGAAATGCCTTTGGACATTATCAAAGATGCGATTGTCATTCCAACAGAAGCTATTGTTCCTGTTCAAGACGGGAAAAAAGTATTTATTGCCAATAACGGAAAAGCAAAAGAAATTATGGTCGAAACCACTACGAGAACAGACGCTTCCATTTTGGTACTTTCTGGACTAAAAGTGGGAGATACAGTTTTAACCAGCGGCGTTATGTCCTTAAAAGAAGAAAGTCCCGTAAAAGTGAAATTATGATATGCGATATTTGATTTTGGAAATGAAAGAAATAATGCTTAAAAGGACTAAAAAGTTTACTATTGATTGTGCGATACTTTGTAGTAAATTACCAAAAACTAGGGAGTATAATGCGTATGTCAATCAACTCATTAGATGTTCTAGTTCAGTTGGAGCAAATTATAGATCCTCTCAAAGAGCCAAATCAGCTGCCGATTTTATTAATAAATTGAAAATAGTTGAAGAAGAAGCTGACGAAAGTAATTTCTTACTTGAAATTATACTTGAAATAATAATGATGGAAAAATTGAACCTAAATACCGAAATTGAAATTCTCCTAAAAGAATCAAATGAATTAGTTGCAATTGTAGTATCATCAATAAAAACAGCAAGAATCAATAATACCAAATAATAATTAAATATATCGTATATCGTAAATCGTATATCAAATATCGTAAATCGTATATCCTAAATGAGTTTATCCACCACAAGCATAAGAAGACCCGTATTTACCATTGTCATCAATTTATTAATTGTGCTCTTTGGAATTATTGGCTACACCTTTCTTGGCGTCAGGGAATTTCCATCCATTGATCCCGCACAAGTCTCTATTCGTACCAATTATACAGGAGCCAATTCGGATATTATTGAGTCCCAAATCACGGAACCGCTCGAAAAAGCCATCAATTCGATTGATGGAATTCGGAATGTAACTTCTTCCAGTACTCAGGGAAGCAGCAATATTACCATCGAATTCAACCTGAATAAAAACTTGGAAGAAGCCGCCAACGATGTTCGTGACAAAGTATCTCAAGCCATCCGAAGTTTACCTCAAGATATTGATGCTCCGCCAGTAGTTTCCAAGGCTGATGCCAATGGTGATGCTATTATTTCGATGACAGTACAAAGCGACACCAGAAACCCATTGGAATTGAGCGATTTTGCCGAAAATATCATAGCCCAACGAATGGAAACCATTCCTGGAGTGAGTGGCGTACAAATTTGGGGGCAAAAAAGATATGCGATGCGTTTGTGGATTGATCCTGTAAAATTAGCTTCTTACGGTTGTACTGTATCCGAAGTCAGGAATGCTTTGAACAAACAAAATGTAGAGTTACCATCAGGAAAAATTACCGGAGCCAATACGGAACTTACTGTAAAAACGGTTGGAAATCTGGCAACTGCCGAAGAATTCAACAACATCATTATACGTTCAGATGGAGAAAAAATAGTCCGTTTTAGTGATATTGGGTACGCTGTTTTAGGACCTGAAAATCTGGAAACCAAAATGACGCAGTCAGGATTACCCTTAGTGGGCGTTGCAATTGTTCCGCTTCCAGGAGCCAATTATTTGGATATTTCAAAAGCCTTTTACAAAGAATTTGAAAAGCTGAAAAGTGATTTACCCAAAGATATTAAATTGAATATTGCATTAGACACCACGTTTTTTGTAAAAAAATCCGTGATTGAAGTAGCCGAAACATTGGGAATTTCAATCCTGCTGGTAATTTTGATTATCTTCTTGTTTTTTAGGGATTGGGCTATAGCGTTCAGACCATTAATTGACATTCCGGTTTCCTTGATTGCCACTTTCTTTATCATGTGGCTATTTGGCTTTTCGATAAACGTACTGACTTTATTAGCCATTGTGCTCGCAACTGGTTTAGTGGTCGATGATGGAATTGTGGTTACCGAAAACATTTTCAAAAAAGTGGAAGAAGGAATGACGCCCATCGAAGCTGCTATCAAAGGGTCGAATGAAATCTTTTTTGCCGTAATATCCATTTCCATAACCTTGGCAGCGGTATTTCTTCCCGTGATTTTCCTCGAAGGATTTGTGGGCCGATTGTTTCGGGAATTTGGCGTCGTCATTGGTGCTGCGGTATTAATTTCGGCTTTTGTTTCACTTACGCTTACACCAATGTTGAATGCCTATTTGATGAAAAGTGGCGAACAGAAAAAATCAAAATTCTACTTGCAAACGGAACCTTATTTTGTAAAACTAAACAAAGGGTACGCTAGTTCGTTAGAACGTTTTATGAAGAAAAAATGGTTGAGTTTTCCCATTCTGATTGCATGCTTTGGACTGATTTACGTTTTCTTTAATCTATTGCAAAAAGAAACGGCTCCTTATGATGATCGAAGTTCTTTGTCTGTGAGAATGAACACTGCCGAAGGCTCAACGTATGAATATACGGAGCGATTTATGCAGGAAATTTCGAGACTGATAGACGATTCCATTCCTGAGAAAAAAGTAGCTTTGGTGATTACAGCCCCAGGATTTTCAGCCTCGTCGGTCAACAATGGGTTCATCAGAATTTCTTTAAAAGAACCGGAGGAAAGACAACGTTCGCAGAAAGAAATCGCCGAAAAACTGACCAAATGGACCAACCAATATTCGGAAGCCAAAGTATCGGTGACGGAACAACCCACGATTTCAGTGAACAGACGTGGTGGATTGCCCATTCAATATATTATTCAAGCACCGAACTTTGAGAAATTGCGTGAAAAAATTCCAATATTTATGGATGAGGCATCTAAAAATGAAACTTTTTCCACAACGGATGTCAACCTGAAATTCAACAAACCGGAAATCAATGTCACCATCGATCGTGAAAAAGCCGAAAGTTTGGGAATATCTGTAATTGACATTGCTCAAACCCTGCAACTTTCCTTGAGTGGACAACGTTTTGGCTATTTTATGAGAAATGGAAAACAATACCAAATCATTGGACAATTTGAACAAAAAGACCGTTCCAAACCCATGGATTTGACCTCGATGTTTGTCAAAAACAACAAAGGCGAATTAATCCAAATGGATAACGTAGTGGCCATCGAAGAAAAAAGCAATCCACCACAATTGTATCATAACAACAGATATATGTCGGCCACAGTATCGGCTGGTCTTGCTCCGGGCAAAAGTATCAATGACGGAATTGAAGCCATGAACGAAATAAAAGCCAAAGTTTTAGACGATACATTTACAACCGATTTAGGAGGTGAATCCCGAGATTTTGTCGAAAGTAGTTCGAATACTTCCTTTGCTTTTGGATTGGCTTTGCTATTGATATTTTTAATTTTGGCAGCACAATTCGAAAGTTTTATCGATCCATTCATCATCATTCTGACCGTGCCAATGGCTGTTGCCGGAGCTTTGTTTTCGTTATGGTTGTTCGACCAAACCTGGAATATTTTTAGCCAAATCGGAACAGTAATGCTAATTGGTCTGGTTACCAAAAACGGAATCTTGATAGTGGAATTTGCCAATCAGTTACGGGAACAGGGAAAACCAAAACTCGAAGCCATATTGGAAGCGGCAGAAGCTAGACTTCGACCTATATTAATGACAAGTTTGGCTATTTCATTAGGAGCATTGCCTATTGCTATGTCACTTGGAGCGGCTTCAACGAGCAGAATTGGAATGGGAGTTGTGATTGTTGGCGGGACTATTTTCTCTTTGGTTTTGACCTTGTTTGTAATTCCTGCTTTGTATTTAATGTGGTCAAAAGCCAAAAAACATTATCCAGAATTTGATCATATCAAGGAATATGAAAAAGATATTGAATAAATAAATTTCTTTCGATGAATAAAAAGCTGGTTCCTGATGACCTTAGGCAATAATAATTTCACCGGAAGAAAAAGATATTAAATAAAAAAACACCACAAATTACACAAATTAGCACAAATTGAAAACAAGGAATTGTAAAATTTTCACAAGAAAAAATTTGTGGCAATTTGTGCAATTTGCGGTAAAAACAAAAAATTATGAATACTAAAATATTAATCCGTAGTCTAATTTTATTCTTGTTTTGCATACCACAAACCAATGCCCAAGAAGTTTTGACTATCGAAAATGCCTTAAAAATAGCGCTGGAAAATAATTTTGAAATAAAACTGGCTTCCAATAATCTCGATATCGACAAAACCAATGTAGCCACCGGAAATGCAGGAATGTTACCCAAGTTAACGGCCACCTTAGTCGATGCCAACAGCATTCAAAATAGTTCACAAACCCGACAAGACGGAACGGTCAATGCCCTCGACAATGCCAAAAACAATTCTTTGAATTATGGTGTAGGACTGGATTGGACAGTTTTTGATGGGTTCAAAATGTTTGCCAAATTGGATCAATTAAAAGAATTGCAAAAATTAGGTGAAGCCCAATTAAAACGCACTATAATACTCAAAATCAGTGCTGTGAATGCGGTTTATTTTGATTTGGTTCAGCAGCAGCAACAATTGGCGGCTTTGGACACAACCATCGTGATTTCGACCCAACGTTTGACTTTGGCACAAAATCGGTTCAACATCGGGAAAGCTTCCAAATTAGAAGTTTTGAATGCCCAAGTGGATTTAAACACAGACAAAGTAGCCCTTTTGCGTCAAAAAGAATCCTACGCCAACCGAAAAATAGCCTTGAACCAAATTCTGGCAAGAGATTCGAAAATTGATTTTAAAGTGGTGGACGAAGTAACTGTTGACGACAAATTAATACTTGCAGAATTAATGGCTTTAGCCGAAAAACAAAATCCACAATTAGAATCCGAAATCATCAACAAAAGGGTGTCCGAATTGCAATTGAAACAAATCAAGGGCGAACGCTATCCTACTTTAAACTTGACATCGGGTTATAACTTTTTCGAAAGTCAATCCAGTTTGGGTTTTACATCGGAATCTTCGGCTCGAGGACTCAGTTATGGATTTAGAGCGTCTTTGAACGTCTTTGATGGTTTCGCCCAAAATCGCAATGAGAAAATAGCCAAAATTCAAATAGAGAATGCTGAAATTGCCATCGAACAACAGAGCCTATTACTGAATTCTGAATTGACTATGGCTTTTCAAACCTATTTGACCAACTTAGAATTGATACAATTAGAAGAAACAAATGAAGCCATTGCGAAACAAAATCTGAACATTACTGTTGATAAATTTCGCATTGGAACCATAACTACCTTGGAATTCAGGGCGGCACAATTGAACTATATCAATGCCAAAGTGCGCTACAGCAATGCCCAATTTCAGGCCAAATTATCTGAAATTGCTTTGAAAGAATTGGCTGGAAATATGAGTTTTTAGTTTATTTTTGTCCAAAAACATACTCGATGACTTCCTACAACCCGAAAGAATGGATTAGCTTTATTTTTAGTGCAAGTAAAGCAGATACGTTTCAAAAATTAATTCCAATGATGCTTATTATTGGAGCCTATTCCGGAATTATTGGCTACTTAGAAATCGAATATTGGGATTTACCGGAAGACAGCCACGTCAAAAATATTTCCGTGATGCACAGTTTGTTGGGTTTCGTGATTTCATTATTATTGGCTTACCGAACCAATACGGCTTATGATCGCTGGTGGGAAGGTAGAAGAATGTGGGGCGGTTTGGTCAACAGCAGCCGGAATTTGGCCATTAAATTATCCGTTATTTTAAAAGACGAGAATGATCGAGCGTATTTCAGGAAAATGATTCCGGGTTATGCCTCCATCTTGCAAAAACATTTAAACGACAGCGATACGGCAAAACAACTATTTGACGATGTCGATTTAGAAATTGATCACCACAAACACAGACCCAATCAAGTGGCCAAAATACTATTTCAAAAAGTAGATGATTTGTATTCTTTGAAAAAAATTACTGGTGACCAACTTATTATTTTGAACAACGAGCTACAATCCTTTACCGATATTTGTGGTGCTTGTGAGCGAATCAAAAACACACCTATTCCCTACTCTTACAGTGCATTTATCAAGAAATTTATCTTCATTTATGTACTCACTTTACCTTTTGCTTATGTGTTTATTTTGGGCTATTACGTGATTCCAGTGGTAGTTTTTATTTTTTATGTATTGGCCAGTTTAGAATTAATTGCTGAGGAAATCGAAGATCCGTTTGGTACAGACGACAATGATTTACCAACCAAAAAAATAGCCGAAAACATCAAAAAACACATTGAGGAATTGATATAATTTTTTTCTTTTGGCAATTTGTTATTCCTATGATTATTTTCATTAATTTTCAAATTCTGTTTTTTTAAGAAAATTAAATGATGAATTCCAACCGAGCTTTAATACATCCTCCCCAATTGTCTAACGAGAAATCGTTAAAAACTTTAGTGGAAAACAGGACCGTTTACTCCTTGAATCATTGCGAACTCAACCTTTTTGAAACCTATGAAACTTCCAAATTAGTCCCATTAAAATTCAATGATTTGGTAGTAACCAGTATGCTCAGAGGCAAAAAAGTGATGCATCTTTTTGACGATCCAAGCTTCGAGTATTTGCCGGGAGAAACCGTTATTATTCCTTCGAAAGTGGAAATGAAAATAGATTTCCCCGAAGCTTCCATGCAAAACCCAACACAATGTCTGGCTCTGGCCATCGAACAAACTAAGATCAGTGATACTTTACAATTTCTAAACGAACGCTACCCAAAGGAGGGAAATAGCCAGTTTTGGCATTTGGATTATCAGAATTATTTTTTTTATAATAATGTCGAATTGGCAACAACCATCAACAAATTAATAAAAGAATGTATGAGTACATCGATTACCAAAGATGCTTTGGCCGATTTGACTTTACAGGAATTATTAATTCGAATCATACAAACTCAAACCGCAAGAACAATGGACGACGGTTTGTTTGCGGACCAGAAAAATCCAATTACTCATGTGGTGGAATTCATCCGATTGAATTTAAGAGAAAACATCAGTATGAAAAATTTGAGTGAAAAAGCAGGAATGAGCACGACCTCCTTTTATCGATTTTTCAGAAGAGAATTAGGCATGAGCCCCATAGAATTTGTATTGAATGAAAAAATAAAATGTGCCAAAAAATTACTCAAAAACCCAACAATACAAATCAACGAAGTCTGCTATTTGTCTGGATTTGAAGATTCCAACTACTTCATTCGACTGTTCAAAAAATACGAAGGAATTACCCCGAAACAATATCAATTGTTGTACGTCAATTAGGTTACTCTATAAATTTTAATGGTTCAAGCGATTGCTCTTCCTCTGGCGTGAAAATTCTATATTCAATTCGGAATGTTTTTTTTAAAGGTGTTTCCAAAGAGAATCCTCCTACCCCGAAAGCATCTAGTACATCCAAAGTAAAATGAGCATGTTTCCAATATTCGAATAAATCCTTATCGACCCAAAATTCTGTATTTTCGATAGTGCCAATATAAACATCACCCCATCGTTGATAAAATCCTCCTTTTTCGAAACATTGTGGCTGCGTTCCTTCACAACAACCTCCAGCTTGGTAAAACATCAAATCACCATGCTTTTCCTGTAAAATATGGATTAATGCTACTGCTTTTTCTGTAGCTTCAATTCTTTTTATCATCTTTTTAAATTTAAAATAAAACCCGGCAAATCATACAATCTGCCAGGTTTAAAATTAGTGACTATTCTGAAATCTACTAAAAGAAACCTAATTTGTTTTTATCGTAAGAAATCAACATATTCTTGGTTTGACGATAATGTCCCAACATCATTTTGTGGTTTTCACGACCAATTCCCGATTGTTTGTACCCTCCAAAAGGCGCACCAGCTGGATAAGAATGGTATTGATTGACCCAAACACGACCCGCTTGAATCGCTCTTGGAACCTGATAAATTTCGTGGGCATCACGGGTCCAGACTCCGGCTCCCAAACCATACATAGAATCATTGGCAATAGCAATCGCTTCCTCGGTAGTCTTAAAAGTGGTTACGGCCAAAACAGGTCCGAAGATTTCTTCCTGAAAAATACGCATTTTATTATTCCCTTTGAAAAGTGTTGGTTTGATGTAATAACCTCCTGAAAGACTTCCTTCCAAGTGATTTTCTTCTCCACCAATCAACAATTCGGCACCTTCTTCTTTACCTAATTTAATATAAGAAAGAATTTTTTCTTTTTGAACCAATGAAGTTTGTGCGCCCATCATAGTCGTTCTGTCCAATGGATTTCCCAATTTGATAGCTGCGGTTCTTTCGATTACTCGGGCAATAAATTTTTCGTAAATATCTTCGTGAATCAATAATCTCGAAGGACAAGTACATATTTCACCTTGATTTAATGCAAACAATACAGCGCCTTCAACAGCTTTGTCGAAGAAATCATCGTCAGCATCACCCACGGATTTCAAGAAAATGTTGGGTGATTTTCCTCCCAATTCTAAAGTGACGGGAATAATATTTTCAGTAGCATATTGCATCACCAAACGACCTGTTGGGGTCGAACCGGTAAAGGCTGCTTTTGACACTTTTTTATTGGTAACCAAAGCTCTTCCAAGTTCGGCACCAAAACCGTTGACAATATTGACAACGCCTGGAGGAAGAATATCGCCTATCAATTCCATCAAAACCAAAATGGATATGGGAGTACTTTCGGCAGGTTTTAAAACTACCGTATTTCCTGCAGCCAATGCCGGAGCTAGTTTCCAAACGGCCATTAAAATGGGGAAATTCCAAGGAATAATCTGTGCAATTACACCTAAAGGTTCGCTCAAAGCAATCGAAACAGTTTGTGAATCCAATTCAGCAATAGAACTCTCCTCAGCACGAATGACACTCGCAAAATAACGGAAATGGTCTATCGCCAATGGAATATCGGCCGCCAAAGTTTCACGAATTGCTTTCCCGTTGTCTATGGTCTCTACCGTGGCAATGTATTCGAGATTATCTTCAATCACTTGTGCCACTTTGTTCAATAAAAGGCTACGTTCCGTAACCGATGTTTTGCCCCAAGTCTGAAAAGCTTCATACGCAGTATCTACAGCGAAATCAATGTCAACTTTTGTTGAATGCGCAGCCCTTGTAAATACTTTTCCATCAATTGGAGTAACAACGTCAAAATATTGTCCACCAATTGGCGCAACGAATTTTCCTCCTATATAATTATCATACGTTGCCTTAAATTCAGGTCTTTTTACTAAGTTGTCCATATTGTTTTAAATTTAATTTTTTCAAAAATAGCTTCATATAAATTCACAGAATAGCACAATTCATTCAAATAGTAGCATAAAATTTTACTATGTGTTTTTTTAACGTTATTTTATTTGTTATTTAATAATTATTTAAGTTTATAATTAAATAATTCACATTTACAATCTAAATTGGATGTTCCAATTCCATCATAAAAAACCAAATAAATTGTTTCTTACTCCAAACTGCAATCCTTATATTTGCACCTCATTAAAATTCTCAAATGAAATCGCCATGATTCCAAATAACAAATGGAAATAAAGAATGGCGATACCATATTCCGCTAAAAAACAAATAGTATCTTCATATGAAAATATCATACAACTGGTTAAAACAATTCATCAAAATAGATTGGAAGTCCGAAGAAATTGCTGCTTTATTGACCGATTTAGGTCTTGAAGTAGAAATGGTCGATAAATATGAATCGGTAAAAGGCGGACTCGAAGGTATTGTTGTAGGCCACGTTCTTACTTGTGTACAGCATCCTGATGCCGATAGATTAAAAGTAACCACCGTAGATTTAGGCGATGGAATTCCTGTTCAAATTGTTTGTGGAGCACCCAATGTTGCTGCAGGTCAAAAAGTACCCGTTGCCACTATCGGAACCACATTATATGACAAAGAAGGCGTTTCTTTTCAAATCAAAAAAGGAAAAATCCGCGGACAGGAAAGCCACGGAATGATTTGTGCCGAAGACGAATTGGGTCTTGGCGAAAGTCATGATGGAATTATGATTCTGGACGAAGCATTAAAACCCGGAACATCGGCTGCTAGTGTTTTCAAGATTGAAAGTGACGAAGTTTTCGAAATTGGACTCACGCCGAATCGTGCCGATGCTATGAGTCATATGGGAACGGCTCGTGATTTAAGAGCTGGATTATCACAAACTGGCGTTAATGTCAAATTCATTACACCGTCGGTGAGTAATTTTAGAGTAGACAAAAGAATTCTGAAAATTGATGTCAGTGTCGAAAAACCATTGTTGGCTCCAAGATACTGCGGAGTCACTATTTCCGGAATTACCATAAAACCATCACCAGCCTGGTTGCAAAACCGTTTAAAAGCCATTGGAATAAATCCGAAAAATAATGTTGTCGATGTGACCAATTACGTTTTACACGAATTGGGGCAACCGCTTCATGCTTTTGACGCTTCAAAAATCAATGGAAAAATAATTGTAAAAACGCTGACTTCGGGAACTAAATTTACAACGCTGGATGATGTAGAAAGAAGTTTGCACGAAGAGGATTTGATGATTTGTGACGAAAGCGGTCCTTTGTGTATTGCTGGAGTTTTTGGCGGAAAAACTTCGGGTGTTTCTGAAACTACGACAGCTATCTTCCTCGAAAGTGCCTATTTTAATCCAATAAGCATTCGAAAAAGTGCCAAAAGACACCAATTAAATACAGATGCTTCCTTTAGATTTGAAAGAGGAATTGACCCAACGATAACAGAATATGCTTTGAAACGCGCTGCCTTGTTGATTCAGGAAGTGGCTGGTGGCGAAATCACATCCGATATTGTAGATGTGTATCCAAAGAAAATTGAAGATTTTCCTGTGGTTTTGAATTTCAATAACGTAAAGAAAATTATTGGTCAGGAATTGCCAAAGGAAATTATCAAAAATATTTTGGCTTCCTTAGAAATCAAAATCAATAGTGTTTCTGATGCCGGATTAGGTTTAATTATTCCAGCCTATCGAGTGGATGTACAAAGAGAAATTGATGTTATCGAAGAAATTCTCCGAGTGTATGGATACAACAACATCAAATTCTCCGAAAAACTGAATGCTACCGTTTCCAATGCACCCAGAACCGAAGATTATAAAGTGCAGAATGTTATTGCCAATCAATTGAATTCACAAGGGTTCAATGAAATGATGGCCAATTCATTAACAACTTCTTCTTACGTTAAATTGTCGGAAATGTTGAAGGAAGAACATAACGTAATCATGTTGAATCCATTGAGTAGTGATTTGGCAGCTATGCGTCAATCGTTGTTATTTTCTGGACTCGAAGCTTTATCGTATAATATCAACCGTAGAAATTCAGATTTGAAATTCTTTGAATTCGGAAAAAGCTATCATAAATTTCCATCGGGTTACGAGGAACACAAACATTTAACGATGTTCATCACCGGAAACCGCAATCAGGAAAGTTGGACCAATACACAAAAACCAACCGATTTCTTCTTATTCAAAGGTTATGTGAATGCCGTTTTGGATCGATTGGGAATTAAAAAAACACAAAATCTACCAATGACTTCCGATGTTTTTTCAGAAGGAATTGCTATCGGTTTTGGTACTGATATTTTGGTAGAATATGGAGTGGTGAAAAAATCAATCCTGAAACATTTTGATATTAAGCAAGAAGTTTTATTCGCCGATTTCAATTGGGCGTTGATTTTAAAATTGCTTTCGAATAAAATCAAATACACCGAAATTCCTAAATATCCTGAAGTGCGCAGAGATTTGTCTTTGTTATTAGACGACAGTGTGTCTTTTGATGCAGTGTACAATTTGGCCAGACAAACCGAGAAATCCTTGTTGAAAGACATCAATTTATTTGATGTGTACCAAGGTCAAAATCTTCCAGAAGGCAAGAAATCCTATGCGGTGAGTTTCACCATTCAAGACAATACCAAAACTTTGACCGATGTTCAAATTGACAAAATTATGAGCAAGTTGCAAAAGAATTTAGAAACCGAATTAGGTGCTAGTTTGAGGTAATTTTTCAACCATGTAAGGCATAGAAGGTCATTTAATAATACCAAAACAAGTATAAAATAGTCCAAAAAAACAAGGCTATTTGTCACTCCGTAGGAGTCACAACGCACGAGAGCTGGGACGCTTTACAGCGTGACAAACGGACTCGTCAGTTTGGATTATAAAATAATAATGTTTGATATAAGTTAAAGCAAAATGCCAATCCTGATTTTAGGATTGGCATTTTTATTTTTAAAAATTTATATTCTATTATTTCTAGCTAAATTAGGAATCCAATTCCTAATTTAACTAGATTTTAATAAAAGAAGAGGTTATCTCACAATTAGTGAAATAGTCACTTTTTGTGTTTTTTTTGTATTCAGGCTCCTATCGGATCTTGGGTTTCTAAAAGCAAACGCTTAATTTCTAATTGTTAGACTTCCTGTTTTTTCAAACCATTAAGATATTAAGGTTCATTAAGCAGACTAAATCTTAATTTTCTTAATGATCTTAATGGTTTAAAATCCAAAAAAAAATCCCACGCTTTAGCGTGGGACTTTCTATATTCAACCGATTAAAAGATTATTTCTTTTTCTCGTTTTTTTCCATTTTGGCTTTCAAGCCAG
>ERZ795056.4861-NODE-4861-length-13730-cov-5.313053_pt1 | contig 13730 bp, 11 predicted proteins | sample MGYA00375140_ERZ795056 | MGnify/ENA primary metagenome ERZ795056 (study PRJEB30185, sample SAMN05720227) | activated sludge metagenome | isolation source: Anaerobic digester | place: USA | collected 2015-03-09 ...
GGATGCTGCGGTGACGCAATTGCTGAAAAAGATGCTTAACGAATTACACTAATCTTCTTAGTAATAATTTCATTTTTCAGTTGTATGATAACAATATAGTCGCAATTGCTGTAATTGCTTACATCCATTTGTTGTAGAAAATTATTAGCATTAATTTCTTTTAGCAACGCTCCTGTCACAGCATAAACACAAATGTTCTGTATCAATTCTGTTGATTCAAAAATGATAAAATTAGCTGTTGGATTCGGATACATCTGTACGTTGCTTTTTGTTGCATAATTTTCAGGTATACTGGTTACTACAATCGTATTGCCTTCGCAATCTGTATTTCTAAAAATATAATGACCACCCGGATTGGCAAATGTAAACGTATCCGCAGGTTGCACAAAATAGATTTTATCGTCAAACTCAGATGTAGAATTTAGTATAGCGGGTTGTAAAAAGTCAGCAGCAATATAATTTACATCATCTATTTGTGTTGCCATATATGCGAAATACCGAAGCAAAGAATCATTCAAATTATTAGTAAAATAAGGACAAGTGCTCGTTAGGCTATCCGGTGGTTCATTTAAATATGGCCATTGATATTGTTGAATACAATTGGTATTGCTTTCGTTGCAAACAGTATTTATGAACGGATGATAGCCACTGCAGTTAACAAAAAGCTTTGTAGAAATATCCAAGCCGGACGCTTGAATATTATTGAGTAATGCACGTGGACCTTCTGCATAAAAATAGGAAGCAACCGTATCTGATGTTCCGAATTTTGTAACATCAAACAACACAAGATTATCTTTCCTGCCATGTAAAAACAATACAGACAATCCATTGTCTTTTTCATCAATAAATGCACCCATTCTGCTATTGTTGGTTTCCAAAGTATCATCTTTTGGAAGTCCGCCGCCAATTACATATGTCCGTTTTATGTTTTTTGAAAATGGAATAGTTGGATAAAGTGCTTTTGCTTCAAAATTTCCCTGAGTGCTAAAAATGCTATCTGTAAAATTCTGTCCGCTATCTGCAAAAGCAAGCGTTAAAGTACAGAATGCGCCAAAACTGTGTCCGCCGGAAAATAGTTTTGAGGTGTCAATATTTAAAGAGGATGCATGTTTTGTAATATAAATAGATGCCGCAACAGCTGATTGAAAACCATTATAAAAGGCATTTCGTGTATTGGCATAAGTATTTTTATTTCTGGATTCAAAACTGCTTGGATTCTCATAATATGCAACTGCAAAACCACGCATGGCCAGATCAATTGCATAAAAATTCATTTGTTCGTGCCAGCTACTTCTGTATTTAGCGTTATTTCCATGAGTCAGCAGAATGCATGGACGACGTATTGTATCATCTGGTCTGATAAAAAATAACAATAGCGAATCTTTGGAATAAAATGATTTATTGCCTTTTAATCCTTTCCAGTAAAATGCTGTATCCTTTGGATAATTGATAATTTGTTGTACTTCAAAGCTATGTTTTAGTAGTGTAAAAATGTGGCGTTGCGTGTCATTTAAACCTTGAACCGGAACTAAAGTTTGCGTATTGATGTTTTTGAAATCAAATAAATTAATATAATTTGTCATCTGTGCGTAAGTCGGCAAAGGCAAGAATACCAAAAGGACGCGAATTAATTTTAAAAATGATAGTATCTTAGTTGTTTGCATTTTAAGCGTGCTTAGCTAAAGTGAATTTAGGTAATATCTTCAACGGAAGCTGGTACAAATAAATGTCAATGTCATAAAAATAATTAGTTTATTGTTTACAAAGAATTGATAATCAAAATTTTATGGTTTAATTTTGTCTGAAATTTTAAAATAAATAGTAGAATTAAGAAAACAACATTCAATAAATGCAGCTTTTAAAAAAAATAATGATTTTCCCGTTCGTTTTACTGATACAGATATACAAGTATTCAGTATCACCATTGCTGGGTGAAAATAAATGCCGGTATCAGCCATCTTGTTCTACTTATGCCATTGAGGCCTTAAAAAAACATGGTTTATTTAAAGGTGGATATCTGGCTGCAAAACGTATTTTATCTTGTCATCCATGGGGCGGCAGTGGTTATGATCCGGTTCCTTAGTTTATTTGTATTTTTTAACCATTCGTAAATACTATTTTTAGTAGTTTTAAAGTTCATTAAAAGAGCAACTATAAAAACTCATTTTTTAAATTAATTATTATGAAAAAATTATTCACTATTCTGTGTTTGTGTTTACTGCTTAATGCAAGAGCTGCTGATCAGGATCGCTATTTTGAGATTGCCAAAAACATGGAACTGTTCACGCAATTATATAAAGAGTTGAATACGTATTACGTCGATGATGTAGATCCGAATAAACTAATGACAGACGGCATTAATAAAATGCTGGATGGCCTGGATCCGTTCACTAACTATATCACCGGCGCAGATTTAGATGAGTATCAGTTACAAACAACCGGAAAGTATGGCGGCATCGGTGCACGTATAGCTAAAATGGGCGATTATGTAGTCATTACAGACCCTTACGAAGGATATCCAGCACAGAAAGCAGGATTGCAGGCTGGTGACCAGATTCTGGAAATTGATGGTAAGGTTTCTACTAAATATAATTCTGATGAAGTAAGTCAATTGCTAAAAGGTGAACCCGGAACTAAAATCACTATTAAAGTGAAAAAAGCAATTACCAATGAGGAAAAGACACTGACGTTTAACAGAGAAGAAATAAAGATTGAAAACGTTCCTTACTTTGGAATGGTCAATGATAAGGTAGGTTATATAAAGCTGACCATGTTTACAGATAATGCTTCTCAGGAAGTACAGGATGCATTGAAAGAGCTGAAAAAAAATCCGAATATCAAAGGTGTTATCTTAGACTTGCGTGGCAATGGCGGCGGATTGCTGAATGAAGCCATTAATATCTGCAATACTTTTGTAGATAAAGGCACTAATATCGTAAACACAAAAGGAAAGATACAGGAAGCAAATTTTCAATATGCAACTACCGGAAAACCTGTTGATACAGAAATTCCATTGGCAGTATTAACGGATGGTGGTTCTGCTTCTGCTTCGGAAATCGTTTCCGGCTCTATCCAGGATTTGGACCGTGGTGTTATCATCGGACAAAACACGTATGGAAAAGGCCTGGTGCAGGTAACAAAACCTGTGGCTTACAAATCAAAATTAAAAGTGACGATTTCTAAATACTACATTCCAAGTGGAAGATGTATTCAACGCATCGATTATTCGCACAGAAGTGCAGACGGTATTGCCAGCGCATTGCCGGATTCTTTGCGCAAAGAATACAAAACTAAAGCAGGCAGAATAGTGAAAGATGGAGCTGGCATTGAACCAGATATAAAAACAGAAGAACAGAAAATATCACAAATAGCAATTGCTTTATATACCAATAACCATATTTTCCAGTTTGCCAACCAATATAAACATGACCATACGACTTTACGCGATGGCAATAATTTTACATTAATGGATGAAGAATTCAATTTATTTTCAGACTATTTAAAAGGCAAAGAATATGAGTATACCACTCAAAGTGAAGTGAGGCTGGAAGATTTGAAAAAAAGTATCAAAGATGATAGCTATTCCGATGATGTAAAAAAAGTAATCAAAGATCTGGAAACACAAATTAAACACGATAAATCAAAAGATTTATTGAAAAATAAAGCTGAAATAAAACGATTGCTGGAGCAGGAAATTGTTAGCCGATACACCTACGAAAAAGGTAGAATCGCCAATAGTTTAAAAGAAGATGAAGAAGTTAAAAAAGCTGTTGAATTATTAAGTGACGGATTGAAATATAAATCCATCCTGACAGCTAAAAAATAGAAAGCAGTATTTTAAGTAAAGAGTTGAATTTGTCTGAAAATCCGGTTTATATTCTATGTATTGAAACAGCCAATGCCGTTACCTCTGTAGCGATTTCTAAAGACGGACAATGCATAGCACTCAAGGAAGTACAGGAATCTAATAAAGCAGCAGATACATTACATGTATTATTGGATACATTAATGACAGATTCCGGAATTTCTTTTTCCGATTTAAATGCTATATCCATAAGTGCAGGTCCTGGTTCCTACACCGGATTGCGCATTGCTGCAGCTGCAGCAAAAGGATATTGTTATTCGTTAGATATTCCATTAATTTCTGTGTCTACTCTGGAAGCAATGGTAAATGGTATTCAGACAAGATATAATCAGCAAGATTTTGATGTGTATGTGCCTATGATAGATGCAAGAAGAATGGAAGTTTTTACTTCTTTCTTCAATAAAAATCTTCAAGAAGTACAACATTTTACCAGCTTGATTATTGACGAAAATTTCAAAGATTTATTGGAATCAGAAAAAAAATATTTGCTATTCGGAAATGGTGCTTCAAAAGCAGTATCTACAATAAATGTAGATACAACAATAGTGTTTGAAAATTTTAGACCAAGTGCTCAAGACCTTTGTTTACTGGCCTTTTCAAGCTTTATAAAAAATAATTTTACTGATATTGCTTACTTTGAACCGAACTATGCAAAAGCATTTTACTCAACACAAAATTTAAAGAATAATTTTTTAACATAAAAAAATAAAAATTTATTTTTTTTCATGCAACCATTCAGTATTAAAACTATTCTTAATGTTTGGTATACTATTGGATATACCAATATTAGAAACTTTTAAAATGAAAACGACCATGTCAGTAAACAGCAAGAGCATCATGCAACCAGAATTGAGAATTGATTTTCAAGTTCTACGTAAATCCGTTTTAGTATTACGCGCAGTAAATCACAAATTACGTCAAGATATGATTCGGTTAATAAATCAGGAAGGTAAAATGACCGTTACTGATTTATATGTTAAATTAAGATTGGAACAATCCGTCACATCTCAACATCTGGCACTACTCAGAAGAGCAGGTGTAGTTTATACATCAAGAGACGGCAAGTATATTTATTACTCTGTTGACCATGACAGGTTGGATGAAATAAACAGACTGATGCTAGAATTGATAAAATAAGACAATTTTTCCTTGATAAATATCAATTTTTTAAAAAATTTCATAGTTTTCCATCGTTATTCATATGTTTTGTGTTAAATATTTGGATTTGGCAATATATTTGATTTTTATTTCCAAATATTTCTATATATTTGTAGCGAACTAAATTGTAAAAAAGTTTTTATGGAAAATTTTGAATTCAACACAGAAAAGATCGAGAAAGCCGCAGAGCTTTTAAGAGCAGTGGCGCATCACTTGAGATTAAAAATCATCAAGCTGATCCACGAAAAAAAAGAAGTAAATGTAAATGTGATTTACAACACGCTTAAAATTGAGCAATCCATTACTTCTCAGCATTTAAAAATCCTGAGAGGTGTTGATGTTGTTCGAACAAGAAGAGATGGTAAGAAAATTTACTACTCATTAAACTACGATCGCTTGGAAGCAATGCACCGTGGAATTGACTTGTTCGAAGAATGGACACAAGCGCGTAAAGCCACAAAAAAGAAAAAATAATACACTTACTTTTTCAAAACAAACAGAAAACTATTATTTGTCGTAATTTAGACAAGTAATAGTTTTCTTATTTTATGGCAGATTTAGTAAATGAATTTAATGACTATCGTTCTAAAATGAACGAAGTAATTCTGGAGCAAAAGAATTTAACGCTCAACCGTTTTTTCAACCTCGATATGCATGCTTATGCAGACGGAGCAATTGATGCTAAGACAAAAGAAATGCTCGGACTGGTAGCATCTATGGTGCTGCGTTGCGATGATTGTATAAAATACCATCTCGGCAAGTCGCATGAAGCAGGTGTCACTACAGAACAAATTTATGAAGTTTTTGCAATCGCCAATCTTGTTGGTGGAAGCATCTGTATTCCGCACACACGCAGAGCAGCAGAATACTGGCAAGCGTTGCAATTAAATAAATAAACAATTAAAGAAGGTAGAACTTCTGATAAAAATCTTGAATAAAGTGGAGATTCTATATGTATTCAATTCTATAATTCTACAAGTAAATAATGAAAAAATTATATCTTTTCGATTCGTTCGCACTTATATTTCGCGCCTATTTTGCTTTTCAGAAAGCACCATTAATTAATTCAAAAGGATTTAATGTTTCTGCCATACAAGGTTTTCTAAATACCATTTGGGAAATTAAAACAAAATATCAGCCTACTCATTATGCCATAGTATTTGATGCGGCAGCACAAACTGACCGGCAGGCTGAACACGATTTTTATAAGGCAAACCGTCAGGAAACACCAGATGATATTGTTACTTCGATTCCATATATCAAGGAAATAATAAAAGCGATGAATATGCCTGTTGTGGAAATTCCAGGATATGAAGCAGATGATTTAATTGGTACGTTAGCAGTAAAAGCAGCAGCAGAAGGCTTTGAATGTTACATCGTTTCTCCAGATAAAGATTTAGGACAGGTGGCTTCAGAAAATATATTCATTCATAAACCACCGTTTATGGGAAAGCCTGCAGAAATATTAGGTGTGGAGGAATTAAATAAGAAATGGGAAATCAAAAATCCAAAAGAAATCATAGATATTCTAGGACTTTGGGGCGATGCAGTAGATAATATTCCCGGTGTAAAAGGCATTGGTGAAAAAGGGGCTAAAATGCTGATTCGCCAATTTGGTTCTATTGAAAATATTTATGAAAATATAAATGAGGTTAAAGGTGCGATGAAAGATAAACTCATCGAACACAAAGAGATGGCATTGATATCTAAGAAACTTGCCACCATCATTACAGATGCACCAATAGATTGGAAAGAAGATGATTTTATTTTGAAAGAATTTGATAAAGAAAAATTAGCTTCCATATTTGCAGAACTGGAATTCAGAACACTCGGAAAAAAAATTATTGGCGATGATTATTCCATGAATGAAACAGCTTCCAAAAAGCAAACCGCACCAAAAGATAAAGCACAAACTTCTTTATTTGATGCACCAACCTCTGAAATGGAAAATGCTGCAGACGCCGCAGAAATTAATTTCGGAAAAAATATTACGAATACAGAACACCAGTATTTTCTGGTAGATACGCAAGAAGCAATTGACAACTTAATACAAAAATTAGCAGCAGAAAAAATAATTTGTTTTGATACGGAAACCACATCCGTAGATGCCAATAACTGCGAATTAGTTGGTATGTCCTTCAGCATCAAACCTCATGAAGGCTATTATATTCCGATTGATGCCAATCAGGATACGGCAAAAAAACAAGTACATCAGTTTAAGCAAATCCTGGAAAATGAACATATAACTAAAATCGGTCAGAATATAAAATTTGATCAGCTGGTGTTAAAATGGTATGATGTGGAAGTGAAAGGTGTTTTGTTTGATACCATGTTGGCGCATTATTTAATGGATGCAGATACTAAGCACAATATGAATGTATTGTCAGAGAATTATTTAGGATATTCGCCGGTATCAATAACTGAGTTAATTGGCAAAAAAGGAGCTTCCCAGGGCACCATGCGCGACGTGCCGATAGAGCAGGTAAAAGAATATGCCGCAGAAGATGCAGATGTAACTTTGCAGCTGTACAACGTCTTTAAAAAAGAAATTGATCATACGCATCTTCATAAATTATTCTATGAAGTGGAAACACCGTTGATACCTGTTTTAACGGATATGGAATTTGAAGGTGTAAAGGTGGACACGGATTTTTTAAAACAATATTCGAATGAAATTGCGCAGGATATACTAGCGTTGAAAGATGAAATATTATCGACCTGTGGTGTTCAGTTCAATATTGATTCACCGAAACAATTGGGTGATGTGCTCTTTGAAAAAATGGGTATAAAATATCCCGGAAAAAAAACAAAATCAGGGCAATATTCTACCGATGAAGAAACACTACAGAAGCTGGCTGGCGAACATCCGATTGTAGAAAAATTATTGGATTATCGTGAATTTACCAAACTTAAAAGTACGTATGTTGATGCCTTGCCTAATTTAATAAATCCAAAAACACATCGACTGCACACTACCTTTAATCAGGCTATAGCTGCAACAGGAAGACTAAGTTCTGTAAATCCAAACTTGCAGAATATTCCAATTAAAACGGAACGTGGTAAAAAAATCAGAAAAGCATTTATACAAAAAGATGAAAATCACACGATACTTTCTGCCGATTATTCCCAGATAGAATTGAGAATTGTGGCCTCTATCAGTGAAGACGAAAATATGATAGATGCCTTTAAAAAAAATTTGGATATTCATGCTGCCACCGCTGCAAATGTTTTTAGTGTTGCCTTGGAAGACGTTACTTCAGAAATGCGCAGACAGGCAAAAATGGTCAACTTCGGCATCATTTACGGAATATCAGCGTTCGGTCTGGCGCAGCGTTTAGGTATTTCCAGAACAGAAGCTGCCGCGTTGATTGAACAATATTTTATTAAATACAGCGGCATCAAAAAATATATGGACGATACCATCCAGTTTGCACGCGAGCATGGCTACGTTGAAACATTACTCGGCAGAAGAAGGTATTTGCGCGACATCAATGCAGGCAACTGGACCATACGTGGTTTTGCAGAACGAAATGCCATCAATGCACCCATTCAGGGAACTGCTGCAGATATGATTAAAGTAGCGATGATAAATATACATCAACAATTGTCTGCACAAAAGATGCAATCCAAAATGATATTACAAGTTCATGATGAGTTATTGTTTGATGTATATTTGCCTGAAAAAGAAGAAATACAACAAATCGTTGTAAGCGAAATGCAAAATGCCTTACCTTTGCAAGTACCTATAGAAGTATCAGCTGGTTTTGGAAATAATTGGCTGGAAGCACATTAACATAAATAGTATGAAGAGATTGTTTTTTATTAGTTGTATGCTCCTGGTGAGTATGTCGTTTGCAAAAAAATGGGATGCCACTTACATCAGTAAGTTAATAGCAAGCGGTGGAATCGACAAGGTAATAGAATATTATAAAGGAAGATATTTTGGCGATAACCGCGATCCGCAGGATGCTTTCAGAATTGCAGAATTATATGTAAAGAAAAAAGAGTATGCCACCGCAATGGAATGGTATGATAAGGAAAGTCAGCTGATTAAAACATCTAAAGTAAATTTATTCAATTATGCAAACACATATCACATAATGGGTGAGTATCAGAAAGCACTAGATGGCTATCTGATGTATGCAGCAATGACAGGTGATTTAAACAAAGTAATGGATTTAGCAAATCAATGCGAAAATATCCTGAAGTCATCGGCATTATCTTATAATTATAAGCTTGAAAATTATCCTTACAATACTTCTGCTGATGAAACCAATGTAGCGGTACTGAGAACAAATCCTGTTTATGTAACCATAAAAAATCAGGATAATAAAGATGTTCTTCCAACCTATGATATATACCAGATTGTTCGTGCTTTTCAGGGATTTGATGTGCCGGTAAGCGCTTACAATAAAGACTTATCAAAATTAGTGATCACCGCATTGTCTTTTTCACAGGATGGCAACACCGTAGTCTTTTCTGCAGTAGAAGAAAAAACAGTTTCTAAAAAAGGAAAAACTAAACATGAAATATTATTTACAGCAGATAATTTAGGCGGAAATTTCTTAAATGTAAAACCATTTCCATTTAATTCAGATGGATTTTCTTTAAAAAATCCGGCATTTAATACAGAAGGAAATAAAATCTATTTTTCTTCTAACCAACCTGGTGGCTTTGGTGGCTTTGATATTTGGGAAAGCAGTTGGGAAAATCAGCAATGGACAGCTCCTGAAAATTTAGGAAAATTATTGAACTCAACAGCAAACGAAACAAATCCATTTTTAGTACAGGATGGAATAAACAATACACTCTATTTTTCGTCAGACAGAAAAGGTGGCTTTGGTGGCTTTGATATTTTTTCTTCTAAAAAAGTCAATGCTATCTGGCAAGATGTTGTACTGCAAACGGCACCCATTAATTCTGCAGGTGATGATGTTAGTGTGATATACGATGAAGAAACAAAAACCGGTTATTTTTCTTCCAACAGAACTGGTGGAAAAGGCGGCTTTGATGTATATCGGTTCACACCGTTTAGTTTGAAATTAATGGTATACGCAAATGATACTTTTTCAGAAAAGCCAATAGACTATGCGTTGGTTCAGGTATTCGACAATAATGAGAAGATATTTGAAGGAATGACAGACCAAACCGGTAAAGCTGAATTTCAGATAAATAAGGATATACTCTACACCATAAGAACATCAAAAGACGGATACCGCACTTTCACACAAAAGATTAGTGCAGCCGGCAAATCAAATGGCGATTCTGTTGTTGGTTATAGCTTGTTAAAACCGGATGCACAGCTCAGTATTAATAAAGGTGCTACGAATAATTTGTCACTGGAAAATTACATCATATTTACAGGAAAAGTAACAGATGCAGCCACCGGAAAACCTGCTGTAAAAGCCAAGATGAGAATGGTTAACTACACCACTCAAAAATTACGCGAAGTAGATATAGATGCCACCGGAAAATTTGAAATCAAGCTATTGCTGAATAATGATTACAAAGTTATTTTTGAAACGCAGGAGCAAAAAATTACAGATGAACTTACCACTTACGGACTTGAAAAAAACAGCATAAAAGTGCGCGATTATTTATTAACCGGCAATAAATTTAAACTTACTGAAAATAAAGTTTATAAAGAAGGTAATTTGCCACCTAGCCGAATCATTAATGTAGTAACAAATAAAAGCACATCTTTAAATTCAAATGCTGCTGCTGAATATCACGAGCCAATCACGCAGCAAAAAATTGATTCCTTATTAAAAATTATAGCTTCAGAAAATTCAAAGAAAACCCAACCTGAAATAAGTGTAAATAATTCTTCATCTGTTGTGACAACAACTGCCGACCCGAATCCAACTCCAATTCCGGTAATTATTCCTGAAAATAAAGAGCCTGAAATTCTTACAGCATCCAATAAATCTGTGCTTACTAATTCAATAGCTGATACACTTAAAACTGAAGAAAAAATTCAGCTGCCATTGGAAACAGAAAACAAACCAGCAGTTTTAGAAAATAAAATACAAGCAACAAAAGAATCAGCAGAACAGAAAATACCAGTAACTGTAAAAACTGAAAGTGCACCGCAATTTGCTGCAGATATGGTGAATACTAAAAAGCCTAAGAAAATAAAATTTGCGACAGATGAAACTGAAGTAATTCCGTCAGATTCAATACAGGAAAAGTTGGTGGTAGAAACCACTAAAATCCAAAACATACCGACTCCGGTGATTGAAACACCAATAGCAACTGTAACACCAAAAGTAGAAGATTTTCAAAATAAAACTGAAAATATATCTAAAGATGCAACCAAACTAACTGACATTCCAACTATTAAAACAGAGATTAAGGAAAAAGCAGTAGTTGCAGAAAGTAAAGCCGAAACAGTAACGGAGATTTTGCCGGATGTTTATTATAAAATACAATTGGCAAGCTATGATGTTGGAAATCTTAAGTTTCCTGAATTTGAAATGCTTGGCAAAATGGAAGAAGTAAGAGCATACGAACGGTATATTTACCGACTCGGAAATTTTGACAATCTGGAACGCGCCAAAGAGATTTTAGAATTAGTTCGCTCACAAGGATATTTTGTGGCATTTATTTTGCAGTATAATAAAGAGAAAGTAACAGGTATTGTTAAATGATAAATTGTATGAATATGAAGAAAAACTTGAAAGTGTCACTTTTTACAGCGGCATTACTATTCACTTTTGCAGCAGCAAACGCACAGACACAGTTCACCACCAACGAAGTTCGCCAGTTTATGAGTAAAGGCGAACAAAACGGAATTGAAATAATTCTGAACGGCACTAAGCCTGAAGACGCCAAAGATGCCATTGAAAAATGGGGCAAAAAAATGAAAGCAAAGATTGTTCGCGACAAGAAAAGTCCTGAAATCTTTATAGACAACGCACAAATGCCAACTGTAAGTGCAAATGTGGTAGATATGTATGCCATTGTTACACCGGTAGATAATGGTTCTAAAGTGACTATTTATACAGATTTAGGCGGTGCATTCGTATCGTCTGCAGCTTATGGCACACAATACGCAGGACTAGATGCTTCGCTGAAAAAATTTGCTAAAGATCAGGCTATTGAAGTGGTAGAAGAACAGCAAAAAGCAGAAGAAAAAATCTTAAAAACGTTAACCGGTAATCTGAAAGATTTAACAAAAGACAAAGAAGATTATTTAAAAGATATCGAAAAAGCAAAAGCACTGATACAGCAACGTGAACAGGATATCATAAAAAATGATGCAGATCAGGCAGCTAAACAACAACAAATTTCTATACAGCAGCAAATTATAGAAACGGTAAAAACTAAACGTGCAACATTAAATTAAAAAAGTATATTTTACTAAAGCAGTTTGCAGCAGTGCAAGCTGCTTTTTTTATGCGATAAAGCATCAATTTTTAAACACAAATAACTATCAAAATGAACAATCAATTTTTGAAATTAACAGGCATACTAACCATTCTCTTCTTGTCAATCACTTTTGTAAATGCTCAAACTACATTTACAACCAACGAAGTCCGTCAATTTATGAGCAGAGGCGAACAAAATGGTATTGAAGTAATTTTAAACGGAACCAGCGTAAATGAAGCAAAAGATGGTTTAAAAAAATTAAGCAAAAAGTATAACGCTAAACTTGTCAGCACTAAAAAATCACCGGAAATATTAATAGACAATGCACAGATTTCTACTGTTAGCGCTAACACCGTTGATATTTATGCTATCGTTACACCGGTTGACAAAGGTTCTAAAGTGACCTTTTTTACCGATTTAGGTGGTGCATTTGTTACTTCTTATGCATATGGCACTCAACATGCAGCTATGGAAGCTGTAATTAAAGAGTTTGCACAGAATCAGGCAGTTGCGATGGTTAGTAGCCAGCAAAAAGTTGAAGAAAAAGCGTTGAAAACCTTAAATAAAGAGTTAAAGTCATTGCAAAAAAGCAAAGATAAAGCACTAAAGGCAATTGAAGATTCTAAGACCAAAATTTCAAAACTGGAACAAGAAATAAAGAAAAATGATGCTGACCAAACGGCCAAACAACAACAGATTTCATTGCAGGAACAAATCATTGAAACGGTAAAAACAAAACGTGCAACACTGAAAAATTAACCAATAATTTTTTAATTTTGTATCGCAGTTTGCATGTATTGCAAACTGTTTTTTTATTAAACAGATTATTCATTACAAAATTGATTATCGTAAATAGGATCCTGACTTTATCGGCGAATACTTACGACTTATTACTTACTACTTACGACTTTTAACATGAACACAAGACTAGTATTATGGGGCGAAATCGGCACCGACAGAAAAGCCTTAATTGCCATCCATTTAGATGAAGAAACTGCAAAAATCCATATTCACGCATTTCCAAAAGAAGATGTGACCAAAGAAATCCAGGATGCTGTTTTTGTAGAATGGAAAAATGGTGGAGAATATACATTTCCGGATAATGCCATTCATTGGGAAATTGATGCCAACAGCGATACCATTTTGCCGGAAGAAGTAAAGGTAGATAGATTGGATGTTGTCTTGCAATCACAACACAAATGGGGCAAAAAGCTAATGAGCTCTAAAATCAATCAACTGCTCACCGACGAAGTGAAACTGCTGGAAGAAAAAGCATCTGTTGTTGCAGAATATGATCAGTCACTTTGGGATAAAGCAAAAGCACAATGGGAAAAGA
>ERZ795056.4863-NODE-4863-length-13728-cov-5.235866_pt1 | contig 13728 bp, 12 predicted proteins | sample MGYA00375140_ERZ795056 | MGnify/ENA primary metagenome ERZ795056 (study PRJEB30185, sample SAMN05720227) | activated sludge metagenome | isolation source: Anaerobic digester | place: USA | collected 2015-03-09 ...
AAGTTTACTTAGCAGAAAAAAATACTGACAAGCTGACAAAAGCACAAGCCAAAGAGATTTTTCAAAATTTACATTCAAGCGGTATGCCTATCAAACGGTTCGCAGCAGACGACTTATTTATAGCTGAAAACGACATTAATAAAATTAGAGATGCTTGGAAATATCTGCTCTACTCTAATGACGAAATGGATTTAAGAATACATAACCTTATGAAAAATCCAAAATACAAACTTCAAAGATTAGGTTCATCAGGTATTCAAGAAATAAACGGTTGGACAAGACCAACTGCTTACCCAATCAGAAATGACAAAGCAGACAAAGCTTTAGAAATACTTGGTTATAAATTAGACTGACACGACACACAATGAAAAGAACCACTGGGCATAACAGCACATTTGCAATAGGCGGGGTTTCGTGCTCCGCAGACAGTTTTGTGGTAGCCGAAAGTTTGGTTCTCCGCATCAACATTTATACTGAAAAGCCCGCCCATCGCAAATCTGCAAAACGTTGTATGCTATGCTATGAGCGACCGTGCTAAAAACAAACTTTCTGAAAAAACTAAAATCTGACAGACATAAACCAAAAATAAAAGTTATATTTTTGCAAAATTGAATATTTTGAACAAATGAAAAATTTAAACATACAGGAACGAGAATTTTTAATTGAATGTTTAGCCAACGGCTCAACAATTCCCGAAGATTTTAGAGAAAAACTTTTTCCTACTACACATAAAGAATACGAACTACGTTACGCAGGAAAAATGCGTAAAGAAGATATTTTAGCCGACCAAGACGGAACTTTTGCTGTACCATTGCAAGTAGAAAAAATTTATAACGGAGAACGAGAAAAGTTTAAAGACGATTGGAGAAATATGCTTGTGTTTGGGGACAATTTGCAATTTCTTAAAACTCTATACAAAAACGAAGACCCAATTATAAAAGACAAAGTAAAAGGAAAAGTTAAACTCATTTATATTGACCCACCGTTTGCTACAGAAGAAGATTTTAAAAACAGCAATGGCACAAAAGCTTATATGGATAAATATAAGGGTTCTGAATTTATTGAATTTATTAGGAAAAGATTAATTATAGCAAAGGAAATTTTATCAAATGATGGACTTATCTATGTTCATTTGGATTATAGAAAATCACATTATATTAAAGCAGTTTTAGATGAAGTATTTGATGAGTCAAATTTTAGAAATGAAATAATTTGGTGTTTTGCAGGTGGTGCAATTCCTAAAAGAGATTTTCCAAGAAAGAATGCATCTATTTTTAGATATTCAAAATCTGATACATATTTATATAATCCACAAATAAGAGATTATTCACAAACTGGTTCAGGCAGAAGAAGTGACGGCTCAATTTACGATTTGAATTCTGGAACACCTCACAATAATTGGTGGACAGACATTGCACCAGAAAACACACAATCAAAATCTAATACTGGTTATCCAACTCAAAAACCAGAAGCACTAATTGAAAGAATAATTAAAGCATCAACTAATGAAAATGATATAGTTTTAGATTTCTTTGGAGGAAGTGGGACAACTTGTGCAGTTGCAGAAAAATTAGGTAGAAGATGGATTAGTTGCGATATTGGTAAATATAGTTTTTATACTCAACAAAAACGACTTTTAACAATTCAAGAAAGTAAAAGTTTAGAAAACCCAAAACAAAAGTATGGCAAATTGGCTAAAACTTTTGTAACCATAAATACAGGTATTTACGACCTCAAAAAAATGCAAGAACTCAATCAAGACAAATACATTGAGTTTGTGTTGCAATTATTTGAAGTTACACCAAAGAAACAAACCAAAAAAGGTTTTGCATTTCACGGAGAAAGAAAAGATGGTTATCCTGTTATAGTTTGGGATTATTGGAACAATAAAGAAAGTAATTTAGATATTTTCTTTTTAGAAAATTTGCACCAAACTTTAGGCAAAAGCGTTTCAAAAAGAGTGTACGTTATAGCACCAGCTAATGCAGTAGATTTTATTAGTGATTTTCACGAGTTAGATGATGTACGCTATTATTTTCTAAAAATTCCTTATCAAATCATTAAAGAGTTACACCCAAAAAATTTTGCAAAAATCAGACAACCAAAAAGCAAAAATAATGTTAATGATTTAGATAATGCTATTGGTTTTCATTTTAGTTTACAACCAGAAGTTGAGGCAACTTTTGAAAATAAAAAACTAATAATTAAAAAATTTATTTCAAATTTTAGAGAGGAAGAAACCAACAAAGATTTAGAAAATTTTGAAAGTTTAAGTATGGTTGTAATTGATAAAGATTTTAACAACAAAGATTTTATGATGTCAGATTGTATTTTTAGTGAAGATATTGAAAGTGTGCAAAGCACACTTCAAATTCCACTTGAAAATACTGGAGATGATTTTTGTGTTATTTTTATTGATATTTACGGAAACGAGTTTAAGCAAGTAATTAAAACTAAATAATCAATGGCAGGAAAGAAAATTTTTAACACGCAAGATTTAGTTTTAAAAGTAAACGACAAAAATTTTGACCCTATAAAATATCCTTTAGATGAGTGGGAACGCTTTTTAGATGTGCTTTGCCAAAACAGAGAATATCAAAAAGATGCCATAAAAACAGCCATTCATTATTTAATTTCAACCAAATACAACACAATAGAGGATTTGGTTAAAGAAAATTATAAAAACAATGACCAATTACAATTAAGATACAAAACGGACAAAGAATATTTAAGTAAAATTCAGTTACCAAATAAACTTTCTGCTTGTATAGATTTAGCAACAGGAACAGGAAAAAGTTTTGTAATGTATGGTATTGCACAAGTTGCATTAGGTTTGGGAATTGTAGATAAAGTTTTAGTTTTAGGTCCTCCAAGTTTAACAATAGAAAGAGAATTAACCAAAAAATTTGAAGAACTTTCTACAAATCCAAGTTTAAAAAATGCTATTCCAACAAGTGCAAAAGTTGGAAATCCAACAATAATTAACGCAGACCAAACTATAAAAGATAGTTGTATTGCTATTGAAAATATTAACGCAGTTTATTCAAAAACTGGTTCTTCAATTTTTGATAGTTTGGCATTTGGTAAAGGCGAGAGATGTTTAGTGTTAAACGATGAAGTACACCACGCTTACAACAAAGTTGAGGGTACAACAACTGAAAGTAAAAGTATAAAAAAGTGGAAAGAATTTTTGTTAGATTCTACATATAATTTTAAATACATTTTAGGTTTTACAGGAACTTCATATATAGACAACGATTATTTCAATGATGTTATTTATAGATATTCTTTGCGTTCTGCAATAGAAAATCGTTTTGTAAAAAGTGTAAATTATGTCGTAGAAAATGAAGATAGCAACGAAAACGAAAAGTTTCAAAAAATACTACAAAATCACAAACTCAACAAAGCAAAGTATTCAACACTAAAACCTTTGACAATTCTAATAACTAAAGACATTAAAGTTGCCAAACAGTTAAAGACAAGATTAGTAGAATTTTTACACGAAAAAGGCGAAGGTTCAGAAGAATTTTTAAGTAATGAAAAAATTCTATTGGTTACTTCCGACAAAGACCATAAATCAAATGTTTTAAAATTACCTTATGTAGATAATCAAGAAGAACCTGTTGAGTGGATTATATCTGTTGCAATGCTTACCGAAGGTTGGGACGTGAAAAACGTTTTTCAAATCGTACCAATGGAAGAAAAAGCATTTAATTCAAAACTTTTAATTGCTCAAGTTTTGGGTAGAGGTTTAAGAATTCCAATAGGTTATCCAAATGCAGAAGTTACTGTTTTTAATCACGACAAATGGAGTGAAAGAATTAAGGATTTAGTTGAAGAAATTTTGGAAATGGAAACCAAAATAAAAAACAGTTCAATTCTTGATGGCGATAGAGCAAATTTTCATTTTTCACTTCATAATTTAGATTACACAAAAGAGAAACAAGAAGTTATAATTGAAAAAGAAACTGAAGTTTTTAATTACAAAGATTATATCACTTTTGTTGCAGAAACTTTTGAACATAAAACTGATACTAAATATGTAAGAGTTGGAGACAAAGAAATAAAAATAACTTACGATATAGACAAAGAAAAATTTTCTGTGTTAGAAATTGTAAATAAAATATATGATGAATTTCAAATAAGAAAATTAGAAGGTGTTATTTTAAAACTTAATGAAACAGAATATACAAGTACTAATCTTCCAAGTAAAGAAATAATTGAGCAGGTCATAAGAAACTCAATGGATAAGGTTGGTATGACAGGTGATTTTTTAGGCAAAAAAAACAGACAAGCTGTTTTTTCTGCCTTTAATACTTTACTTCGTAAAAAACCAAAAAGTATTATTTTAACAAGAATTCCTAATTCTATAACAGAAATTAAAACACTTAATCGTGAACACGAAAGCGTTTCAGTTTTAAGTTTAAGAAGTGATTCAACCGTTTTTTATTCTGATGATTTTGAAAACGAAATTGTTATTGCAGACACTTTAACAGCATTTAATGAAATAAAAGAAGATTTGTCTTTGCCTCGTTCTGCATTTCAAGACAGTATTAATAAATTTCTTTTCAAAACTCCAATTGATTTGGTTTTTACTTCTCGTGAACCTGAAAGAAAATTTGTAAGCGAATTAGTTAAAAAAGAGAATGCACAAAAATTGACAAGTTGGTTAAAATCAAAAAATCAAAGTTTTTATTCTTTAGAATATTCATTTACAAAAGGCTCACACACAAGTAGTCATTGGTTTAATCCAGACTTTTTTATCTTAATAGAAAAAGAAGATTTTCAATATATTTCTGTTGTGGAAATAAAATCAGACAATGACAATAGTGATGAAAACAAAGCGAAAAATAAATATGCAATTGAACATTTTAACGAACTTAACAAACAACTTGAAGAAAAGGGAATAAAACAAAAGTATATTTTCAATTTCTTAAGTCCGACAAATTATAGCGATTATTTTACATATTTGCGTGACGAAAGACTTTTGAATGGAAAATATAAAAGCGAATTAGATATACAACTAACTGAATAACAAGGTGATGAGAATAAGCACAGCATACAACAGCGGTTTTGCAAAAGCGGGGGTTTTGTGCTTCTATGAAAGTTTTGTGCTAAATTCAACTTTTGTGCTTCTAATGAAGTTCAGTGCTAGAAATCCCCGCCTTCGCAAAGCCGCAAAACGTTATCGGTCAGCTTAAAAGACGACACAGTAAAACAAAATGACAGACTTCAAAACATACTACAATTCAAAATTTCGAGACGACATTAATATGTTTTTCTCGACAATTCCTGATGAAAGTAGGTTTCATGAAGACACTCAAAATAAATTGACGTTTTCACTTCAATATGAACGACTGACACCAGCTTTTGACCACCTTGATTTTCTTGACAAAGAAGGGAAAGAATATTTTGGAGTAGCTCTCTTCTTTACAGTTTTGACTGACATGGTATGCTTTTCTCATTTCAAACCATATTACAGTATTTTTAAAAATATGACACGCTACCCAAAGTTCATAGGAAATTGTCCGGGTGGTTGTAATTTCCATTATCACCCAAGCGATATTTTTTTCGCAATGAATAAAGGTCGTTCATCCACAGAGCCACATTTAGTTTTCTACGACAAGTTTATTGAAGCAATAGAAACAATGAGTAATGAGACAATTAGCTTTTTCAGAGAACATTTAACAGAAATTGAAGGAGAGACATTTTGGCTAAAATGCAAAAAAGAGTTTCCTTATAAAACAGAAAAAATATGATACCAGACTACCAATCATTAATGCTACCACTTCTTAAACTTGTTGCGGACAAGCAAGAGCATAAATACAGAGACCTAATCGAAAATTTGGCGAACGAATTTCAAGTGACAGATGAAGAACGCAAAGAACTTTTGGCAAGTGGTAACCAACCAATTTTTGACAACAGGGTTGGTTGGGCAAAAACATATTTAAAAAAGGCTGGACTACTCGACTCTCCTAAACGTGCGACTTTTGTTATTACACAAATCGGGCTTGACACTTTAAAGAAAAACCCTGACCGAGTAGACGCAAAATATTTAAGACAATTCCCAGCATTTTTAGAGTTTCAAAACGCATCACGTAACGACAACGAAACTGAAGAAGAAATTATAATTGTAGAGACCAATGAGCAAACACCCGAAGAAAATCTTGACAAAGCTTATCAACGAATTAGAAAATCATTGGCATCAGAACTGCTCAACAGAGTTGTTGAATTATCACCAACTTTTTTCGAAAGACTTGTAGTTGAACTTTTAGTAAAAATGGGTTACGGTGGTTCAATCAAGGACGCTGGAAAAGCAATCGGAAAAAGTGGTGACGAAGGTATTGATGGAACAATAAAAGAAGACAAACTAGGACTTGACATTATTTACATTCAAGCAAAACGTTGGAGACCAGGCAATGTAGTTGGACGACCAGAACTTCACAAATTCGTTGGTGCGTTGGCTGGACAAGGTGCAAAAAAAGGCATCTTCATCACGACATCAAATTTTACAAAAGAAGCATTAGAATACACACCAAAAAACGAAACTAAAATTGTGCTAATTGACGGAGAACAATTGGCTCAACTAATGATTGACTATAATCTTGGTTGCACGACACAACAGATTTACGAACTTAAAAAAATAGACAGTGATTATTTTGGAGAAGAGTAACTTCAGCGACAGACAAGAAAGCCGAACCGATAACAGCACATTGGCAATAGGCGGGGTTTCGTCTCCGCTTGACAGTTTTGTTGTAGCCGAAAGTTCAGTGCTCCGAACAAACATCTGTGCTGAAAATCCCGCCCATCGCCAATCTGCAAAACGTTACCTGCAAGCCTAAAAGACGACACAGTAAGAATGAACGACAGAAATAAACATAAAGTGACTGGACAAATGAACCATCAGACAGCCGACCCAAAAGCCAACGCTTCTGTATTTTTATTTTTTCCCACCGCACATTTTTTAAAAACAATTTTAGCCAGCCGCACAAATGGCACATTTGGTTTTGCCCGACACACAAGCCGATCCTTCGCAAAACTAAAAGAGCCATTTTTTGCCAACGCACCGAAATATTCACAATCAAAATAATAAGACAATGGCAAGAATAATTTTACAAAACGACAATGTAAATCTTGACACAGGAAAAAAGCAGACTGTAACGACTGGCTTTATTAGTGACAGAGATATTTTAAAGAAACGTTCTAAAAAATATTTAGACTTGATTGCTGGTCTTGATGCAAAAACATTAACCGACACAAAAGGAATGGATGACCTTATGAAAGCAATACAAGAAGAGTTCGGAACAGCCGAACTTACTAGTTTGCCACTAGGCATAGTTTCCAAATGTTATCTTGGCCATCCTTATGAAGTCCATACACTTGATTTGAGTGGAAGCCAAATCATTAAACATTATAAAACCACCGAAACAATGGAAGCGGACTTTGAAAAGGCAAGAACTGTAGCCAAGCATAACGCTTATGCAATGGTTGAAGTACACAAAGACAAAATTATTTTAATCCGAGAAGACGGAACTGCAACAAAATTGTAAATTCAAACTTGAAAAGCTATGGCAGACAAAACAGAGTATATTTTTGAAAAGGATTTTTGGGGAAATTGGAAATTAGTCCCCAAAAAACAAGACAATGGTATTGGATGGTTAATACTATTATTAATTGTTGTAGTTATTGTATGCCTTGCAATAATTACATTACCCTTATGGATTGCACTTTTAGGGTTTAAAATGGTTAAAACTAAACGCTACTATGCGGGTATTGGTTCATTGTTAGCTTTACTGTATTTTATTATAGATATTCAAAACAGATGGATTACGGGCTTTTTGTTTTTAGGATACAATGATAGTGCAGGTCAATTTACCGAAGGTTTGATTGGCGAAAAACAAATAATGTATGTATACATAGCAAACGGAATTGGGGTAATATTAGGTTTGGTTTTCATAATTCAAGCATATCTATTAAATAAAGAAAATAACTCTACTAGTATTACATCTACGGAAAGTGAAACAGCATCATATAATTCTCAAGCAGCCAATACATTTAGTGTTTCAAATAGCAAACCTAAAAATTCTTCAAATCAATTAAATGTTGTCCTAGGCATATTAGGAGTTGTATTTGCCATAGCTGTAATATATTTTTCTTTAAATAAAAAGGAAGTAAATGAATTAGAAAACTCTACTAAAGTTTTAAACCAAACACCTGCATCTTTGGAGTCGAATGATCAGCAGAAAATTGAAACTGTTGCAAATAATACTCAAAGTGCTACAGAAGAAAGTAATGATGAAAACGTGAACTATGTTGATGAAGGTGAACAAATTGATAACTATATCAAATACAATGATATTTTAATCAAAGATTTAAACACAAACTTTTATTGGTATATAGCACCTGATAGGGGTTTTAGTTTTGAGGAAGCAAAAAATTTTTCAAGTAATATCAATGAAAGAAACTTAAGTTGGAGAATACCAACATTTGATGAAATAAAGAACCTATATAATTCGGATTATTCAGCAGGCGAAGGGTTTTTCATAAATAACGAATACTATCCAGCCAAAATACACAATGTCTTTAATTCAATTGGCAGTGGTTCTTGGTTTTGGGTTTCTGATAGAAACAGCAATAGTTCGAAAGCTTATGCAATAAATCTGCACGAAGGAATAAAAATAAACTTCGACAGCCAAAACCCAAAATACCCAGTTCATCTTCTATTAATTTCAAAATAAAAACATATGTCAAATCAAGTAATCTCTTACGCTGACCTTTCTGTAATTAACAGTGCTTTAAGGTCAATCAGTTCTGATATGTCGGGAGTGCATTCAGAACTTGGAAGTTTAAATTTCAAACAGGACCAACTCGAAAGTGAGTTAACGAAACTTGCAGATGCCTTTGCAGACTTTGTAGAGGCTGATTTAAAGCACAAGTCATTACAACTTGCTGAAACTCGTCAAGGTAATTTAAAACAAGACCTGCAAATTAAGTTTGGTTATTATGCCGAAGTACGTAGAATGGCAACAGGTATTTTGCAGGGTGTGGATACAGGTGTAGTAAGCGACGATACTTTAAAGTTTACCACGGAAGAAGTAATGATAAAAGCCCCAGGTTATTGGTTAGCACCTGCTTTGGTTGCTTTAGCAGCTTGGATAAGAAATGATAAAAGCGTAAATGAAAAAGCATTAAATGAAGCATTGAAAAGAGACGACTACAAAACTACTCTTTTCTTTATGTTAGTTATGCGTAGGCTCACAAGAAACGATGCCAGTTTAAAATGGTTGGAACGCTATTTTATGCACCAAAACCCTCAGAATTTAGATAGAGAGTTTATAATTATTCTTGAAGCAGTTACAACAGGTGTTTTCCCTCCAGCATCGAGACAATTAATGATGTCTAATGTAAAGGGATGGCTAGACCAACTGACACAGGGTGATACCTTCATCAACGAACAAAAATCGCAATGGGTTAAATTTTTTGAAGCCTCTGGACCATTATCAGATGGTAAATATCCACTGCTTGAAAAATTTGCCGATAATTGGGTAAAACTTGAGACTTCATTAAAAGAAGCGAAAATTCACGGTATTTTAAATATTCACTTTAAAGGAATTATATCGTCATCTGCCGATTTTTCAAAAGGTGTAAAGGTGCAGTTAGATGAAATTCTTTCCTTGTTAGTTACAAATTTTGATGATGAAGAATTACCATTACAAGAGCAAGTAAGATTGAACCAACTTATTATCCAAATGGATGGAGATAAGAATGCGGCTCAAGCCATTATGGATGCAGAGAAACACATTTTTGATGAAAAGGTGGATTTTTTACAATTACTTACAAATGCATCATTTAATCCTGAATTATCAGGTGCAACTAAGGTGACACAAGCATTAGCTGTTTCTATAAGCCAGCCTTGGATCGTTGAGGCACACGATACGTTTACTGCACAAAGCAGAAATAGAATTCCTCAAACCATAGAACTTAATGTTGATGGATTTAAAACAACAACAAAAGATGGTAGTGAAGAAAATGAACTTCTGAAAAAGCAAGATGCGTTTTATCAAACCGTTTTAGAAACTGAACTTGGCAAACTTTCTTTCCCTTATGGAGGAGTTATAATAGGCGCATTAGTTTGTTTACTCGGTGTTTGGGCATTTAGTTTACATCCAGTTGCTGGTTTAGTTGGTCTCGGAATAGGTGGCGTTTTGATATGGAACAATATTAAAAACTTCAATAATGCAAAAGAAAACATTACTGAAAATGTTGAGGAAAGAAAAAGAAAGGCAAAAGAAGTTTTAAGAGGATGTATTGCCGAAACAGTAGATTACAGAAAAGAACATACAACTGAAGATGCTAATGCAGAAGTTTTAAGACAACTACTTAATTCCATAACTCCCGAAGACTTCTCAAGTGTATCAAAAGAAACTGCTAGAAATATTATCTAAACTTTAAATTGAAATATCATGTGGACTTGTAAAAAATGTAATACAGTTATCGAGGAAGATAATTTTGATGTTTGCTGGAATTGTCAAAACTCAAGAGAGGGTATCAATTTAGCAGAAATTGATATACAAAACAACGAAATAATAAAAGGAGAAAATAAAATGAAAATAATTTTAGGTGACAATTCAGAACAATCTGAAAACACCAACCACGAACCTCAAAAAGAAAATACTGTAAAACCGAATTTGTTTCAAGGAAGGACAGAGACAGAAAAAGGAAATGCAAAATTTCCTGATTGGGATATTGTTCCGCCAAATCAATTTATAAACCCAAGGATTAAACAACAGTAATGGCAGCGCCGACAACATATTCGGAGTGGACAAATCTTCTCGATAAGTTCGGTAATGGTGATGATACAGCATTAGAAGAATTGAGCAAAGGCACTTTTACAGTTGATGCTGGAACGGCTTCTCGTTTCTATTCAAGAGTTGAAGAAGTATATAAAAAGCGAAAACAAAATTGGCTTGATAAATTCCAACGTTCGTTCCAAATGCAAAACTTTAAATCAGAGGAAGACTTTGAAATTGCGTTACGAAACGGAAAACAAAATCTTTATCCGTTAAGCAAGTTTGTTGTTTTAAAAGGACTACCAGAAGATTTACGGAAAACCCTAAAGAAAGACCTTGAAGATTTTGTTGCTGAAATAAAAAAGTCATTAAAGGATAATGTTTCGAAGATTTCAAGCGGTAGAGAAAAAATGTTGATTTTGTTAAACACATTTGGCCTTAACGACATACCCGAAGAAGTTAACACGGATAAGAAAAACAATAAACAAAATACAAACGAAATAATCCCACCAACGGGTAGAAAAATAATATTTTAAGATGGCAAATAAAACAGAATTCAAGACTTCGCTATTGCGAATGTTCAGAGCAAGAATACCTTTTATATCAATCCGAAGTATCGAAAGAGCTAGGGTTTTAGAGGTAATACAACAATTAGCGGAAGAAATTAACATTCCTATTTATGTTCATAGTTTATCACACGGAACAATGGATATAAAATCCAAAAAGAGTGTAAATGATGACCGTTCAGTTGCAGGTGGTTTAGATTATGCTGTTCAGAACATATCTCAAAGACAGAATTTGACTTTTGTTTTTACGGAAGTAAGCGACATTGAAGATGACAACTTAGTTTCAAGACACATTTATGATTGTGTTGTTCAGGCAATAGAAAGAGGCGGAAGTATTTGTTTAATCACGACCAAAAGTATTTGGCCTCAATTACAGCGATTAGGAATGACTATAACACTAGATGCACCCAACGAAGAAGAAATGTTGGAGGTGGTTAAAGAATGTGTTACTCCATATAAAGGTTCAATTCCGCTTGAGTGGGATGAAACAGATTACAAAATGGCAGCTACAATTTTAGCTAATATGACTAAGATTGAAGCGGAAAATGTTTTAGCAACTCAAATGGCTAAAGGTTCTTTAACTAAAGACGACATCAAAGAATTGAGCAATGCGAAAGACAAATTATTTAGCGACATATCAGGTTTAGAAAAAGTAAAACTTGACCCTTCTACCCTTTCTGTTGCAGGACTTAGTGGACTTCAAAGTTGGCTTGACAATCAAAAGCAACTTTTAACAGCCGACCTTAAAGCAAGAAAAATGAGACCGCCAAGAGGTGTTTTATTAGTTGGCGTTCCGGGTTGCGGTAAATCTTTATCAGCCAAATTTATTGCTGCGAATTGGAATTTACCATTGTATCGCCTTGACCTTGCAGCAATTCAAGGGCAATATCTTGGACAATCTGAAAACAGACTTAAAGAAGCGCTGGCATCAGCCGACAATGCAGCACCTTGTGTTTTGTGGATAGACGAAATAGAAAAAGGGCTTTCAGGTGCGACAGGCTCAAATGATGGTGGAACATCTACAAGAATGGTTGGTCAGTTTTTATTTTGGCTTCAAGAAAGTTTGGCTAAGGTATTTGTTGTTTCAACCGCAAATGATGTTTCAAAATTGCCTCCCGAACTTTTACGCAGAGGACGATTTGACGAATTATTTTTTGTTGACTTGCCTGGCGAAGTGGAACGTAAAGACATAATAAACTTATATATAAAACGCAACCTACTAAATCAGCCGTCCACCGACACATTAAGCAAACTTGTTGAAATTTCAGACGGTTTTGCAGGTTCTGACCTTGAAGGAGCAGTAAGAGACGTTGCAATACAGGCAGTTATTCACGGTGACAGCATTGTTGACGATACGCTTTTTGAAAAATGTTTTAGAAACATTGTTCCTCTAAGCAAGACAGCACCTGAAAAAATTGAAGCAATCAGAATTTGGGGACGAGAAAGAGCCGTTCCAGCATCTGGAGTTTCTTGGGACGCTTCACCAAATGATAAAGTTATTGGCAAACGTTCAATCATTATTTAATATGAAATATTTATTTACACTTGCACTTTTTCTAATATCAGCCTTTTGTTTTTCACAAAAAGTATATTCCGTTAAGTATGCTAATCAAGCGGATATAAAGGTATTCGTTGTAAAGTATGAAAACCAAGCAGACTTAAAAGTTTATAAAGTGAAATACCAAAATGAAGTTGGCAAGAATGATGGAAATTGGTTTTTTGTTGAACATCAAAACCAAGCCGATAAAAAAATATTCTTTGTTGAATATGAAAACCAAGCAGACTTAAAAATATATTTTGTTAGTTACAAAAATCAGGCAGGTTGGAAAAATAAAAACAAATCACATTTAATGTATTAAATTATGGAAACATCGGAAATGAAAAAATTGCTAGAAGAAGCAAAACAGCAGCTTAAAAGTATTGTAATTGTTGAAGACAAAGAATTCCTATTGGCTTTGATAAATGGCAATATTGAAAAGGAAGACCACAAACAAAAGCACGAAAGAATGCTAGAATTAATGAAGAAAATTGAGAAACTATAGCCCACGCTAAAAGCAAGCACATTTGCAATTCGCACAAGCCAACGCACAGACCAAAAATTGCAAAAGAGCTTGCTTTGCCAACGCAGACAAAAATTGTTTTTAAAAAATTTCCCAACGCTTCAAAAAAAATAAAAATACACCGACACACAGCCCGACAAACACAGCAGACAATGACACGAAAACTCAATATTGACAAGGCTTACAACGACACGGTGGACAGAAGGCCAGCAGGTAACAGCGGTTTTGCAAAAAAGCGGGTTCAGTGGTTAATTGAACATTCTACCTCGCATCAACTTTTGTGCTATGTTGACAGTTTTGAGCTCCGAAATC
>ERZ795056.4865-NODE-4865-length-13722-cov-55.554913_pt1 | contig 13722 bp, 11 predicted proteins | sample MGYA00375140_ERZ795056 | MGnify/ENA primary metagenome ERZ795056 (study PRJEB30185, sample SAMN05720227) | activated sludge metagenome | isolation source: Anaerobic digester | place: USA | collected 2015-03-09 ...
CTGTTGAAGGTGTGCATGCGCTCGCAGCGGGCGCGGATCTCGCCGACGGTCTGGGCGCCACGCAGCATCAGGATGGTGAGCACGGCCTGCATGGGGGGGGTGAGGGAGTGGCGCAGGCGGATCTGGTGTTCCCACTTGGCAACGCGGGCGCCGGCCTGGTGCCGCTGGGTCACGAGGCCGCGCTCGACCAGGCGGTGGAGGGTGGTCAGCACGGTGGCTTCGGACAGGTTCATCACCGGCTCGCGCCCGGTGAGCTGGTTGCAGCCGGTGAGCAGGGCGTTGACCGACAGGGGATAGGTGTCGGGGGTGACGAAGGATTTTTCGATGAGAACCGCGAGGACACGCACCTCGAAGTCGTCCAGATCGAAACCGGAGCGGGTTTCAGGTGCGGCGGCGGGGACGTCGGGGGCGGTGTCGGTCATGGCAGGCTTCCGGTTGTTGCGAGGGCGCAATGATAGCCGACGCAGTGCGTCGGCCGGATGGCAAGGCGGTTCGGGCCTCGCCGGAGAGGCTCAGAGGGTGTGAATAAATCTGCTGCGCGATCCGATTTCACCCCTGCGATGCTCACCGTACCCTTGTACGGCTGCGCTTCTCGGGGCGAACTCGAACCGCTCGCTACGATTTCTTCACACCGTCTCAGTTGGCGCCGTGACACTTCTTGTATTTGCGGCCGCTGCCACAGGGGCAGGGGTCGTTGCGGCCGACCTTGGCTTCTTCGCGGACGATGGGTTCGCGCAGGGCGCCGAGGGGGATGGGGGGCAGTTCCACCGGCGGCATGTGGTGGATGTGGGGCCAGATGGCGATTTCCGGCATCAGATCGTCGATCAGGCCGTGGCCGGCTTCGCGCACGGCGGTGAGGGCTGCGGCGGGGCTGCGGCGGATGTCGTGTTCGAGCTGGGTGGCGTCCACGTAGCTGTCGTCGATGAGTCCGGCGGTGAACCATTCGCGGATCAGGGGGAGGTGTTCGGTGGCGCCGAGATCGGCCAGGTGGGCTGCTACCGGGTCAATCAGGGGAAAGTCGTTGTTGTGTTCGGGGTTGTCCCGGAGGGCCTGGGCTTCGCGGGTGCCGAAGTCGGCCAGGAAGTCGATCACCGGGCCCCGGCTGCAGTGACCTTCAAGGGCGGCGAGCGTCATGGCTTCGAGGGCAGCGGCACGGGCCCAGGTACTGGCGGCGTCATCATCGGCGAGGCGGGTCAGGGGGGTCAGGTCGCCGTCGCAGGTGGAGGCCAGGGCGCGGCCGTAGCTGTCGTGGACCAGTTGGCCGAAGACGGTGTCCACCCGGCTTTCGTCCAGGTGGCCGAGTTCGGCGAGGGGCCGGTAGGCGCGGCTGTCGCGCCAGCGGGCCAGGAGCAGCATGGCATACAGGTGCAGCACGTAGCCGTCGGCCTGGGCCGGTGCAGGGTCGCTGGCCAGGGCGTCGAGTTCGGCGATGAGCAGGGGGGCGATCTCGTCCCTGCGGGCATCGGCGAGCTGCAGTTCGGCAAGGGGCAGGGGGTTCGTCAGGTGTTCCAGCCGGGGGCGGAGGGCAGACCAGAGTTCGGACATGGGCGTGGGCGAAGTGGGGGTGGAGATCAGTGTACTGGAACGCCGTGCACCGCTGCGGGTTGTGGTGGCCGGGGCGTGCAGGCGTGCGAGTCAGTCTGCCGTGGGGTGCGATTGCGCCCTTGCGGACGCCCGCCGTACCCCGTGTAAGGCGGTGCTTCCGGGAGGCAACCCGAACCGCGTGTTGCGATGGCTTTACGTGCTTTCAGTGCGGGAAGCTAAGAGCCAGTTCGGCACCCGTGACCGGCCGGCTGAACAGGAAACCCTGGACCTGGTGGCAGCCGACTTCCTGCAGCAGCGCAAGCTGCCCCACATTTTCCACCCCTTCGCCGATCAGTTCGAGCCCCAGGCTGCGCGCCAGGGAGGCAATGGCGCGGACGATGGTGGCAGCTTCCTTGCTGCGCTCCATCTGATAGACGAAGCTGCGGTCGATCTTGAGGGTGCGCACGGGGAAGCGCATCAGGTAGGCGAGGGATGAGTAGCCGGTGCCGAAGTCGTCCACCGCGACCCGGATACCCCGTGCGCGCAGGGCTTCCAGCACGGCGGCAGAGGCGTCCGGGTTGTCCATGAGGGCGCTTTCGGTGAGTTCAAGCTCCAGCAGCGTGGGGTCGAAACCCGCTTCGTCGAGGGCCGCGGTGACGTCCTGGAGCAATTCCACGTCGCGGAACTGGCGGCTGGAGAGGTTGAAGGCAAGGCGCAGCGCGGGCTGTCCGGCGCATTGCAGGGTGCGAACCTGGCGCAGGGCCTGGCGCAGGGCCCAGCGGGATACGGGCACGATCATGCCGTTTTCTTCGAGCAGAGGGATGAAGTGATCCGGCGGAACGGTGCCATGGACGGGTGAGTGCCAGCGCATCAGGGCCTCGACGGCAATCGGGCGCTGGGTGCGCGTGTCGATGATGGGCTGATAGACGACGGCGAATTCCCGGTTGTCGAGGGCGCCACGGATGGCCGCTTCGAGGGTCAGGGTGCGCATGGCGCTGGCGTCCATGGCCGCTTCGAAGAAGCGGAAGCTGTTGCGTCCGCCTTCCTTGGCCCGGTACATGGCCAGATCTGCCCGCATCAGCAGTTCGTCAGGGGTGAGGCCGTCTCCCGGGTAGAGGGCGAGGCCGACGCTGACGCTGACGAAGAGGCCTTGGGGGGGCGCCACGGGAAAGCAGGGGGCGAAGGCATCGAGAACCTTGCGTGCGACTTGCTCGACTTCATCGGGATTGCCCACGCCTTCCTGGATCAGGATGAATTCGTCGCCGCCGAGGCGGGCGACGGTGTCGGTGGCACGCAGGCACTGGCGCAGTCGGCTGGCGGCTTCGATCAGCACCCGGTCGCCGGCATTGTGGCCGAGGGTGTCGTTGATGAGCTTGAAGCGGTCCAGGTCCACGAACTGCACGGCAACGCCCTTGCCCAGGCGATGGGCGCGCTGGATGGCCTGGGCGAGGCGGTCATGGAGCAGGCTGCGATTGGGCAGGCCGGTGAGGGCGTCGTAGTTGGCGAGGTATTCGAGGCGGCGTTCGGCGGCAATGCGTTCGGTGACGTCCTTGCCGGTGGCCACGAAATGGCTGATGGCTTCGTCGGCACCCCGTATCGGGCTGATGGTCTTCTCTTCGTAATAAAGCTCGCCACTGCTGCGCCGGTTGGTGAACACGCTGCGGAAGGATTCACCGCGGCCAAGGGTGCGCCACAGTTCGCTATAGAAGGCGGGCGGATGCATGCCCGAGGCGAGGATGGAGGGGCGGCGGCCGATGATGTCGCCGGCGCGGTAGCCGGTGATGCGCTCAAAGCCCGGGTTGACGTACTCGATGACGCCATCGGAGCGGGTGATCATGACTGCGTCATCGGTCTGCTCAATGGCGCGGGCAAGGATCTGGGCGACGGGGGTGGCGTCGCGGTTGAGATAGGGGGTGGCGACCGGGCTGGCGGTCTTGCCTTGGGAAAGCCCGGTTTTCGGCCGGCCGTTGGAACTGGCGATCATGCTGCCCCGCTTGGAGTGGCCGCCGTCCTGGCAGTGTATGGGCTGCGAGGACCTTGGCAACAGTCAGTCTGGGGCGGGGTCCGGGCCCGTGGTGCCGTCGCCGTGAGGGGCGACCATGGAATGTGCCGGTTTACGGCGGAAATGCCTATGTCTTTAGGGTGGCGCCGCGATTGCCGATCAACTCATGGGCCACCTCGCCAAGCTTGCGCCGGCTTGATCGGGCCTGCCGGCGCAGGAATTCAAAGGCCCCCGCCCGATCCAGGTCGAGCCGGACCATCACCATGCCGGTGGCGATGCTGATGTCCCTTTCCTGGTTGAGGGCAGTCTGCAACTGGTCGCGGGTGGTGCGCAGGGCTTTCAATTCCGTTCCGCGGGCGATGGCGGTGGCGATCATCGGTATCAGCTGACACACATCCACCGGTTTCATGAGGTAGGCGAGGGCGCCCTCGATGATGGCGTTCTGGAGGCAGCTACTGTCGGCGCAACTGCTGAGCACGATGAAGGGTAGCTGGAACTGTTCCCGCAGTGTGCGGGCGAGTTCATGCTGCATGATGCACGGGAGCGGTTCATCAAGGATGGCGAGGTCGAAGTGGTATTCCCCGCGCAGGGAGAGTGCGTGACCTGTGTCCGTGGCGCAGGTCAGGTCGTAGCCCTCTGACTGGAGGCCGAGATCCAGGGCTGTGGTGAACGTGGCGTCATCGGCAATCAGCAGAATGCGGGGGCGGCCGGGGGAGGAGGTATCGACGCTCATGACGGGGCTCGATCGATGGCCTGGGGGGGAGGCGGATGGAGCAGGGGCCGTACAGGGTGTCTGATGGGCAGGGGCCGGCGCACACCGATACGGTGCCGCGCGGCGCTGACGCGCCCGGACAAGGGCGGAATGGAGCTTGCCTGGTGAGGTGCCCCCGAGCTACGAGATCCCATGTATTGCCTGCGATGCGGTTTGCCATCGTCGGCGCGGGGGCTGGGCGCCTGATGTAATCTTCCGGAATGTGTTGCGGCCGGTATTCCTGGAGGAGGCCCCGTGCCGAAGTGTCCGTTTACGTGACACTCATGATACTCCATAGTCCGCGCGTGGGGGCGCCGCGTCGCAGGCTTCCTTCCAGACTGGGCGCGGCTCTCCGGGATGCTCAGGGGATGGGGCGGGGCTTCAGTTGTCTGGTCAGATAGCGACCCGTGTGACTGGCGGGGTTGCAGGCCAGCTCCTCCGGCGAGCCGGCACCGACCACCATGCCGCCCCCGTCTCCCCCCTCGGGACCCATGTCGATGAGCCAGTCGGCGGTCTTGATGACGTCGAGATTATGCTCGATGACGACAATGGTGTTGCCGTGGTCGCGCAGACGGTGGAGCACCGAGAGCAGCAGTTCGATGTCGGCAAAATGCAGGCCGGTGGTGGGCTCATCCAGGATGTAGAGCGTGCGCCCGGTATCGCGCTTGGAGAGCTCCAGGGCCAGCTTGACGCGCTGGGCCTCGCCACCCGACAGGGTGGTGGCGCTCTGGCCGAGGCGGATGTAGCCAAGGCCCACCTGCATCAGGGTTTCGAGCTTGCGGGCCACGATGGGCACCGCGTTGAAGAAGGCCAGGGCCTGCTCGACGGTCATCTCGAGTACTTCGTAGATGGTCTTGCCCTTGTAGCGGATCTCCAGGGTTTCCCGGTTGTAGCGCTTGCCGTGGCAGACGTCGCAGGGCACGTACATGTCGGGCAGGAAGTGCATCTCCACTTTGATCAGGCCGTCGCCCTGGCAGGCTTCGCAGCGCCCGCCCTTGACGTTGAAACTGAAGCGCCCGGGGCCGTAGCCGCGGGCCTTGGCTTCGGGTACGCCGGAGAAGAGGTCGCGGATGGGGGTGAGCAGGCCGGTGTAGGTGGCTGGGTTGGAACGTGGGGTGCGGCCGATGGGGCTCTGGTCCACGTTGATGACCTTGTCGAAGTGGTCCAGCCCCTCAATGCCGATGCAGGGGGCCGCTTCGATGCTGCTGCCGTTCACGTGGCGGGCCACGTGGGCGTAAAGGGTGTCGTTGATGAGGGTGCTCTTGCCCGATCCGGAAACGCCGGTGACGCAAGTGAATAGCCCCACCGGGATATCGACGCAGGTGTCGCGCAGGTTGTTGCCGGTGGCGCCCTTGATGCGCAGCGTGCGTTCGGGGTCGGGGCGGTGCCGGGTGGCGGGTACGGCAATGCTCCGGGTGCCCGACAGATAGGCGCCGGTGAGGGAATCGGGGTGGGCGGCCACGTCTTCCGGTTTGCCTTCGGCAATCACCTGCCCGCCGTGTTCGCCGGCACCGGGGCCCATGTCAACCACGTAGTCGGCCATACGGATGGCGTCCTCGTCGTGCTCGACGACGATCACGGTGTTGCCCATGTCGCGCAGGCGGCGGAGGGTGTCCAGGAGACGGTCGTTGTCCCGCTGGTGCAGGCCGATGGAGGGCTCGTCGAGCACATACATGACACCGGTGAGGCCGGAGCCGATCTGGCTGGCCAGGCGGATGCGCTGGGCTTCGCCGCCCGACAGGGTGTCGGCGGAGCGGTCGAGGGACAGGTAGTCGAGGCCGACGTTGATCAGGAACTGCAGGCGGCTGGAGATCTCGGAGACGATCTTGTCGGCCACCTGACCCCGCTGGCCGGTGAGGCTGAGGCTGTCAAAGAAGGCCTTGCACTGACCCAGGGGCAGGCGGCTGATCTCGGAGAGGTTGCGACCCCCGATCAGCACGAAGCGCGCCTCGGTGCGCAGGCGTGTGCCGTGGCAGGCGGGGCAGGGCTGGTTGGCCCGGTACTTGGCGAGCTCCTCGCGCACGGCCAGGGAGTCGGTTTCCTTGAAGCGCCGCTCCAGGTTGGGGATGATGCCTTCGAAGGCATGCTCCTTGATCACCGCCTTGCCACCGTCGGACAGGTAGCGGAAGGCGATCCTGTCCTTGCCGGAGCCGTGCAGGACTACTTCGCGGATGGCTTCTGGCAGGTTCTCCCAGGGGGTCTCGATGTCGAAGCCGTAGTGGCTGGCGAGGCTGGCGAGGAGCTGGAAATAGAACTGGTTGCGTCGGTCCCAGCCGCGGATAGCGCCGGAGGCCAGGGACAGTTCGGGGTGGGCGACCACCCGGACCGGGTCGAAGAAGTCCACGTGGCCCAGCCCGTCGCACTTGGGGCAGGCGCCCATCGGATTGTTGAAGGAGAACAGGCGAGGTTCGAGCTCGGCCAGGGCGAAGCTGCACACCGGGCAGGCGAACTTGGCCGAGAACAGATGTTCGGTGCCGCTGTCCATCTCGACGGCGATGGCGCGGCCCTCGGCATGGGTGAGGGCGGTCTCGAAGGATTCGGCGATGCGGCTGCGCAAGTCCTGGCGCACCTTGAGGCGATCCACCACCACCTCGATGGTGTGCCGCCGGCCCTTCTCGAGGGCCGGCAGGTTGTCGAGCTCATGGACGATGCCATCCACCCGCACCCGCACGAAGCCCTGGGCACGCAGCTCGGCAAACAGATCGGCCTGTTCGCCCTTGCGGCCGCTGACCACCGGGGCGACGATCATCAGCTTGGTCTCTTCGGGCAGGGCCAGCACCGCGTCCACCATCTGGGAAATGCTCTGGGCTTCCAGGGCGTGCTCCGGGTGGTCGGGGCAGTGGGGCGTGCCGGCGCGGGCGTAGAGCAGGCGCAGGTAGTCGTGGATCTCGGTAACGGTGCCCACCGTGGAGCGCGGGTTGTGGCTGGTGGCCTTCTGCTCGATGGAGATGGCCGGCGACAAACCCTCGATCAGGTCCACATCGGGCTTCTCCATCAACTGCAGGAACTGCCGCGCGTAGGCCGACAGGCTCTCCACATAGCGGCGCTGGCCCTCGGCGTAGAGCGTGTCGAAGGCCAGCGAGCTCTTGCCGGAGCCGGAAAGCCCGGTGATCACGGTAAGTTTGTTGCGCGGTATGTCGAGCGCGATGTTCTTCAGGTTATGGGTGCGGGCACCGCGGATTCGGATGGCTTCCATGGGGCGTTCGGGGTGGGGGCAACCTGTTAATATACGCCTCTTGCCCCTCCCCACGCAGCAGCTTCGATGGCTTCTTCCGACACCGACAAGATGAGCCCGGCCGAGCGTCGCGCCGGCGTTTCGCTGGCCGCGATCTTCGCCCTGCGCATGCTCGGCCTGTTCCTGATCCTGCCCGTCTTTGCGGTGCATGCCCACGGCATGCCGGGCGGCGACAACGTGGCGATGGTCGGCATGGCCATCGGCGCCTACGGGCTGACTCAGGCTTTCCTGCAGATTCCCTTCGGTGCCGCCTCCGACCGTTTCGGACGCAAGCCGGTGATTGTCTTCGGTTTGCTCCTGTTCATCGTCGGCAGTGTGGTGGCCGCCCTCGCCCAGGATGTGCAGACGGTCATCATCGGCCGGGTGCTGCAGGGTGCCGGTGCCATCTCGGCAGCGGTCACGGCCCTGGCGGCCGACCTCACCCGCGACCAGCACCGCACCAAGGTGATGGCCATGATCGGCTCGTCCATCGGCCTGGTGTTCGCCCTGTCGATGGTGGCTGCGCCGCTGCTGTATGCCCTGATCGGCATGGATGGCCTGTTCTGGCTTACCGCTGCGCTGGCTGTCGGCGCCGTGTTCACGGTGCTGTTCGTCGTGCCCGCCGCACCGCCGGTGCCCCGGGCCGTCGGACGCTTCTCCGAGGTGCTGGGCAATGGCCAGCTGATGCGGCTCAACTTCGGTGTATTCGCCCTGCATCTGATGCAGACCGCCATGTGGGTGCTGGTGCCGGCCGGCCTGGTGGCCGCCGGGCTGCCGATGGCCGAGCACTGGAAGGTCTATCTGCCCGCGGTGCTGCTGTCTTTCGTGGTGATGGTGCCCGCCATCATCATGGCCGAGAAGAAGGGGGCCATGAAGAAGGTGTTCAACTCGGCCATCGGTTTGCTCCTTCTCGTCCAGGCCGGTTTGTACCTGACGGGAAGTGCGGGGCTGTGGCCGCTGGCCATCCTGCTGACGCTGTTCTTCGTTGCTTTCAATGTGCTTGAGGCGACCCAGCCTTCATGGATCTCGCGCATCGCGCCTCCCCATGCCAAAGGCACGGCTCTGGGCATCTACAATACATTGCAGTCCGTCGGGCTGTTTCTGGGCGGCGCCCTGGGCGGCTGGCTGGTCCAGCACGTGGGGGCGGGCGCGGTATCCCTGCTGGGGGGCGGTCTTGCCCTGGTCTGGTTGATCCTTGCCTCGGGCATGGTTCCCCCGCCGATCCGGCGTCCCGCTGCCGCCTGATTCCGCCCCAAGAATTTTTCAGGAGAGACATATGGCTTCGGTCAACAAGGTGATTCTTATCGGCAACCTGGGCAAGGACCCGGAAACCCGCTATGCCCCGAGTGGCGACGCGATCTGCAACATCACCCTCGCCACCACCGACACCTGGCGCGACAAGGCCAGCGGTGAGAAGCGCGAGGCCACCGAATGGCACCGGGTGGTGTTTTTCGGCAAGCTTGCCGAGATCGCCGGTCAGTATCTGCGCAAGGGGAGCGCGGTGTATGTCGAAGGCTCCCTGCGCACGCGCAAGTGGCAGGACAAGGACGGTCAGGATCGCTACACCACCGAAATCCGTGCTGACGAGATGAAGATGCTGGGCAGCCGCCAGGGCATGGGTGGCGCTGATGCCCCGTCACGCAACGAAGGCAGCTTTGCGCCTGCCACGGGCGGCGGAGGCCGGGATGGCGGCTACGGCGGTGCGCCGGCTCCGGCTCCCGCTCCCGCCGGTGCATCGGCCCCCAAGAAGCCGGCAGGGGGCGGTTTTGGTGATTTTGACGACGATATCCCATTTTGAGATATTGTCGTCAATTGAAGGAGATGCCGGGGCAAAGTCAGCGCCCCGACACCACCGGCTTAGCTGGTAACATCGTTCAACACTGACTCGTTCTTTATGCCCTATTGAAATGGCCGCCACGCCCGAATCTCCTGAAAAGGAATATTGCAGCACCTCCGAAGCCGCCCAGCGCTTGGGGCTTTCCTTGGGCACCGTCCAGCAGATGGTCGAGAACGGCCAGCTGGAAGGATGGAAGACTGCCGGGGGGCATCGGCGCATCCGTGTGAGCTCGATCGAAGAGTTCCGCGCCCGTTCCATGGCAGGTGGTGGGCAGAGCGCGCTACGCGCTGCAGCAGGTGTCCTCCAGGTGCTTGTGGCCGAGGACGACCGTATCCTGCAGAAGCTCTATGAGCACACGTTTTCCACCTGGGCCTTGCCTCTTCAGGTGCGCATGGTGTCCAGCGGGATTGATGGTCTCCTCGAGATCGGCCGTGTCCCGCCTGACTTGCTGATCACCGATCTGCGCATGCCGGGCATTGACGGGTTCGAGATGATCCGTCGCCTGCGGGCCGACCCTCAGCTGCAGGATCTCGACATCGTGGTGGTCAGCGGGCTTACTGAAGACGAGATCGTCGAGAACGGTGGCTTGCCGGCTGATGTCATCCTGTACAGCAAACCTGTTCCATTCCGTGAACTCAAGGGTTACGTCCAGGCCAAGATCATGGCCCTCCAGCGACGCGGCCGGTCGACCTGAACACGCATCACGCTTTTCACCTGCCGTTCGGCAAGTCTTGCTGAACCTGATCTTCCGCTGATTCTCCCTCCCCTGCCCGTCGGCCTGGCCGGCAGGGGCTTGTGCCCATCTCCCCGTTTCACGGCGTGCAGTCTGTGAAATGAGGTGGAGCCCGCATTCAATTTATCCGTTCCAGTGATGCCCTCCGCCTCCCCGGCGTTGGATTTCGCACTGTTTCATAAAATTTCGTGAATTCCCCAGGCATTTTTGCGCAGTCCTCCGGCGCGGTTTCGCGCTAAATTCAGTAAAAATATCGATTTGGCAATATGCCGTTCAAAATCTACCTTTGTTGTAGAATTTGGCGTAACTGTTAATTTATGTCTTGAGACATTGCCTGTGCGGCGTGCCGTCAAGTGTCCCCTACCACTGCATCCGCGCTGGAATGCACCCGAGGGCCAGCCTCATGTTCTGCAAGCTTGAGCAAGAATCCTTGTCGCGTATGGGGCGGCAATTCGGTCAGCCCCTTGGAGATGACTACGTGGGAGATCCCGTTTCTGAAGCCGCGATCACCGGGGCTGCCCTGGTTCGCCACCTGGATGATGTGCGCTTCGCCACCCTGAGGGCCCTGCGTCAGCTCCTGCGTGCCCTGGATGCGGAGCGGATTGCCATCGGCCTGCTCAGTCCGGACGGCGAGAGGATCAAGGAAGAGCTCGTGTGGGTCAGCGGCTTTGGCCGCTGCGGCGAGTCGGAGCGCGTGGTGTCGTGCGCGTCCTTCAGTGATGAGCTGCGGATCTGGCTGGCTTCCCGGGAGGATTCCGTCAGCATTGGCATCGATGCCCGCTCTCCGGCGTGGCACGAACTGCCCTGTGATCAGCTATTGCTGGTGCGGGGCGGCCCGACCGAACGCGCCCAGCCGTGCCCGGTACTGGTGGCCCAGCTACGTGGTGGTACCCGCCTGCGGGAGCCTGCTGCCCAGGCCATCTCGATTCTGCTCAAGGAATATGTCGTTCGGCGGGCTGCCGCAGCCCAGAACTAGCCCTTGGACTTGCCTCAGCGCGTGCGACGAAAGCGCCGCCGTACAAGGGGGCCGTGAGCGTCGGAGGGGTGAAGCCGGGCCGCCCAGTCGATGCGCTCACACGCGCTCGGGCGCGGGTCTGGCGGCCCCGTCATGGGTCTGCCACTGTCGCCAGGCCAGTGCGTCGGGCAGGGCAAGGCATTCCGCCAGATGCGCTCGTGCCGCCTGGAGGTGTGTTCGCGCCGCCTCGCCGGGGCCTTCGCCCAACTCGAAATGATCGCCGCGGATGCACAGCACGAAGGCCGGTGGCGTGACCGGCCGGAGTTGCGCATGCACCTGCAGCACCGCCGATGGCGTCAGGGCATGGGTGGTGATGGACATGCCGGCAGAGGCGCTTACCTCGTAGAAGTCGAAGGGGGCCGGTGTGCCCGTGCCGGCGTCAATGAACAGGGCCAGATCATGGCCGTCAAGGTCCAGGGCATGCTCGATCTGCAGCTGGAAGTCGGTCACCAGGGTGACCCCGGGCAGACTCTGGGTTTCGAGTTCGGCCATCAGGAGCGGGCCGAGGGCGTCATCGCCCCGGGAGGGGTTGCCCACGGCGAAGATCACCAGGGACATGGCTTCAGCCTCCGTGGGCAACCCGGTCCGCCAGGCTGCCGTCGGCAGTCAGCAATTCCACCACCAGCGGCATCTTGCCCAGGGCGTGGGTGGCGCAGGACAGGCAAGGGTCGAAGGCGCGGATGGCCACCTCGATGTGGTTGAGCAGCCCCTCGGTGAGCTGGCGCCCGTCCAGGTAGCGGCGCGCCACCTGGCGCACGGCCTCGTTCATGGCCTGGTTGTTATGGGTGGTGGACACGATCAGGTTGCAGTAACTCACCAGGTCGTCTTCGCCCACCCGGTAATGGTGAATCAGGGTGCCCCGGGGCGCTTCGATGATGCCGACGCCTTCGCGCCCCTTGGTGCCCTCGTTCATGCGCTGGTCGGAGAGCAGGTCCGGATCGTCGAGCAGGCTGCGGATCACCTCGGCGGCATGGAGCATTTCGATCATGCGGGCCCAGTGGTAGGCCAGCGGAGCGTGCACCGGTTCGCCTTCGCCGTGGGCGATGAAGGCCTGGCGCTCGATCTCGGCGAGGGGGCTGGGGATGAAATCACAGTTCTGTACCCGGGCCAGGGGGCCGACCTTGTACCAGCCGCGGGCCGGGCCGAGATCCTTCATGAAGGGGAACTTCATGTAGCTCCAGGACTTCACCTCCTCGACGATGTGCTGCTCGTAGTCGGCGCAGGGGATGGCGTCCCGGACGATCTGGCCGCGGGCATCGCGCAGGCGCAGGTGCCCGTCGTAGAGGTCCATGGCACCATCGGCCCGCACCAGGCTGAACAGATGGCTGCGGAACAGGCCGAACTCGTCATACAGGGCGCGGTCGCTTTCGTGGAGGCGGCGGGCCAGGTGCACCGCGTCGCGGCTCCAGGCGATCATCTGGTCGGCGTCGGCGAGCAGTTCGTCGCGCTCGGCGGCGGTGAGCGACTTGTTCACCCCCCCCGGCACCGCCCCCGTGCCATGCACCCGCTTGCCGGCGGTGATGCGGATCACCTCCTGACCGAACTTGCGCAGCAGCACGCCCTGCCTCGCCACCTCCGGATGGGCCGCGGCCACGCCGACGATGTTGCGCTGCTGGACAGGCGACTCGAAACCGAAGAGCAGGTCGGGGGACGACAGGTGGAAGAAGTGCAGGGCGTGGGACTGGAGGATCTGCCCATAGTGCATCAGACGGCGGATCTTTTCGGCCGTCGGAGTGAGGGTGAGGGCGCCGACCACCGGGTCGAGGGCCTTGGCGGCGGCCAGGTGGTGGCTCACCGGGCAGATGCCGCACAGGCGCTGCACCATCACCGGCACTTCCCAGTAGGGGCGGCCCTGGATGAATTTCTCGAAGCCCCGAAACTCGACGATGTGCAGCCGCGCCTCTTTCACGTGGCCGGCCTCGTCCAGCAGCAGGGTGACCTTGCCATGGCCTTCCACCCGCGAGACGGGGTCGATGGCCACCCGGCGCAGGCCTTCGCGGTTGACGGCGGTTTCCAGTTCGAAGCTCATGGTGTGAACCTCAGTCGTAGTGCAGCAGGCCGCCGGTCAGCCGCGGGGTACGGCCGGCGATCAGATCGGTGAGGAACTTCCAGATGGCCGGGCCCGAAGGCGGGCAACCGGGCAGGAAGTAGTCGATGCGCACCACCTCGTGGATGGGCCGCACCTTGTCCAGGGGCAGGGGCAGCTCCGGGTCGTTGGGGATCTGGCCGTTGGCGATGCCGGGGCGGAACTGATACACCTCGCGCAGGCATTCGGACAGGGGCAGGTGGTTGCGCTGGGCCGGCAGGCCGCCATTGACGGCGCAGGCGCCCAGGGCGATCAGGGTCTTGCAGTTGCGGCGGAAGGCGCGCAGCACGTGCACGTTCTCGGCATTGCACACGCCGCCTTCGATCAGGCCGATGTCGCAGGGTCCCACATCCTTGATGTCGGTGAGGGGCGAGCGGTCGAACTCGATCAGTTCGACGAGCTCGAAGAGGTGCTCGTCGATGTCGAGAAAGGACATGTGGCAGCCGAAGCAGCCGGCCAGGGACGTGGTGGCCACACGCAGCTTGCGGGCAGGGGCGCTCATGACTCCTCCTCCTTGAGCTTCTGGCTGCGGATGCTGGCCGTGTCGTAGGTGCGCTCGC
>ERZ795056.4866-NODE-4866-length-13716-cov-7.664446_pt1 | contig 13716 bp, 11 predicted proteins | sample MGYA00375140_ERZ795056 | MGnify/ENA primary metagenome ERZ795056 (study PRJEB30185, sample SAMN05720227) | activated sludge metagenome | isolation source: Anaerobic digester | place: USA | collected 2015-03-09 ...
ACACCGACCCGCAGGGCTCGCTGACCACGCTGCACGGCATCCTGCCCGAGACCGAGGTGGACGCCGAGATGACGATCGGCCCGCTGTGCGAAGGCAGCGAGACCGACATCCGATACGCCATCCGCTCGACCTACTGGGAAGGCATCGACCTGATCGCTGCGGCACCGTTCCTGTTCTCGGCTGAATTTGCCCTGCCCGCCCGGCAGATGCGCGACCCGAGCTCGCGCTTCTGGGATGTGCTCAATGCCGGCCTCGACTCGGTGCGCGACCTCTATGACGTGATCGTCATCGACACCCCGCCGTCGCTGTCGTACGTGACCATCAACGCGCTCTGGGCGTCGGATGGCCTGGTGGTGCCGGTGCCGCCCAGCGGGCTGGACTTCGCCAGCTCGGCGCAGTTCTGGTCGCTGCTCAGCGACCTGGGCGCCAACCTCGACAACCAGGAAGCGCAGGGCAACCGCAAGACCTTCGACTTCCTGCATGTGCTGCTCAGCCGGGTCGACCAGGCCGACGCGGCCGCGCCGGCTGTGCGGCAGTGGATCGCCGCCACCTACGGCGAGTACATGCTGCCGGTGGAGATCCCCAAGACCACCGTGACCAGCAACAAGGCGGCGGAGTTCGCCACCGTCTACGACGTGCAGAAGTACGACGGCGCGGCCAAGACCTACAAGCGGGCGGCTGACGCCTACGACCGCTTCGTCGAGCTGGTCGAGGAGTCCATCGTCGAAACCTGGCGCAGCCGCGCCGTCCAGCCGTGAGCCGCCCCGCACCCGGGGCCCGCGGCAACGACAGGAGCAACCGATGAGCACGCGTGACAGGCTCTCCCGACTGACGGCCGACCTGCTGGCACCGCCCGCCCTGCCGGCGCTGCCCGCTGTCGAGCCCCCCGCAGGCACGGAGCCGGCGGCAGCTGCGTCTGACGCACCTGCCCCACCGGCGCCTGCCCCGGTGGGCGTGGAAACCAGGTTTCCAGGCGTCACGCCCAGGCAGCCGGGGCGCAAGACCGGCCCGGGCGAGATGCTGGCCTTCCGCGGGCAGATGCTCGCTGCCGAAGGCGAGGTGGCGCGCCTGCGTGAGGCGCTGCAGCAGTTCGACGGATCGCTGCCGACGAAGAAGCTCGACCCCCGCACCGTGGTTCCCAGCCGCTGGGCCAACCGGCATGACGCCAGCTTCGCCACTGCCGACTTCATCCGGTTCAAGGCCGACATCGAGCACGCCGGCGGCAATGTGCAGCCCATCGTGGTGCGCCCGCTCAATGCCGATGAAACGTCGTATGAGATCGTCTTCGGCCACCGGCGCCACCGCGCGTGCCTGGACCTGGGGCTGCCTGTGCTGGCCGCCATCTGGACGGCGCCGATGTCGGACCTGGAGCTGTTTGCCGCCATGGACCGGGAGAACCGCGAGCGGGCCGATCTCTCGGCCTGGGAGCAGGGCACGATGTACCGCCGGGCGCTCGAGGAGCAGATGTTCCCGTCGCAGCGGCGCCTGGCGGAATCACTGGGTGTGTCGCACACCTGGGTGCGCAAGGCCATCGCGGTGGCCGAGATCCCCGATCCGGTGGTGCAGTGCTTTCGCAGCCCGCTGGAACTGCAGTTCAAGCATGCCGAGCAGATTGCCGACGCGCTGATGGCCGACCGCAAGGGTGTGCTGCGCCGCGCCGAGAAGCTGCGCCAGTCTGAGCGGTTCTCGGCCTCTGCGGTGGTGGCGGCGCTGGTCGGCAAGCAGCGCGGTGCCGGCGAGCCCGCCCGAGAGATCCGCGTGGGTGGCGTGCTGGCCGGCCGCATCTCCTGGGACGAGCGTGGCCAGGCCACGATCCGGCTGCTGCCGGGCGTGGTGCACGCCGACAACGTCGGCGCGCTGGTCGACGCCATCGGCGCGGTCGTCCAGGCACCCAGCGCCCGCAAGCCAGCCGGCTGAACCCGGCGCTGGAAACCTGGTTTCCAGCGCCACCGGCATCGCCCCCCGCTGCTGGCTCAGGCAGGCGGGCACAGCGCGGCGCCCCACCCTGCAGCGCCCCGCGCCAGGTGATCTCGGCCGTAGACCGCGGTCGACGCCGGGTGCGCATGCCCCAGCCTGGCCTGCAGCACCTGGCGGCGCATGCCGCTGGCCACCGCCTGCAGGCCATGGGTGTGCCGCAGCCAATGGGTGGATGCCAGGCGAATGCGCGCGGCAGCCGCCGGATCACGCAGCGCCACTTGCCGGCCGCAGCGCTTCAAGCCATCGACCACCACCTCGTAGAGCCGACCTGGCGACAGCGCCGCGCCGCTGTCGAGGCGGGCCACCAGCGGCGCCTGCGGGTCGTGGGTGCCGGCATCGGGGCTCAGCCCGCGCCCGGCCAGGCTGGTGCGGATCAGGTCGACCGCGCGCTGATCCAGCGCCACCGGTCGACGCCGGCCGCCCTTGCCCTGCACCCAGAGTGTCCAGGCCAGCCCGCCGCCGGGCGTTGGCGCGGACTGCAGCCAGTCCAGCCTGGCGGCGGCCAGTTCCGACAGGCGCATGCCCGTCATGCAGGTGATGTCCAGGATGAACGCCAGCCGTTGCTGGGCGGGTGAGGGCGTCTGGCCGTCCGCTTCGGCCAACCAGGCCCGGACCTCCCCCCACTCTGCCGGCGACAGCGCACGCAGGGTCGCCGGCGCTGCTGCGGGGGCCGGCACCCGCGGCGTTTGCCATGGGTTGGACGCCAAGTAGCGCTGGTCGACCAGCCAGTTGCACAGCAGACGCGCGACGGTGAGCGCCCGGGTCTGCGAACGATCGGCCAGCGCGGCCTCGAACGGCCGCCAGTGGTCGGACGTGCGCGGCGTGTTGCGCGGCCCGGTCCATTGCGGGCCGGGCGCAGCCAGGAAGTCCCGGTAGGCCGCGCAGTCGGTTGCTTCCAGGGACGACAGCGCCTTGCGGCGCTCCATCACGGCCCACAGCAGGAAGCGCTCGGCCTCCTTGCGGTAGGCGCGCCAGGTGTGTGCGTTGGCGCGGTGCTGCTGCAGCCAGCCGTGCACGGCGGCCAGGTCGGTGGACGCCTGCAGCAGGCAGGCGGTTGCCGGCCCGCGGTTGCTGCCCTGTGCGCCGTCACACCCGGCAGGTGGCTGGAACCGCTCCAGCGGCACGATGCCGGCCCGCGGCGCCGGGCTTGGCACAGGCGCGCCCAGCATGGCACGGGGCGCCAGGGCCGTGGTGGGCAGGGCACCCAGTGACGCGGCGTGCGCGCCCAGCCAGCGCACGATGCGCGCCGCACCGGCCGGGCCGAGGCGGTGGATGCCACGGTGCCAGTGGAACCCGCGGTCGAGGATGCGGGCATGCAGTGCGCCGAGCGTGTCGATACCCGCGGCAGCCAGCCGGCGGGCCACCGGCGCCCCCAGCCAGGCCGCTGCGCGGTCTGCTGGCTGCGGGGTGCGCACGCCGATCTGCTCCAGCCAGGCCAGCGCCTGGCCGAGGCGGGCGCGCAGGCGCTGCTGGCGTCGCGCCGCGCTGCGTGCGTCGGCTTGGCCGAACGTCTCCTGGTGCAAGGCGATGAGTTCCGCTTCGGTGTGGTGGTCGGGCGGGAACTGCGCGGCAAACCCCTGCAGCGAGGGGGCTTCAGCGCTGCTGTCCGTGATCGCCATCGGGTCGCGGCGCAGCAGGGCGGCGATGTCCGGGCGGCCATGGGCCAGCGCCAGCCCCCGCAGCTGGTCCAGCAGCGCCTGCAGGGCGTGGCGTGCCTGTTTGGCGTCGCCTGCGCCATCCGTTCCCAGGTAGCGCTGCCAGGCAGTGGCGGGGTCCAGCCCTTCGGCCCAGCTGCGCACAAAGGCCATCTGCGGATGGCCCAACGGCCGCTGGGCCGGTGGGCCCGCGGCGCGCCCCCGCGGCCGGGCCCGGCCGTCTGCCTGCGCCCGCACGACCGCGCCTGCGCCTGGGGATGACGGCAAGTCCTTGTCGGGCAACGGCTTCTTGGCCAATTGACGAGAACTCATCCGAGTTGATGGACTGAATTTAGTACCTTGATAATACAACTCCAACCGATCCCGAAGCGACACAGCCAACGGCCTGCGGCCCCCGGGAGGTGTCGCCTGGCCCCAGGGCGGCAACTTTCAGCACTGCGGCGGCGTGTGTGCCGTCCTGCCTCAAGCGTGGCGCGTCCGGCGCCGATAGCGGTGGACGCAGACGGTTGCCACACCCGGCAACCAAGCCTGTCTTCTGTTGTGAACCCTGGTGGCCCGCCGATGTCCGACGTGATTGATCAACTTGCCAGCCTCACCCAACTGCGCGACATCGACGAGCTGGACATCGCGGTGTGCCGGATGGCCCAGCGCTGGCTGGACCTGCGCCTGGTGGCGATCCACCATGTGGTGGAGGAGGGCGGCAGCCGCCGCTGGCTGACGGCCGTGCAGCTGGACGGCCCGGTCTGCCGGGCTGCCGACGATTGCCGCGCCGGTGACGAACTGCCTGCGCTGGACGCCCGCCCGCTCTGGCAGGGCTGCCTGGCGTCGAACGAGCCCGTGCAACTGGCCGGGTCAGTGCACCAGACGGTGTTCCCGATGGCCGACAACCGGGGGGGCAGGGCGGTGATGGAGCTGCACGGTGCTGCGCCGCTCGACGCCGGGCACCACCGGCTGATCGCCAGCCTGCTGGGATTCCACCAGCACCTGCGCGGCCTGATGGACGACAACGAGCGTGATTCGCTCACCGGCCTGCTGAACCGCAAGTCCTTCGACGAGGCCTTCGTCCGCGCGGCGATGGCCACCGAAGAGCAGATGCGCCTCGACGCCGACCCCACGCTGGCGCACGAGGACCGGCGGGCTCCCCACCAGAGTGCGCTGCACTGGCTGGCCGTGGTCGACATCGACCACTTCAAGCGGGTGAACGACCAGTTCGGCCACCTGATCGGTGACGAGGTGCTGCTGCTGGTGGCCCAGTTGATGCGCCAGACCTTCCGGCACGGCGACCGCATCTACCGCTTCGGCGGCGAGGAGTTCGTGGTGCTGCTGCGCTGTCCGCACACGCAGGCGGCCCGTTCCGCCTTCGAGCGCCTGCGCAACCGAATCGCCCAGCATGACTTTCCCCAGGTGGGGCAGCTGACGATCAGCATCGGCTACACCGCGATAGATGCCGATGACACCCCCAGCGTGGCCTTCGAGCGCGCCGACCTGGCCGTCTACAACGCCAAGAGCGAAGGGCGCAACCGCACGGTCGCCCATGCCGATCTGGTGGTGGCGCCCAGCGCCGACGCACCACGCGGGGAGCTGGAATTCTTCTGATCTGGCGGGCGGTCGCCGGGGAAGCCTGGCGGTGACCCGATCCGCCACACCGCCAGGTGGGGCGGCTACTCCGGCAGCACGCCGATCTCGCGGGTGATGGCCTGCCAGTGCTGCGACTCACGCTGCAGGAAGGCGCCCACTGCCTCAGGGGCCATGCTGGCGTCCACCAGCGGGCCGATGGCGGCGATGCGGTCGGCCACCTCCTTCTCGGCCAGCAGGGCATTCACGTCGCGGTTGGCGCGGGCAATGGCCGCCGCCGGCGTGCCGGTGGGCGCCACCAGCGCAAACCAGCCCACCATGTCGAAGCCGGGCAGTTTCTCGGCCAGCGCCGGCACCTGCTCCCAGCCGGCCACGCGCTGGGCGGCACTGGTGGCCAGCAGCCGCAGCCGGCCCTGGCGCACCAGGGGTGCGGTGCTGGCCAGGTCGGCCACCATCGCATCCACATGGCCGCCCAGCAGGTCCTGCGTGCCCACGCCCACGTTGGCATAGGGCACCAGGTTGAGCCCGGCCTGGGTGCGGCTGTTCAGCAGCCGCGCGATCATGCCGCTGAAGGTGCGCGGCCCCTCGTTGCCCAGCGTCACCTTGCCCGCAGCGGCCTTGCTGCGGGCCACCAGGTCGTCGATGCTGGTGGCGGGCGCATCGGCCCGCACCAGCACGCCGAACGGGCTGCGGGCGATGAAGGCCACCGGCACGAAGTCCTTGGCCGGGTCGTAGGGGAGGGTCTTGAACAGCAGCGGATTGGTGACCAGCGCCGCGGTGGTGGCGAAGTAGAAGCTGTAGCCATCGGCCGGTGACCGCGCGGCAGCCTGCGCGCCGATGGTGTTCTGGCCACCGGGCTTGTTCTCGATCACCACGGCCTGGCCCCAGGCCTTCGCCAGCCGGTCCGACAGGATGCGCGCCACGTTGTCGGGGCCCGAGCCCGGCGGTTGCGACAGCACCCAGCGCACCGGCTTGTCGGGCCAGGCCTGGGCCCGCAGCAGGGGTGTGGCCGCGGCCAGCGTGCTGCCGGCCAGCCAGTGGTGGAAATGGCGTCGCTGCATGGTCATGTCTCCGGTGTGGTCTTGTCAGTGCAGGGCGGCCTGCTGCGCGGCCAGCAGGCCCTGCAGGCCCGCGGCATCGGCGGCGGTGCCGTAGGTGTAGTGGTCGGGGCGCACCAGCGCGGCGTGGGCGCCGTGGCGCTGCAGCCAGGCGGCCACCACGCCTTCGGCCTCGGGTGTGCGGGCCAGGTCGATGGGGGTGATGCCGCGGGGCGGGTCAGCCGGCAGGCTGCCGTCGGTGATCAGCCGCCAACCATGGCCGAAGCGCTGGTCCATCAGCGTGCCGTCTGCCAGCCGTGGCTGCGGGAACAGCATGCCGGCGCCGGCACTGGCATGCAGCAGCCCGGTGCTGAGCGCGGGCAGGATGTCCTGTCGCGGCGTGTCGCGCACCACGCCACCGCAGTCGGCCAGCAGGCGGGCATCGCGCGCCCGGGCCTGGTCCACATCGCGTTCGCAGATCACCGCACCCACGCCCTTGATGCGGCTGGTCAGCTCGCGCACATGGGCCTGGCGTTCCTGGCCATAGCTGTCGAGCAGGCGGTCGGCTGCCGCGCCCTGCACCGTGCCCTGCAGCACGGCCGAGAGCTTCCAGGCCAGGTTGGCCACGTCGCGCACGCCCTGGCACATGCCCTGGCCCAGGAAGGGCGGCTGCATGTGCGCCGCATCACCCGCCACGAACACCCGCCCGGCACGCCACTGGCTGGCCACCAGCGCGTGGAATCGGTAGCTGCTCTGGCGCCACAGGGTGCCGTCGTCGGGCGTCAGCCAGCGGGCCAGCAGTTGCCAGGTGCGTTCGGGCGTGGCGGCTTCCTGCGGGTCTTCGCCCGGCTGCAGGCTGATCTCCCAGCGCCGGTGGTTGCCGGGGCCGATCACCAGGGTGCAGGGGCGTGCGGGCTCGCAGTACTGCACGCTGGTGGTGGGCAGCCTGGCGAGGCCGCGGTCATTCACCCGCACATCCACCACCAGCCAGGGCTCGTCGAAGTCGAGGTCGTCCAGCGTGATGCCCAGGGCCATGCGCATGCCACTGGCGCCACCGTCACACGCCACGGCATGGCGTGCACGCACGGTCTGGCCATCGGCGTACTGCAGCGTCACGCCGGTGGCGTCCTGGCTGAAGCCGGTCATCTCCACGCCCAGCGCCAGCGTGACGCCGGGCAGGCTGGCCGCGTGGTCGCGCAGGATGCGTTCCACCGGCGGCTGGGTGAACACCACCGATGGCGTGTGGCCCTGGGGGTAGGGCGGCGCCACCATCGTCATGCGGCGGATCAGCTGGCCATCGACGCCGAAGTATTCGGAGTTGGTGAACGGCTCGGTGTGCGGCAACACCGCATCGAGCACGCCCAACTGCTGGAACACCCGCAGCACCTCGTGGTCCAGCGCGATGGCGCGCGGGATCTCATGGACGCCCGGCAGCCGGTCGCACACATGCACCGTGTGGCCGGCCTGGCCCAGCAGGCTGGCCAGCACCACGCCCGCCGGCCCGCAGCCGACGATGGCGACGTCCACCTCCGTCATCGCTCAGGCGCCTTCGGCGGCGATGGGGTTGCGCAGCACGCCGATGCGCTCGATCTCGATCTCGATCACATCGCCGGCCTGCATCCACACCGGCGGCGTGCGGGCCTGGCCCACACCGGCGGGCGTGCCCATGATGATGGCGTCGCCCGGTTCCAGCGTCAGGCACTCGGCCAGCAGTGCGATGGTTTCGTCGACGGCGAAGATCATGTCGGTGGTGTTGGCGTCCTGCATCACCTGGCCATTGAGCCGGCTCTGGATGCGCAGGCCGGTGGCGCCCGGCGGCAGCTCGTCGGCCGTCACCAGCACCGGGCCGAAACCGCCGGTGCCGTCGAAGTTCTTGCCGATGGTCCACTGCGGCGTGCGCTTCTGGAAGTCGCGCACCGACATGTCGTTGAAGCAGCTGTAGCCCAGCACGTACTGCAGTGCGTCGCCTCGCTGCACATGGCGCGGCACGGTGCGGCCGATCACCACCGCCAGCTCGGCCTCGTAGTCGAATTTGGTCGACGCCTTGGGGGCGATGCCGGGTTGGCCATGGGCCACCAGCGAGCTCTTGCCGCGGAAGAAGAACCACGGGTAGGTGGGCTTCTCGGTGCGGCCGCCTTCCTTGGCGTGGTCGAAGTAGTTCAGGCCCAGGCAGATGATCTTGCCGGGCTCGGGCACCAGCGGCGCAAAGGTCTGGGCGGCCAGCGGCAGGCGGGTGCCCGTGGCCAGCGCAGCGCGCGCGGCGGCGTCCAGGTCGGTGCCGGCTTCCAGCGCGGCGCGCAGGTCGGTGGCGCCGCTCAAGGCGATCCAGTGGTCGCCGTCGACGACGCCGAGCTGGGGGCGGCCTTGCTGCAGGGTGGTGGCGAAACGCATGGGGATTCCTTCAGGAGTCGGGCAGGGGAGGGGGGTGGACAGGGCGGGGCGCTAACGCCGGAACAGCACGGCACGCTGGGCGGTCTTGAGGCGGGCGCTCGGCGGGGCCGAGATGCCCCACTGGTCGACCCGGCCGGGTGGCCAGGTCCAGTCCGACGGGCCGCGCACGCGGTAGCGGGCGTCGATCTGCTCCACCTCGGCGGTGTATTCGATGACGATGCCGAAGGGGTCGATGAAGTAGTTGAAGGCGTTGTCGCCGGGGCCATGGCGGCCAGGGCCCCACTCGATGCCGTGGCCGGCGTCCTGCATGCGGCCGCCGCCGCGCATCACCGCGTCCAGCGTGGGCACCACGAAGGCCACGTGGTTCAGCGCATCGTTGTCGGTGTCGCCGATGGCCAGGGTGTGGTGGTCGCTGTCGCAGTTCATGAAGGCCATGATGCGGGTGCGGTCGGCCAGCACGAAGCCCAGCGCGCGCTCCAGGAAGCCTTGCGCCACCGGCACGTCGTGGCTGTTGAGCACCGCATGGGCCAGGCGCTGCGGCATGTCGGGCGGCGGCGGGTCGTCGGCCCTGCGACGCTGGTCGCCATGCACCACGGCGTAGCGGCGGCCATGCGGGTCGCGCAGCACCACGGTCAGGCCGCCGGCGGGGTCGGTGGCCGGTGCCGGGCCGTGTTCCACCACGCCACCGGCCGCTGGCGTGGCGGCCGTGGCGGCCGCCAGTGCATCGGCGCTGCGGGCGCGCAGCGTCACCTGCAGGATCTGCGGCGTGCCGGGCTGCTGGTGCAGCGCCAGCAGGTGGTGGTCGCCGCCGCTGCCGCGCAGGTACAGCACGCCCGGTGCGCGGTCGGCCACGGCCAGGCGCCACACCTGGGTGTAGAAGGTCTCGGCGGCGGCCAGGTCGGGCACCGTCAGGGCCACGCTGCGCAGCGCGGCGATCCAGGGGGAATGCATGGCCGGCTCCGCGGTGGATGGCGCCGCTCAGGCGTGCCGCAGGCCGGCCGCCGCGATGCCGGCGATGACGATCTGCTCGTCTTCATCGCCGGTGCCGCCCGAGGCGCCGGCCGCGCCCAGCACCACGCCGTCGGCATCGGTGATCAGCACTGCGCCGGTCTGCGGAATGAACGCCTGCTGCGCTGCGGCCGCCACCGCGCCGAAGAACGCCGGCAGCCCCTTGGCACGCTCGGCCAGCGCACGGCTGTTGACGCCCATGCCCACTGCCGCTGCCGCCTTGCCCAGGCCGATGTCCAGCCGCAGGGCCGAGGCGCCGTCTTCCCGGGCCGATGCCACCACCTGTGCGGCGGCATCCACCACCACCACGCCCATGGGCTTGAAGCCGTGCTGCCGCGCGGCTGCCAGGGCAGCGTCGATCAGGGTGCGGGTCTGGGTGAGGGTGAGTTGGGGCAAGGGCGTCTCCGGAAGCGACGCCAGATTTTTATATACAAAAAGCCATCTGACCACCGTATGAACACAAATTGACAGGCCACCGCGCCTGTGTACATTGCGCAGATCCATGGCCCGCACCCCCCTTCCTGCCACCATCCATGGCACCGCCACCCGGGCCACCAACCTGTACGACCAACTGCGTGGCGACCTGCTCGGCGGTGCGCTGGAGCCCGGCAGCAAGCTGGCCATCGAGGCCCTGGCCGAGCGCTACGCCACCAGCGCCACGCCGCTGCGCGAGGCGCTGAACCGGCTGGTGTCCGACGGCCTGGTCGAGCGGCGCGAGCAGCGGGGCTTCGTCGTCGCGCCCATCAGCGAACAGGATCTTTCCGAGATCACCAAGACCCGCTGCTGGCTGGAAGAGGTGGCCCTGCGGGAGTCGATCGCCGCGCGCACCACCGCCTGGGAAGAAGCCCTGGTGCTGGCCCACCACCGGCTGGCCAGGACGCCGCGCTCGCTGTCCGAGCAGCAGTTCCAGGACAACCCCGACTGGGAGCCGCTGCACCGCGCCTTCCACCGGGCGCTGATCAGCGGCTGCGGCTCTCGCTGGCTGCTGAACTTCTGTGACCAGCTGGCCGACCAGCACCACCGCTACCGGCGCTTGTCGGCGCCGCGGGCCTTTGCCAAGCGCGGTGTCAGCACCGAGCACCAGCAACTGGTCGAGGCGGCGCTGTCGGGCCGCGCGGACGACGCCGTGGATTTGCTGAAGACCCACTTCGAGCGCACCGCCCGCATCATCCGCGACGACCCGGCGCTGTTCGGCACGCCAGGCCGGCTGGCGCGCCGCTGAACAGGCGCCTCGCGCGAAGCGCGCCTGGCCACCCGCTGCCGCTGTCGCCAAGGGATCCTTGCGCCGCGGCGAGTTGGCCTATTCTTCGACGCTGCCAGCCGAACCCACCCAACATCCTGAGGAGACCCCACCCATGATCATCGATTCGCGCACCTCTGCCGTCGTCACCGGCGGCGCCTCCGGCCTGGGCCGCGCCACCGCCGAGGCCCTGGCCGCCGCGGGCGCCAAGGTGGCCATCTTCGACGTGAACGAGGCCAAGGGCGAAGAAGTGGCGCAGGCCATCGGCGGCCTGTTCTGCAAGGTCGACATCACCAGCGAAGACAGCGTGGTGGCCGGCTTTGCCAAGGCCCGCGCCGCCCACGGCCAGGAGCGGGTGCTGGTGCATTGCGCCATGACATCGCGGCGCGGCAAGACCCTGGCGTTCCAGAAGGAAGAGGGCAAGCTCAAGCGCCTGCCCACCGCCGACTACGAATACGGCGTGCAGGGCATCCTGGTGGCCAGCTACCGCCTGGCGTCGCTGTCGGCCGAGGGCATGGCAGCAACCGAGGCGCTGGACGACGGTGAGCGCGGCGCCATCATCCTCACCGCGTCGGTGGCGGCGCAGGACGGGCAGATCGGCCAGATCATCTACGCGTCGGCCAAGGCTGGCGTCAACGGCCTGGTGCTGCCGATGGCACGCGACCTGTCCGACCTGGGGATCCGCGTCAACTCCATCATGCCCGGCATCTTTGCCACGCCGCTGATGCTGGGCGCCAAGCAGAACGTGCTGGACAGCCTGAGCGCGTCGGTGCCGTTTCCCAAGCGCCTGGGCAAGCCCGAGGAGTTTGCGAGCCTGGCGCTGGAGATGGCCCGCAACACCTACTTCAACGGACAGTGCGTGCGCCTGGACGGCGCCATCCGCATGGCCCCACGCTGAGTGCATGACCGCCGGCTGCCGGCCATGCCGGCGGTGTTCCGGTCGCGTCCCTGTGCGGGGGCCGGCCGCGTTGTCAGTTCCTGCCCTTGGGTCCCTGTTGAGTTGACATAATCTTTATCGTCGCGGTTTCTGATCGCCAGACTGATCTCAGAAGCCCGCCTTCCGACCGCTTCGAGATGTGCGCAGCGTCGGGCGCTGGCGCAGCGGCGCAGGCACCGCCCAGCGCTCCACCAGCGCGAGCAGGCCCTGCACCGCCAGCGCGAGCAGGGCCGCCGGAATGGCGCCGGCGAGCATGCGGTCGGTGTCGTTCACTGCCAGGCCGGCCACGATGCGTTCGCCCAGGCCGCCGGCGCCCACGAACGCGGCGACCGTGGCCGTGCCCACGTTGATCACGGCGGCCGTGGTCACGCCGGCCAGCAGCGTGGGCAACGCAAGGGGCAGTTCCACCAGGCGCAGCACTTGGCGGTCGCGCAGACCCAGCGCGCTGGCGGCTTCGCGCAGGCCCGCGGGCACGCCATCCAGCCCGGCCTGCGTGTTGCGCACGATCGGCAGCAGCGCATACAGGAACAGCGCCACCAGCGCCGGCACGAACCCGATGGTGCCCAGCAGCGTGATCAGGAACGCCAGCAGCGCCAGCGACGGCACCGTCTGCATCACGCTCACCGCGGCCAGAACCACCCCGCCCAGGCGCGGGTGGCGATGCGCCGCAATGCCCAGCGGCACGCCGGCGGCCACGCCCAGCAGCACCGAGCCGAACACCAGCGCCAGGTGCTGCAGCAGCAGGCGACCGAGGTCGGGCGCCAGGACCTGCGCGAGCAGGCCGGGCCGGGCGGCCGGCGCGGCTGGCTCGGCCGCCGGCGATCGGTCGAGGAAGCCGCGCGCCACATCGGCGAACGGGCGGCCATCGAGTTCGACCGCGGCGTTCAGCACGATCATCGTGGTCTCGTCGATGCGGCGTTCCAGCGGGGCCAGCGCCGCCAGCGCCTGCGCCGGCAGCGAGGCGCGCATCAGCAGCACTGCGTCGTAGCGCGGGAAGAAGCCGCGGTCGTCCTTGAGCACGCGCAGGCCCAGGCGGCCGATCTGCGCGTCGGTGCTGTACACGTCGATCAGGTCCACCTGGCCCTTGGCCAGCGCCTGGTAGGCCAGGCCGTGGTCCAGCGCAGGAGCCTCGGCGATGGGCAGGGTGTAGTGGCGCTTCAGCGCCGGCCAGCCATCGGCACGCACCAGGAATTCATGGGACAGCCCGGTGCGCAGGCGGGCCGCCTCGGCCGGCGGCAGGCGTGCCAGTGCCGAGATCGAGTCCACGCCCAGGCGTGCCGCATCGGCCTCGCGCATGGCCAGCGCATAGGTGTTGTTGAAGCCCAGCGGCACACCGGCCTTCAGGCCGCGCGGGGCCAGCCACGCGTTGATCTCGGCCAGCGTGGGCGGCGGCGCATCGGCCGGCGGATCGCGCTTGAGCAACTCGCGCACGATGGTGCCGGTGTATTCCGGGTAGACGTCGACCTGTCCGCTGGCCAGCGCCTGCTCGAGGATGGCGGTGTTGCCCAGCCCCTGGCGGTGGTCGGCCGGCACACCGGCGCGCTGCAGCGTCTGGCGGGCGATCTCGCCCAGCACGTAGCTCTCGGTGAAGCGCTTGGAGCCCACCTTGACGGGCTCTGCCGCGCGCGCAGGCAGTGCCCAGGCCGTCAGCAGAACGGCGGCGACAACCAGCCAGGCACGCAGCGTCGTTCGGTGCATGCGTCGATTGTCGCGGCGATCGCGGCCTTGTGGGGCGGCGCGCCGGCCGCGCGGCTTCAACGGTCGAGGATGGCGCAGGCCGTGCTGGCCAGGTGGTGGGTGTGGCGGTTGTCCGTCGAAGCCGGCGCATTGCCGATGCCCGACAGGTTGCGCTTGAACACGCCCTGGCCGATGGACGCCAGCCGGAACATCGAGAAC